>OGRJ01002676.1_pt1 | contig 12441 bp, 11 predicted proteins | sample 1553411 | NCBI WGS metagenome assembly OGRJ01 (sample SAMEA2580084, study PRJEB22360) | human gut metagenome | biome: human gut; feature: human-associated habitat; material: faeces | place: Denmark | collected 2008/2010
TCACAGGGCTGTAGGGTCTGCCGCCGGGGGGGGAGAGGCCGCCGTCGATTTCGAGCGTGCGCTCTCCGGTGCGCCGTACCCGGGCACCGAGCGCCTCGATGCAGCGGATGGCCGAACGGGTATCGTCGCAAAATTCGATGTTATGCAGCCGGGAAGTACCTTCGGCCAGCAGCGAGGCGGCCAGGGCGCGCTGTGCGTAACTTTTAGAACATGGGGGAATGCAAATGCCTCGAACCCTCCCCGGAGGAACGGATTGATCCATAGACGGATAATTACTGTATTTTTCGGTGCGGCAGGTCGGAGTTTACGTCCGTTGCGGCACGTGTCAAAAAGTCGTTGTTTCGCTTTCCATTTCCCGAAGCCGGAATGATTCGCGCGAACTGTACGATGCAAACCGGTGTTCGAAAATGGTTGTCTGTTCGTTTTTTTTCGGGATACGCTCCCGGAATCGGTTGTGAGTCCGCAATCCTTTCCGGACTTCGTTTCGGAGTTCCCGGTTTTGCCGGAAGGGGCGTTTGCCGCAGGCGGAAAACGGTTCCGGATTCCGGTGTGGCGCGGGGTCGCACCGTCGTAAGCCGGAGTCGGATTCCGCGAGGCCGATCCGCCGGACATTGCCCGGCAGAAGGCGGGCACGGTCTATTTCTCCTCGGACGGCTTCTCCTCGGACGGCTTCTCTTCGGCTGCGTTCGCGGGCTGTCCCTTGCGGAGTTTGTCGAGCGTCGGACTGCGCCGCAGTTCGAAGTGCTGTCCCAGATAGACCTTGCGGACCATCGGGTCGGCAGCCAGCTCCTCGGCCGAACCCGCCTTGAGGATTTTACCCTCGAACAGCAGGTAGGTACGGTCGGTGATGGCCAGCGTTTCATCGACGTTGTGGTCGGTGATGATGACGCCGATATTCTTGTTCTTCAGCGTAGCGACGATGCTCTGGATGTCTTCGACAGCGATCGGATCGACGCCTGCGAACGGTTCGTCGAGCAGGATGAAGGCCGGGTTGATCGCTACGGCACGGGCGATTTCGGTGCGTCGCCGCTCGCCGCCCGACAGCTGGATGCCGAGGCTCTTGCGTACTTTCTGAAGGCGGAACTCTTCGATCAGCGCTTCGCAGCGTGCGGCCTGTTCGTCCTTTTTCAGATCGGTCATCTCCAGAACGGCCTTGATGTTATCCTCGACGCTCAAACGGCGGAAAACCGAGGCCTCCTGCGCCAAATACCCCACACCCATTTGGGCCCGGCGATAGACGGGCTCTTTGGTGAGTTCGGCTACCTGGCCGTTGTCGTCTTCGAGAAAGATCTGGCCTTCGTTGGGTTTGATCAGGCCGACGATCATATAGAACGTCGTGGTCTTGCCGGCTCCGTTCGGGCCCAGAAGACCCACGATCTCACCCTGGTTCACGTCGATCGAAACGTGGTTCACCACGGTGCGGGCTTTGTATTTCTTGACGAGCTCGCTGGTGTAAAGACGCATTTTTTATGAAATTTTTTTACAAAGTTATGTTTTTTTCCGAATTATTTTTATCTTTACATTGAAATTTGTGTTTGAGAAGAGTTATGAAGCAAAATGAAGATTCCCTGCTGCGCGAGAAACTGAAAGAATATTTCGGCTTCTCTTCATTCAAGGGGAATCAGGAAGCCGTGATTCGCAATGTGTTGAGTGGAAAAGATACGTTCGTGCTGATGCCTACCGGCGGCGGCAAGTCCTTGTGTTACCAGTTGCCCGCCCTGCTGATGGACGGCGTGGCGATCGTCATATCGCCGCTGATCGCCCTGATGAAAAATCAGGTGGATGCCATGCGCACCTATTCTAACGATGCGGGAATCGCTCACTTCCTGAACTCTTCCCTGAACAAGAGCGCTGTCGCGCAGGTGCGCAACGATGTGTTGGAGGGGCGGACCAAGCTGCTCTACTTCGCTCCGGAGTCGCTCACCAAAGAGGACAACGTGGCGTTTCTGCGCAAGGTCAAGGTTTCGTTCTACGCCATCGACGAGGCGCACTGTATTTCGGAGTGGGGGCACGATTTCCGTCCGGAGTACCGCCGCATCCGTCCGATCATCAACGAAATCGGCACGGCGCCCCTGATCGCCCTGACGGCGACGGCTACGCCCAAGGTGCAGATGGACATCCAGAAAAACCTGGGTATGAGCGACGCTTCGGTATTCAAGTCGTCGTTCAACCGCCCCAACTTGTATTACGAAATCCGGCCCAAGCACGATGTGGACCGGGAGATTATCCGTTACATCAAGCAGCACGAGGGCAAGAGCGGCATCATCTACTGCCTGAGCCGCAAGAAGGTCGAGGAGCTTACGGAATTGCTCGTAGCCAACGGAATCCGGGCTTTGGCCTATCACGCCGGTATGGATGCCCAGACACGTGCGGCCAACCAGGACGACTTCCTGATGGAGCGGGCCGACGTGATCGTGGCCACGATCGCTTTCGGCATGGGTATCGACAAACCCGACGTGCGCTATGTGATCCATTACGATATTCCCAAGTCTCTGGAGGGATATTATCAGGAGACGGGGCGTGCGGGACGCGACGGCGGCGACGGACACTGCCTTACCTTTTATAGTTATAAGGATATTCAGAAGCTGGAGAAGTTCATGCAGGGCAAGCCGGTGGCCGAGCAGGAGATCGGCAAGCTGCTGCTGCTCGAAACCGTGTCGTACGCCGAAAGTTCGATGTGCCGTCGCAAGACGCTGCTGCACTATTTCGGGGAGGAATATCCCGAGGAGAACTGCGGCTGCTGCGACAACTGCCTCCACCCCAAACCCAAGATCGACGCCCAGGCGTCGCTTCGCATGGCGCTCGAGGCGTTGCGCGACCTGGGGGACAAGTTCAAGGCGGATTACCTGGCCAGCGTGCTGGTCGGTAAGAATACCGCGTTGATTAAGAGTTACGGACACAACAAGAGCGAATGGTTCGGGGCCGGTGCGGACCATGACATCCGTTATTGGGGAGCCGTGATCCGCCAGGCGCTGATTATGGGTCTTATCGACAAGAACATCGAAAATTACGGATTGCTGTCGATCAATGCCAAAGGAGAAGAGTTCATCGCCGCACCCCGTCCGGTCTATATAACTCTCGACCATGACTACGACGAGGAGGAGAAAGAGACCGATGCGGTGGCTCCTACGGGCAAAGGAGGGGCAGCCGACGAGGAGCTGTTCTCGATGCTCAAGGATTTGCGGAAGAAGGTGGCGCGGCAGCATGATTTGCCTCCGTTCGTCATCTTCCAGGATCCGTCGCTCGAAGATATGGCGATCCAGTACCCGATCACCATCGAGGAGATGCAGAACATCTCGGGCGTGGGTGTGGGCAAGGCCCGCAAGTTCGGCGAGGAGTTCATCCGCCTGATCCGCACCTATGTGGAGGAGAAGGAGATCGTCCGCCCGCAGGATATGATCGTCAAGTCGGTGGGCAACAAGTCCGGCAACAAGATTTTCATCATCCAGGCCATCGACCGCAAGATGGATTTCGAGGATATCGCCCGGGCCAAAGACCTCGATTTCGACGAATTGCTGACCGAGATCGAAGGGATTGTCAATTCGGGAACGAAACTGGATATTTCCTACTACATCGAACAGGTGATCGACGAGGATAAATCCAATGATATTTACCTCTATTTCAAGGAGGATGCCCAGAGCGATTCGCTCGACGAGGCGATCGAGGAGCTGGGCGGCGACTATACCGAGGAGGAGATCCGGCTGGTACGTATCAAGTTCATGTGCGAACAGGGCAACTGACGGGGCGGGCAGAAGAGTTCCTTATTATAGACAGAGTGCGGGAAATCCCGCGAACTTATGCAGATATGGGGTATAGATTGCAGCGATTCAGGGTAATACTGATGGCATCCATAGCGATCATGATCGTGGTGATGGCCGTATGTCTGTTCGTACATCCGACCTCCGGAGGCGCACTTTTGGTGCTGGCGCTCGGCGGGAGTCTGGCGGCCCTCATCCTGGATTATCGGCGCAGGGAGCGGGAGCGGAAAAAAAGCAAATGAGAATCGTTTAACCATAAATCGAGAAGCTATGAAAAAGAAGAACGCACAATTTAACAAGAAGACGGCGACCGTCGCGTTGATTTTTATGCTGGCTACGATCATGTGGCTTACGATCAATGTCGTTTGGTGCTTGCACGACGGTCATTATGCAAACCTGATTATTCCGGTGCTTTTCGTCGTCGCGGGCGTCGCAATGTTTTACAACGAATTTCACAAGAAACCTCGCAAGCATGTCGAGGATGTGAAGAAATACCTCTGATGATTGTGTCGTCCGAAAGGCCAGTCCGAAGCTTTCTGCGGCCGGTAAATCAGGGCAGAGGGGTGTCGTTGGGCGAGAGCCGGTCCGGTGAAGGAAAATATGCCGGCCGACGGATGCGGCTTCGGGCCGTTTCTGTGGTCGGAGCGGAATCGAACGGGTGCGCGTCCTGCACCCGACGGTGTTCGGAGAAAGGGTACGACGCTTCCGATAAGCGGCCGAAGAGGGCGTCCGCTCCGGGAGGTGCCGGACGGTAGGCGCGAAGCGGTCGCCGTCGGCAGAGACGGAGAAGATCGGCTCTGTGCCGGAAGAGTCCGGGATGGAGACTCCGGGAAAGATATTCAACCGAAACGAATGAGTGAAGTAAGAGCGAAGAAAGCGTTGGGCCAGCATTTTCTGGTCGATCTCAATATTGCCCGCAAAATATGCGATTCGCTGGGCGGCGGTACGTCCGAAAAACCGTGTCCGGTGTTGGAGGTGGGATGCGGCATGGGTGTTCTGACCCGATTTTTGCTGAAACGGACGGATGTCGTGACATACGGCGCCGAAATAGACTCCGAAAGCGTGGCGTATCTGCATGCGCATTATCCCGAATTTACACCCCGCCTTATGGAGGGCGATTTCCTGAAAATGGATTTGCGGACGCTGTTTCCCGAAGGACTGCGTGTGATCGGCAATTTCCCTTACAATATTTCGTCCCAGATATTTTTCAAGGTGCTCGAAAACCGGGACTTGATTCCGGAGTGCGTCGGGATGATCCAGAAAGAGGTCGCCGTGCGTCTGGCGGAGCCTCCCGGCTCGAAGGAGTACGGCATCTTGAGCGTGTTGTTGCAGGCATGGTATGACATAGAGTACCTGTTTACGGTCAATGAAACGGTGTTCAATCCGCCGCCCAAAGTCAAGAGCGCCGTCGTGCGTCTGCACCGCAACGGAGTGGACCGGCTCGACTGCGACGAACGGTTGTTCGTCCGCGTGGTCAAGGCCTCGTTCGGCCAGCGCCGCAAGATGTTGCGCAACTCCCTGCGGGCGGCTTTCGGCGATTTCGGAGGGGTGGAACATCCCTTCTTCACGCAGCGTGCCGAGCAGCTTTCGGTTGCCGATTTCGTCGAACTGACACGGTGGGTGGAGGAGCATATTTATCCGAATGATTAGAAATGATGCTATTTTCAGTATAATAACCTAAAAAAACAAAATGTTATGAAGAGAATTTTGATGGGGGGGGGTATTTGGAGCCCTTGCTTTGACACTGAGTTCGTGTTATAGCACACGAATCCTTTATGGTAATGTGGAGCGTAATGAGCCGCTTGTTCAGGTAAATCGGGAATGGAATCACCATTTGATTGCAGGATTGATCCCGGTCGGAAACGGAAAAGTTGAAGCTGCGGAGTATGTCGGCGGAGCTCCGGATTATGTCGTGAAAACGAATATGAGTTTTCTGAATTTATTGGTATCCGGTATTACTTTCGGCATTTATACGCCGACACAAACCAAGTTCTACGTTCCTTTGCGATCGGTGGATAGCACCGAGGGTAAAGAACGGATTAAAACGGATGAGTAAATAATAAATAAATTATAATCCGCTCCGACTTTTTAAGCCGGAGCGGATGCGTTTGAGGGAGAATCCATATTATAATTTTGTGAATGGATCGACCGCTCCCACGACGGCCGTGATAAGATCTTCGCGGCGGAGGTATTTGACGGCCAGCCGTTGTACCTCGGCCGGGGTGATTGCCTGTATCCGGCGGATGTTCTCTTCGATGACACCGTTGTTCGTGCCGCAGAGGAGGTTTTCGATCGTCACGTCGGCGATGCCGAACGGTCCGTCGAGGATGCGCATCACCTCGCCCGTCATGATGTTCTTCACCAGCGAAAGTTCCTCTTCGGGCATCGGCTCCCGGCGCAGCCGTTCGATTTCGTTGTAAATTTCCCGAAGTGCCGGGGCCGTCACCTCGGCTCCGACCTGGGCAGCGATTCCCAGGTAACCCTCCCGCTCGAAATTGACCATGGCGGCACCCACGCCGTACGTGTAACCGTGCTCGCCGCGCAGGTTTTGCATCAGCCGCGAGCCGAAATAGCCGCCCAGTACCGTAGCGACGACCTGCATCCCGACGAAATCGGGATGTGTGCGGGTGAAGAGCAGACGCCCTACGCGCAGCGAGGATTGCACGGCGTCGGGCCTTTCGACGAAACGATAGGCTTCGCTGCGGGGAGCCGGAAAATCGGCTGTGGCGCTGCGGTCGGCACGGGGGAGTTTTTCGGCCAGGGCGCCGATGCCTTGCAACTCCTCCTCCCCGATGCGGCCGCTGCATACGACCAGACAGTTTTCGGCCGTATAGAGTCGGCGGTAGAGTGATTCCAGGTCTGCACGCGTGAGCGTGTCGTAATCTTTCTCGGGATAGGAGATGCCGTAGGGATGTTTGTCGCCGAAGAGAGCTTCGGCGAAGATTTCACGCACGACGGTATCGACCTTGCGCCGTTCGATCGTGAGGGTCTGCTTGCGTTTTTCGCAATAGGCACGCAATTCGTCCTCCGGGAAAAGCGGTTGCAGGAGGATTTGTTCCGCGACTTCGAGGGTCGGGCCGAAAAATTTCGATAACGAACTGAAACTGATATATACGTAGTCCCGATCGACATTGACTTCGAAGTAGGAACCGTGGAAATCGAGCCGTTCGGCGATTTGCCGGGCCGTCATGTCGCGGCTGCCTTCGCTCAACATATTGGCCGTCGCGGAGGCTGCGAAAGGCGCGTGCTGCATCGACGATCCGGCGCGGAAGACGAACGTGAAGCGCAGGACTTCGAAATCGTCGGACGGAATGGCGTAGAGGGAGGCTCCGTTCGGGAGCGTATGGCGCTGGGCGCGGGGTACATCGACCTCGCGGGGAGTGATCAGGGGCGGTTGTTTCATTGTTTGGCTCGGTAGATTAGGGTGGAACGATTTTCGGGACGGAACGTGCGGCGGCTGAAGTCGGCGATCTGTTCGGCCGTTTGCGAACGGTAGATCGTCACTTCCCGGTTGATGAGGGGCAGATCGCCGAGCATCTCGTAGAAGCCGAGGTTCATCGCCTTGTTCATCACGTTAAGCTCGCCGAACAGGGTATTCGCTTCGAATTTGTTCTTGATCTTCTCCAGCTCGTATTCGTCGATCTTCTCCGTTTGCAGGATTTCGATTTCACGCAACAGGGCTGCTTCGGCCTGTTCGACGGTGGTCGAGGGCAGCAACTGGGCCGTGAAGACGAAAAGCCCCGGATCGACTTCTCCGGAAACGTAGGCATTGACGCTTCCCAGCAGCCGCTGTTCTCTGACCAGATGCTGATAGAGGCGTCCCGATTCTCCGCCTGCCAGCAGGTCGGAGGTCATATCGCCCAGGAAGAAGTCCGGAGAAGTGCGCGAGCCTATGTGGTAAGCCAGTACGATCATCGTGGCTGGTACGTTGCGTTCGACCTCCTCCCGTCGGGATTCGGTTTGCGGCGGTTCCTGCGGAAGCGATGCCGCAGGTTGCGGATTGTCCGCGATCGGGTCGAACCATTTTTCGCACAGGGCGATCGTCCGCTCTTCGGGGATATCTGCCGAGATGGAGAGAATGGCGTTCGACGGGTGGTAGAAACGGCGGTAGAAATCGCGCACTTCGTCGAGCGAGGCTCCGGCGATGTGATCGGGCGAAAGTCCGATCGTCGCCCACCGGTAGGGATGCACGCGGTAGGCCAGGGCCCGCAACAGCATCGACATATCGCCGTAGGGTTGGTTGAGGTATCGTTGTTTATACTCCTCGATGACAACCCGTTTCTCGGTTTCGAGGTTTTCCTGCGAGATGTCGAGTCCCGTCATGCGGTCGCTTTCGAGCCAGAGGGCCGTTTCGATGTTGTCCTTGGGCAGGGTGATGTAAAAGTCCGTGTAGTCGTTGTTGGTGAAGGCGTTGTTCTCCCCGCAGGCCATCTGTACCGGTGTATCGAAGTCGGGAACCGCCTTCGTGCCCCGGAACATGAGATGTTCGAACAGGTGGGCGAAGCCCGTGCGGGAGGGATTCTCGTTGCGGGCCCCGATCTTGTAGAGCAGGTTTACGGCGGCCAGTTTGGACGAGCGGTCGCGGTTCACGACGACCGTCAGCCCGTTCGGAAGCGTATGTTTCTGGTAGTTGATCACGTTGTTGCAAATTTTTTCAAAGGTACGATTTTATTTGCAAAAAGCGTGCTCCGAAATGGAATGGCCGTTTCTCCTTGTTTTTGAAGCGTTTCGATAGAAGGTGTTGATACTGTTATTTTTATAACATTGTACGTTGCGATATTTGTCCGGAAATATGGCGGAATTTTCGTTTGGAATTTTTAACTTTGTGCCGATTCAGGCAGATTTCACAGCTGAAATAGTACAATCTAATACCGATAAAAATGGCAGAAAAGAAATTTATCACATGCGACGGTAATTACGCGGCAGCCCACATAGCTTATATGTTCTCGGAGGTTGCGGCGATTTACCCCATCACTCCGTCCTCGACGATGGCGGAACTTGTCGATGAGTGGGCCGCTCAAGGTCGTAAAAATATTTTCGGAGAAACAGTCCGGGTAGTCGAGATGCAGTCGGAGGCCGGTGCCGCCGGCGCCGTGCACGGATCGCTGCAAAGCGGTGCGCTGACTACGACTTTTACGGCATCGCAGGGTCTGTTGCTGATGATTCCCAATATGTACAAGATCGCCGGCGAGTTGTTGCCCGGCGTATTCCACGTATCGGCGCGTGCGCTGGCGGCCCAGTCGCTTTCGATCTTCGGCGACCATCAGGACGTGATGGCCGCGCGTCAGACCGGCTTCGCAATGCTCGCCACCTCGTCCGTGCAGGAGGTGATGGACCTGGCAGGTATCGCGCATATCGTGTCGCTCAAGGCACGCGTTCCTTTCCTCCATTTCTTCGACGGATTCCGTACTTCGCACGAGATCCAGAAGATCGAGCTGATCGACGAAGCGGCGCTGACCGCGATGCTCGACCGCGACGCGCTGAAGGCGTTCCGTGCCGGAGCGCTCAACCCGGCTCATCCCGTTACGCGCGGCACGGCCCAGAACCCCGACATCTATTTCCAGACCCGCGAGGCGTCGAACAAGTTCTACGATGCGATTCCCGACATGGTAGCCGAGGCGATGGAGAAAATATCCGAGATCACGGGCCGCACCTACAAGCCGTTCACCTATTACGGTGCTCCGGATGCGGAGCATGTCGTCATTGCGCTGGGTTCGGTGACCGAAACGCTGAAGGAGACGGTCGATTACCTGAATGCCAAAGGCGAGAAAACGGGCGTGGTGACCGTACACCTGTTCCGTCCCTTCTCGGTAAAATATCTGACGGCTGTACTGCCCCAGACGGTCAAACGCATCTGCGTACTCGACCGCACGAAGGAGCCGGGCGAGGCCGGCGAGGTGTTCCTCGACCCCAATAAGCTCTCCGACGACGGGACGGTGGCCCTGACCGACATGTCCTTCTCGAAGGACGGCCGCTGGTTTGCCTATTCGGCCGCCGCGTCGGGTTCGGACTGGGTGGAGATCCGCGTGATGGACACCGCCGACAAGTCGCTCGCTGCCGACAAGATCGAGTGGGTGAAATTCTCGGGCGCACGGTGGGCGCCCGATTCCAAGGGATTCTATTACAGCGCCTACGACGCCCCGAAGCAAAACGCCTACTCTTCCAAGAACGAGTTTCAGAAGGTTTATTACCATGCGCTGGGTACGCCCCAGTCGGCCGACAGGCTCATTTACGAGGACCGGGAACATCCGCTGCGTTACTTCTCGGCATGGCCTTCGGAGGACGGCAAATGGCTCTTCGTCATAGCTTCGGAGGGCACGTCGGGAACGGAGGTCCTCTATAAAAGGGTGTCGGACCCGAAATTCCGCGTCCTGCTGCCGGGCTTCGATGCCGATTATTCGCCCGTCGACTGCAAGGACGACCGGCTTTATTACGTGACCAACAGGGATGCGTCGAACTACGCGCTGATGAAGGTCGATCTGAACCGTCCCGGGATGATCGAAACGGTGATTCCCGAGAGTGAAAGGAACCTGCTCGAATGATTGGGCAGGCAAGGCTAATCAAGGTAACTCCGATATAATAATGCTAGGAGCCAGAGGTTTGAAAGATCCTAATAATGTATATGTGGAAGGTTGGGGTTTTGCGCCTGTAACAAAAGCATTGAATGATGCGTTTTTACCAAATGATCCTAGAAAGTGGACAACAATCATAGATCATGAGGAGTTTAGAGCGGAAGGCGGGACGGTTAGCTCGGATGTGAATCAATATACAGGATATAGCGTACGCAAATATCATCCTCGTGCGGGGTATTCTTCTACGGTTGGCACGGAAGCGCTGAATTATAAGAACAATTACCGTGTAATTCGTTTCTCCGACGTATTATTGATGGCATCGGAAGCTTTGTTGAGAAGTGGAGGTAGCGTAGGCGAGGCACAGGATTATTATGCGAGAGTCGTTAAACGTGCGATGGGGGATGATTATAAGGTTCCGGTGGTTTCATTGGATAATATCTATAAGGAACGCCGTTATGAGTTTGCGATGGAAGGTATTCGTTATTGGGATTTAGTACGTACGAACCAAGCAAAAGATTTTATCAAAGGTTGGGATGATACAAAGAAATACTTACCGATCCCTCAGTCGGAGATTGATAAGTCGGATGGCCATTTGGTACAGAACCCTCATTTCTAAGAATTGAGCTGTATTTACATTTGTTCATTTTAGGAGAACCTGATAGCTTTTAATTTGTTGATAATTAGATATGGATGTGTGATCATTTGTCCACATCCATGTTTTTTGTCTTTAAGTAAATAGTTTAAATCGATAAAATATGAGATTAAAATAGAGTAATAACGGTACACGAATACCCATTTGCGACCGCTTACGATCCCGTTCGTTGGCTATTCACTTACGGATCCAAAAAGAAGGACATTTCTTTTTAGATGGGATAGGCTTGTATTCCAGATCTTTTTATGTACATTTGAAGCCACCCAATAGTGGGGTAACTAAAACATGATATGACTATGGAAAAGAAAACAGAAAAAGAGGAGAAGTATATGAAGGAATTACAAGATCGATATATCCGTTTCGACTGGGCCATCAAACGCCTACTCCGGCAAAAAGCGAATTTCGGAGTGCTAGAAGGCTTTCTTACCGTGTTCTTGGGCGAGCAGATCAAGATTGAGGAGATATTGGAGAGTGAGGGAAACCAGCAAATGGCCGATGATAAATTCAATCGGGTGGATATCAAGGCTAAGAACACAAAGGGAGATATCATCCTTATCGAGATCCAGAATACCCGCGAGCTTTATTATTTGGAACGTGTGCTCTATGGCGTGGCGAAAGCCGTCACCGAGCATCTTCATTTGGGACAGGACTATTCCGGGGTGAAAAAGGTCTATTCTATCAGTATCCTTTATTTTGATATAGGCGTAGGAACCGATTATCTGTATCACGGGCAGAACCAATTTGTCGGCGTGCATACCCATGATCATTTACAGGTAAATACCAAGGAGAGGGGTGCGATCGTCAAGCGTCTTCCCTCGGAGATCTTTCCGGAGTATATATTGGTCCGGGTGAATGAGTTTGATAAGGTGGCCGTGACCCCCTTGGAGGAATGGGTGCGATACTTGAAAGATGGGATCATAACTTCCGAAACGACAGCCCCTGGCTTGGAAGAGGCACGAGAGAAATTACGCTATTACTCAATGTCTCCCGAGGAACGTTATGCTTATGACGAACATCTGAATGCGATTATGATCCAGAATGACGTGTTGAGCACTGCTAAGTTTGAAGGACGGGAAGAGGGATTAGCGGAAGGTCGAGAAGAAGGCCGTGTGGAAGAACGTCTAGAAACAGCTCGGCGTATGCGGTCTGATGGGCTTTCGATGGAAATGGTCGTGCGTTATACTGGTTTGTCAGAGGAGGAAATAAATAATTTATGACATCCTTGAGGCTTTGCTAGCGGAGCAGGATCGGTTCTTTTAAGTTCTTGGCCTGCTCCTCGGATGATGTTCCAGTATCTCTTTGCGAAGGAATTCCCGGTCGATATGTGTATATATCTCGGTGGTGGTGATTTTCTCATGCCCCAGCATCTCTTGGATAGCGCGTAAGTTGGCGCCGCCTTCCAGCAAGTGGGTGGCGAAAGAATGACGGAAGGTATGGGGACTTACGTTTTTATGGATAC
>OGRJ01002677.1_pt1 | contig 12432 bp, 17 predicted proteins | sample 1553411 | NCBI WGS metagenome assembly OGRJ01 (sample SAMEA2580084, study PRJEB22360) | human gut metagenome | biome: human gut; feature: human-associated habitat; material: faeces | place: Denmark | collected 2008/2010
GCCGTAGATTTTGCCCGGCTGGATGTCCAGATCCAGGTCTTGGAGAACTTGGTTGTCGCCATAGGATTTGCACACGCCTTTGGCGGATAATACGCCAGTATTCATGATGTTTCTCCTTCCCCGATGGCCTTGCGTACCATCGTCAACAGCTCTTCCCCGGTGAGACCCAGGGAGCGTCCCTCTTCGATCATAGGCTGGATATAGCCCTGGCAAAATGCCGCTTTCCGTTTTTCCCGCACTTTCTCCGCTCCTCCCGGGGACACGAACATGCCGATGCCCCGGCGCTTGTACAAGATCCCGTCGGCCACCAGGAGATTGATGCCCTTGGCGGCGGTGGCGGGATTGATGTTGTAGCAGCGGGAGAGCTCGTTGGTGGAGGGGACCTGCTCCTCCTCCCCATATACCCCCCGGAGGATGTCGTCCTCCAGCAGTTGGGCAATTTGCAGATAGATCAGGGTCTGGTCGCCCAGCGCACCCCGCATGAGATCGCCTCCTTGTTCATTGGTTCATTACTTGTGTAATTAACCATATCACTAACCACCCTATTTGTCAAGAAGAAAACCCCGGCGGAAGAGAGGATTTTCTTCCGTCGGGGTCTTGTGTCAGAAGATGTGTCCCTCCAGAGATAGGAGGGCTTTTTTCAGCTCCAATCCTCCGGCGTAGCCGGTGAGGGAGCCGTCCGCCCCCACCACCCGGTGACAGGGGATGAAGATAGGGATGGGGTTATGGTGGTTGGCCATGCCCACCGCCCGGAAGCCCCGGGGGCTGTCCACCGCCAGGGCGATATCCCGGTAGGTACGGGTCTCTCCCCAGGGGATGGCCTCCAGAGCCTGCCACACCCGGCGCTGAAACGGTGTGCCCTGGGGATGTAACGGCAGGGGGAAAACCCTCCCCCCGCCCCCCCCCGCCGATAAGCCGCCCGAAGACTTCCTCGAAGTATGCAGAGACCTGTCTTAAATTCCCTGTTTCCTCACGCGCGCATATATATATCTCTTCTTTACTTTCCTCTACTTTACTTTGTTCGGAAATGTCTGCATTTTTTTGAAAAATGTCAACATCTTCACTTGAAATGTGCACATTTTTGAAATTTGAGACGCAGTCAGCCAAGAGGTACTGCTTTTTGATTTCAACGCTCTTCCGGCGGCTGACTGCCTCCAGGTACCTCATCTGGATCCCCCTACTTGTCAGGATCCGGTACCGTTCATAGAGCTTTTTATCAAAAATACCTCTTCGGACAGCGGCTGATACTATCTCAGAAACGGCGTTGTTACCCGGCGCAAAACCGCATTGGCGGCCAAACAGCAACGCAACCTCTTTTGTCCATTCACAGTAGTAACCTTGCTGCCCATAAATACGCTGGAGCAGCTTAACGACTACTGCAAACCCTGTCAGTCCAAATTCAGCCTCTATCAACTCAAACTTCTCATCCAGGCACACATCAAGCGGAAAGTATTCCAGTCCGCTCTTCATGGTGATCCTCCTTGAGAGCATATTTCCGTCACAATCCCGGTCAGTTCCCGGATCTCCCGCTGAAAGCGCTCCGGGTCAGAATTTCCACCGCTCAGGTGGAGGAGATAGATCTTCCTGCATTCACTCAGATCATTCGCCGCCAGAAAACCCTTCACATTGTCCAGCGAAAAATGGCTGCGCAGGAGCCGGCTTTTCAGCAGCCCCAGGATCCGACCGGCCTTTATGTTTTCTTCCAGCAGATCCCGGCTGTAGTTACACTCCACCATGACGATGTTCAGGGCCCGGAACGTGTTCGGGATATAGTAGGTATCTGTTGCGAACAGCAGCTTCTCTTGTGCTGCCAGGGAGTAAAGCAGATATCCCACCGGCTCCGCAGCGTCATGCTCCGTTTCGAACGGGAGGACGAGCCAAGAGCCGAGGCGGAGCTGTACGCCCACTTTCACCTCGTGCCGCCGGTGGGCGGGAACGGTGCTGGAAATACCGGCAAACGTCCCCTCGGTCGCATACAGGTCAATCCCGCGCCCCGCAAGCCCAACAGCGCCACACGCATGGTCACCGTGCTCATGGGTGATGAGGCAACCCGCAACACGGGGGAGCAGCGGCAGGAACCCGGAAAGGATCTTTTTTGCGGGGATCCCCGCCTCCAGCAGCAAGACGCTTTCACCGTCGTCAACGGCGTAGGCGTTCCCGGCACTGCCGGAGGCAAGGCATTTCACGTCGATTCTGTCCATCGTCAAAACGGCCGCTTCTTGGGTTGCGGCTTCTCCGCTTCCGTAGATGGAAGGTCTTCTGCATTAAGGACTTCTCCGGTGTCTGGGTTGATGTCCACCACACCGCCGCGGTTGGCCTTCTGCTCGATCTCCTGCTGCGGGGTGGCGCCGGCATCATCCGTTACAACGGCAGTTTGCATGTCAGGCGTCATCACGCCATAGGTCCCGATCAGCTTGCGCAGCACGGTCTTCTGCGCCATCTTGTCAAACTCTGTCTTCCACGGGCTGTAGTTGCTGTTGTAACTGGGGCTGTACTTTTCGGCATAGGCCTCTATCTCCGGCTTAGTCATGTACAGGAGCTTCTCAAACCCGTTGAGCAGCTTGAAATACGCGAAGTACCCAACCACCTCATCGCCGCTTCGTTCTCCGGAAATGTCGATCATGCCGGAAAGCTTATCAACTCCCACAATCTCCCCCTCATAGACATTGCCTGCGTTGATCGTGCGGTACTGGCCGGATCGCTGCGCAAGCTGGATCAGACCCTTGTAGCCGATGATAAAGGTCGGCTTGTTTTTATACGGCACGACATAGGCAAATCCCAAAGATTTCACGATCGGAAGGCGCAAGGATGCAGCCTTCAGGCATTCCATAGCGACCGCCTGCGGATCGCAGCCCTGGAGCAGAGGATCCCCGGAATATAGGTCGATCATGCTGGACATGAAGGCCCCCGCATTCTCTTTCAGGCTGTTTTTGATCTGCGCGCGGACGGACCCGGTGTTCAAAATCTCTTTGAAAGTATCCACTTTGGCAATGGAGGTTCCGCTCATGCCTCATCGTCTCCTTTATCTGCATAATATTGATTGTGTGTTTCAGGTAGAGCCACTCTCAATGTTTTGTCCGTTGCCGACACCGCCAGGCGGATGACCTGTGTGTCCACCGGCAGCAGGTCTGTCACGCTCTCTGCGTTATCCACCCATACTGGCAGCTGTACACCTGAGGCCTTTGACAGCGCCGAGATGATATCCAGTCCGGCGTTGAGCTTTGCCGCGCTGTTAAGGTTCGTCCTGTAGGACACGCCGCTTACGGTTGCCTCACAGCAGTTCTTGATCCCGCCGTTTTTCTGCACATCAAAGAGTTTCCATTTGACCAGACGGAAAGCGGCGTTTACCTGCTCCTCGATGTCCTGTGCCTTGACCTGCACAAACTGTTCCGCCAGCAGAAGGCCCTTATCATAGGCGGCAAGCTGCAAGGAGAGGGCCTTTTCCTCCGCCTTGAGTTCCTCGATGCGTTTCTCCTGCCGCTCAATGGTTTCTTTGACGGCCATGCGCTGCCTGGCGGCTTCTATCTGCGCGTCCAGCTCTCCGATCTCCGCAATGATATGGGCGGCGGTTTCATCCGCACGGTTTTGTAGGGCTTCCAGCCTTTCCTTTGCGCAGGACAGTCCCTGTGCGAGAGCGGCGTATTCAGACGTTTTTTCAAAGGGTTCGGGTTCTGCAATGCGGGAGAGCATCTCCTTCAGGGCTATCTCCGCCTCTGTCCTGCTTTTTTGATAGACTTCCGCCTGCGCTTCCAGTTCTGCCAGCTGTTCTTTGCAGCCGGCGATCTGTTGCTGCTGACCGGCAGCAGACTGTTCGATATCTTCCAACTCAGCCGATTTCTTTGCATTGAATTTCCGGCGGGAGGCTTCGAGGTTTGCTTCCGGGATCGGCTGCCCACAGGTGGGACAGGTCGTATCGCCAGACCATTGCCGGGCATCCGCTTTATCCCACGCGCTGCGCAGGTCATCCAGCGATTTTTCCGCCTGCCGGAGGCGCCCTTGCAGGTTGCGTTTTTGTGATTCCGACTCCCGGAGCTTCTCTGCAAGCCCGTCGATCATGCCGCGCTGGTCGCGGATCCGGGCATTGTCAGGCTCGCTGCTTGCTGCCGCCTTCCGGGCATACGCGGCTTTGGCTGCGGATATCTCCGCCTCAATGTCCGATATGGCTTTCCGTGCCATAGAGAGCGCCTGCCCGCTGCGAACTTCGTCCAGCTTGTTTTGCAGAGCGGTGCGCTGTTTGCTCCGTTCAGTGTATTCCGCAAGGCTCTCACGGGCCGGCGTAAGGACAGGCTTCGCTTTCTCCGCTTCATCAATGCGGCCGGGGATTTCCTTCAGCCGGTCGTTGACCTTCCGGCGCTGCTCTCGGGTGACAGCCGCATAATTCTCCACAGATTTATTCCCAATGCAGTGCAGCAGCTCCCGCAGCTCCTCGTGGTTGTTGATGACGTCTCTATCATCCAGCTCCCCGCCAAATGCGCTAAGCAGGATTTCCCGCCGTGCATCCGGGCTTAACTTCCCAGCCAATGCGTCCGGATCTGTCAGCACGGCGAACAGGCTGCCGCCGAAGTGCTCTGCAACGAATGCGTCATACTCTTTTTTGGGCTTTGGCACGCCGTTGACTGTATATTCCGTGGTGTTGCCCTTGAGCCTGCGCTCTGCGTCGCCCCGTCGGCGTTCAAACACATCTTTGTATGTACGGCGCAGGGTAAAGGGTTCGCCGCTGTCTGGGCGGAAGCTGCCCTCCACGGAGCAATCCAGCCCTTCCGCGCCCATGGGCTTAACGGTAAATGCGCTGTCCGACCTCCCGGCGCTGTCTTTGCCAGTGAGCAGCCAGAAGTACGCATCCGCGAGGGTAGTCTTCCCGGTACCGTTGTCACCGTATACTGTGGCGCAGCGTCCGCCCGGGGAGAAGGTAAACTGGCGGACACCCTTAAAGTTTTCAAGCTGGAGTTCGAGCAGTTTCATGGTAAGCTTGCACCGTCCTTTCTGTGATGGAGTAGTCCCGCAGCTTCTCTGCGGTAATCATTTTAAGGTATTCTTCCGCACAGGCCGGGGTGATTTGGCCGCGTGAAACAAGGCTGTCCACTTTCTGCCGAGCCTCGTCTATGGCTCTCATGGCCTTTTCCTCTGTCATTTCTTCACTTCCATTCTTGACTTCCAGCGCCCCCAATGCTACACTGTAGCTGTAAGGATCGCCTTATCTTGTTCGGGTTTTCTTACGTGCCGCTCTCTGACATGGCCGTGTCGGGAGCGGCGTTCTTTATTTCTGCGTTCATGCGTTTCCGCTTTCGGTACTCGCGTTGATAGGCTGCAATCTCATCCTTGTGCGCCTCATAGTAGGCACGCCGGTAGGCTACAGCCTCGTCCTTGTGCGCCTCATAGTAGGCACGCTGGTAGGCTGCAATCTCATCCTTGTGCGCCTCATAGTAGGCACGCCGATACCGTTTGTTATGTAGCTGCTTACGATCCAACGCATCATTGACCGCCAAGTCATCCAGCCACTTACTGATCTCAGCATCCGCGTACTGTGCGGAGTAGGACTCCTCAAACTCCCGTTCGATCTCTTCATCCGCAAGCCGCATTGCTTCCAGCTCTTCTGCGGTGAATGGCATAATCATTCTCCTTCCTCTATCAATTCGATTTCTCCAGCCGACACTTCAAATTCTGGCATTTTCTCTGCGTCAAATTTTGTGTGCCGAATTACGCGGATCATGATATCCCCGTCCGGATTGAGAGCAGTTACAACAGCCTCCAGCAGCTCGCCAGGCTGCGTGTAGTATCCCTGGCTGCCTGCGGTCCCGCGGACGTGGTCGCCTATCTTGATTTTATTCATTTGCTTGGCCTCCCTGAGCGTTTGGCTGTTGACGTGGCGCTTATCCTTTCCTCAAGCCAGTAATCTGGATCATTGAAAGGTTTCAGGCGTTCGAGTACGACGGCGTTGTTTCCTACCGCAGCGATTGTGCTGCGGCCGCTTGGAAGCCTGCACTTGAGACAGTATTTGTATTGCATAACGCGAAATCCTCTCCTTGACCGCTTTTGCGATCCTGTTTTCAAACGCTATTAGCTTGTCCTCATGCCAGGTGTAGTATGCGATAAAGGCGATTGCGAGCGCTCCGCCAAGGGCTTCCAGCAGATAGAGGGGCATGACGTTACCTCCTTTCAAGCGCCTTGAAAAGCAAATCCTGTAGGCTATTGACTTGGCTTTCCAATTGGCGTATGCATTCGTTCTGCGATGGTTCCGCGCCGAGATACTTCATGACGTTGGTTTTTTCAAAGACCCATTCCCGCCCGCACTTGATCGCTTTCAGTCGGCCTGCGTCAATTTCATTTTTCAGGCAGGTATCGCTTTTATCGAGGATAATGCAGGCCGTTTCCATGCCGAATGTGAGGGGGACGCTGTTCCAGTTGGTAAACGTGCGGGTTCTGGTCAAGTTGGCTCACCTCGATTCATGTAAAATTTTGGTTCACATTCTCTCCCCTTTCGTGGTAGAATTTTGTCTAGAAGGGAGGTGACGCGAATGCGAAACATAAAGATCATGCTTTATTGCGACCTATCGACGATGTCCTGCTGTGCCGATGATATCGACAACGAGCTATCGTCTTTTGCCAGATCATTTTTACGAGCAAACAATTCTCTGTGGTTTTTCGAATGCTCAAATGAATTTAATGGCAGTTTTTTGCCTACGGAAGAAAACATTTTCTATGACCATTTTGAAAAATTCACCAATGAGGACAGCATCATCTACCTTGATGTTGTTCAGAAGCAGTCTTTTTACAATCTGCCTGATAATGTCTCTGAATTTCTTCAAGAGGATTAGACAGCGCTTCATATGCGTCGGTTAATACTCGCATGGCCTGAATGCCGCTTGCGTTCAGGCTATTGTCTTGAGCCAGCAAGCAAATGGCCTGCTTTACTCTTGATGCCTGCTGATCAAAAAAGCATGAATGGACTGTGATATCTCGATTTGGTCTCGACATGTTGTTTTCACCTCTCTTTTATTTTTGTGTAGCGTTGGGCGGAAATCCGAATAAGACATCTGCGGAGACGCCAAGAGCTTTGCAAAGTGGTACAATATGCTCCGGTCTGATCAGCTTGCGACCTTTCAACATATTGTTGAAGTCTTTGGGCGCAAAACCGGCATCTTTTGCGACAAGGGATTGCTGCATCTTCTTGCTGCGCATGATGCGATAGATACGCTCTTGGACCGTTTCATTATCGTTAGCATTAGTCATTTCTTCATCTCCTTTTTACTAATATTTTGAGTACAAATTAAGAATATCACTCAAATATAGAGTTGTCAAGATCAATTTACTAATTTTTTTAGTTTTTATCTTGACTAATAAAGAATTTACAAGTACAATGAATCCAGAAAGTGGTGATTGCATGAATCGACAGATCTTTGCCGATAAACTTAAAGCTGCACGCTCTGCCGCAGGTCTCACACAGCAAGATGTCGCAAAGCGAATAAAAAGGCCCCAACAGACGATAGGCGCATGGGAGGTAGGGCGTTCTCAGCCGGATATCAATACATTGGGAGAACTATTGAAACTATATGATGTCTCTGCAAATGATTTTTTTGACTATAAGGGATCGGTTGATGAAAAATTGGTACTGACAGAGTATCAACACATAAAAAAATACCGTGCTCTCGACGAACACGGTAAAGATATAGTAGAAACGGTCTTATTGAAAGAATACGAACGTTGCTCTAACACGCCGACCGAGGAGGAACAGATATCGGTTGTCCCCTTGCACCTGTCCGAGCAGTCTGCGGCTGCCGGTAGCGGTACATATTTGGGACCGGAAGCATTTCGAATCATTTATGTGCGTAAAGATTCTTTGGCAGCTCAAGCGGCGTTTGCTGTTCCGGTCTCCGGTGACAGCATGGAGCCACAGTTTCAGGATGGAGATATCCTTTTGGTTGATAAAGCTCCCGCTGAGGTGGGAGAGATCGGCGTATTCACGCTTCAGGGCAATGGATATGTTAAACAATTAGGAGCAAGCGAATTGATCTCTCTGAATCCTTGCTACGAACCCATACCAATGGATGAAAGCATTATTTGTAACGGGAAGGTTATTGGAAAATTGAAACCGGAGTGGATTGTTAAAAAGTAGTCTTCTACTTAAAAATTTTATGTTGGGGTGATAGAGATGTCTTTTTTTAAAAAGATAAAGAATGCTTTTATTGGTATTGGGGGCTCCGAGCAATCTGTACCCGCAGAAGTCGATGGTTTTGATTATGCAGAATATGATAGAAAAATTCACGATAATATATATGAATTTGAAAAACGATACGACCTTGACGATCCATATAGTATTCGGTCTATCACTCAAAAGGATGCTAAGGAGTGGGGAAGACGCGCTGATGGTGTTCCATCGTTACCTGAACAAATACTTTTTAAAAAAGCCACCGAACATAAAAAGAACGGAGATTACAACCTGGCTATCGAGTGCTTAAAAAAAGCAAATGAATTGTTGCCAACGGCAGAATGTTCATATCAGCGATCAGATTATGAAAGACTAGTCAATTATTTAGTAGCTGCAAACAGGTTTGATGAAGCGCGTGCGGAACATGAACGATTAGATCAGTTAGTAGGCACTTTAATAGATCATTTGAAAGACCTTAAACACCTTACATCAAACAGTGTAAAAGAAGAAATCGAATATGATGAACGAGTAATTAAGCCGGCAATAGCAGAAGAAAGGGATCGTGAAGAGTATTACTGGCTTTTAGAAAATATGAAGTTTGTTGCCCCCAAATCTTTTAGCGGCTACCGTAGAATGAAATCGGGGAATACGGAAAACTATCAAAAAATTATTCAGCGGGTAAAAGAAACTGGTACCGATCTATCGCAAGTAAAGTTTTGGGGTTGAAAAACGGACGACTGGGGAAATAAAGGGGTGAGCATAAATGCCGGAACAGAACAAAATCATTCTCTACACAACCGAAGATGGCAATGTCAGCGTAGATGTATATTTTGAAGACGAAACCTTTTGGCTGACGCAGAAAAGTATGGCGGAATTATTCGACTGCACGGCCGATAACGTTTCTTTACACCTAAAAAATATTTATTCCGAAAACGAACTTGACGCGCGTTCAACTGCCGAGAAATTCTCGGTAGTTCGCCGGGAAGGCGAAAGAGACGTTCGCCGGGAGGTAACCTTCTACAATCTCGATGCTATCATAGCGGTAGGCTATCGCGTAAATTCCAAGAGCGCTACGCGGTTTCGTCAGTGGGCGACACAAACTTTGAAAGAGTATATCATCAAAGGCTTTGTGCTCAATGACGATATGATGAAAAACGGTCGGCCTTTTGGCAGGGACTACTTTGATGAATTGCTGGAGCGCATCAAAGAAATCCGTGCAAGTGAACGAAGGTTTTACCAAAAAATTACGGATATCTATGCGCAATGCAGCTACGATTATGATTCTCATAGTGAGACCACAACGAATTTCTTCAAAACAGTACAAAACAAGCTTTTGTTTGCAATTACAGGCCATACCGCTCCGGAATTGGTGGCAGCCCGTGCAAACGCCGACAAGGAGCATATGGGGCTGACTACATGGAAAAATGCTCCAAAAGGGAAGATATTGCGTACGGACGTTACCGTGTCCAAAAACTACTTATCTCAAAAAGAAATGAGCGGCCTGAACGATATCGTTACTATGTATCTGGATTATGCTGAGAACCAAGCAAAACGGGAACGTCTGATGTCGATGGATGACTGGGCAAAAAAGCTGGATGCATTCCTTCAATTTAACGAATATGAACTTTTGCATCATAAAGGGAAGGTAGAAAGAAAGGTTGCTGATGCGCTCGCCCAGCAGGAATATGAAAAATTTCGAGTCATTCAGGATAAGCAATACATATCTGATTTTGACCGTGCTACAAAAAAGATATTGAAGAAATAAAAAAACCGCCCTCCGGCGTTAGCAGCACCAGAGAGCGGCCACCACCAGCAGGGCCAGCGGTGCGACATGAATCGCAACCATATTGTACCAAAGCCCGGCTGAGAAATCAAGTCCGGGCACTTTTGCGCCCACATGAGTTGGAAGTGATGAAATGCCACGAAAGCAAAATAAGCGCCGCGCAGACGGCCGGATCGCCGTGCAGGTCTATCTTGGCAAGGTAGACGGAAAACGCCGGTATAAAACCGTATACGGTAACACGCAGAAGGAAGCTGACGAGGCTGCCTTGCAGGTTAAGCTCGCTCTGCGCAAGGGGATAGATGTGACTGCGGAGCGGGACACGTTTGGCGACTGGGCACAGCGGTGGCTAGGCTTGAAAAAAGGGAATGTATCTGCTAAGCATTACGCCTCCCTTGAATCTGAAATTAATCACCTACAGCCGATCGCGCATCTTCCAATCAGCAAAATACGCACATCTGACATACAGGATATTTTGCAGAATTTAAGCATAGAGAACCCCTCCACCGGACGGCCGATGTCAAAAAAGACACTGAACGATATTAAAAACGCAGCTTCAGGCGCTTTTCGGCTTGCAATCATGAATCGGGTGACGGATTTCAACCCGGCAGAATATGCGGAAGTGCCCCAGGGAGCTCCCAGAAGCGGCCGCAGAGCTTTGACAGATGAGGAACAGGGTTGGATTATCGATACGCCGCACAGGGCGCAGACAGCCGCCATGATTATGCTTTTTGCTGGCCTGAGAAGAGGAGAGGTGATTCCTCTTACTTGGTCTGATGTGGATTTAAAAGCGCGAACAATTATGGTAAATAAAGCTGTGGAATTCGTTGGATCCCGTGCGGAGCTGAAGGCACATACAAAAACAGATGCCGGTATGCGGGTGATCGACCTCCCGCAAATTCTGGTTGATTTCCTTGCAGGTAAAAAGAGAGATAATTTCCTCGTCTGTCCGGCAGCATCCGGCGGTATGATGTCAGATACCGCCTGGCGCCGGATGTGGGAAAGCTATCTCTTCGATCTAAATCTAAAATATGGAAATGCGGTTGTTAAACGGAACAAATTTGACCCGCGTGGCAATCTCATGGTGATTGACCGTTTCACCGCGCATAACCTTCGGCACACCTATGCGACGATGCTGTATAAAGCAGGCGTGGACGTACTTACGGCAAAGGAGCAGCTCGGCCACGCCGATATCAAAACTACGCTCAATATCTACACGCATCTGGATCGGGAGTATAAACGCCGCACGATGGATAAGTTGGATCAATATCTGGATGCAAGTCAAATGCAAGTCAGCACTTTTGATAAATAACGTAGATATAAGTCGCGTTAGCAATTTTATGGTGGCTTCCGATTCTGAAGGCCGGGGGTTCGAATCCCTCCGGGCGGGCCACAACCAAAATCCTGTCGATTTATGTCGGCGGGATTTTGGTTTTTTTGGTTCACTAGGCGATACCATCAGGCGCCCAAACACTGCAAGTAGAACGATTTCACCGTTGCCTGCGTTTCTGTTCCTGGAAAAGTTGCCGGCGGGAATACGCAATGTTTTCAAGGCTTCTCAAAAAACGTGTTGTTCCCTACCGGTATCGCCTAACGGATTTTTGAAATTAATAACGAGTGGTGAGCTATGGGCTCGAATGAATAACGCAGAAAAATTTGAGAGAAATTAGGCAGCTCGATTGTGCACGATAAGAGAAACGGAGAGCGGCAACAAAGGGCGCGTTGCATCATGCATAAATAAACGCAGAATTAAGGGGGACTATTGCAAAATATTTCATTTTGCAATAGTCCCCCTTTTCTTTTGTGCTCTATTCAGCCACAGACGATGCGATGATACCGTGTTACTACTCAACGGACGGCAATTCAGACGTGCAATGTGGGCACCTGGAGGCATCTACGGCTATTTCACTTTTGCAAAATGGGCACAATTTTGTTGTCGGTGCAGATGGCGCCTCCTTTGTTCTTTTGCCGAGCGACATCATTTTATTTACAGCCTTAACAATGATGAAGATGATAAAGGCCATGATAACAAAATGAATCACGGCGGAAAGGAACGCACCGTAGTCTATGTAGTTGTCGCCGATCAGGTGGAGCTTTCCCTGAACCTGGCTGCCGCCGATGCAGTTGATAATCGGTTTGATAATGTTATCGGTAAAGGAAGTAACGATTGAAGAAAAAGCACCGCCGATAATAACGCCAACAGCCAGATTCAGCACATTTCCTCTTGAGATAAACTCTTTGAATTCCTCAAAAAACTTTTTCAATTTCATTTCCCTCGTTTCAAATTGTTTTTTAAATGAAGCAAAGCATCAATGTGCAGGGGGAACATGGCCATCAGGGCGTGCCCAAACGCATGCTGACTGCGTTCTCGGGCTCGACTGACGACAGCTAGGCGTCGCCCTGCGACCTTATCATCCTGCGTCTGGGACGCCTTGACGGTTCTTTGAAGTGTTCAGCCTGTGGCCGTGCTTCTGGCAAGGCAGACGACGCAGCTTTCCTTGCCGGA
>OGRJ01002687.1_pt1 | contig 12375 bp, 12 predicted proteins | sample 1553411 | NCBI WGS metagenome assembly OGRJ01 (sample SAMEA2580084, study PRJEB22360) | human gut metagenome | biome: human gut; feature: human-associated habitat; material: faeces | place: Denmark | collected 2008/2010
CCCTCGTAGGTTTTCTCATATTTCCAAATATGAACAGGTCTTAGGATTCATCCTAAAAATATTATTATAAGAAAAGAAGAAAAGAATATTAAGATATCCATCTTAAAAATGTTTTTTCTAGGAGGAGAAAAAATGGGATTCTCAACAAGTACATGTACAGAATTTGTTGAAGTGCTTGCTTCAAAAGCCCCGGTACCGGGCGGCGGCGGAGCTTCTGCACTGGTTGGGGCAGTCGGAACTGCACTTGGCAACATGGTAGGCAGCCTTACGGTAGGCAAAAAGAAATATGCAGATGTAGAAGATGAAATGTGGGAGCTGAAAGCAAAATGCGACCAGCTTCAGAAAGATTTTCTGCGTCTGATTGAAAGAGATGCAGAAGTTTTTGAACCACTTTCCAAAGCATATGGCATGCCAAGAGAAACAGAGGAAGAAAAAGCAGAAAAAGCACGTGTTATGGAAATCGTGCTGAAAGATGCATGCTCTGTTCCGATGGAAATCATGGAAAAATGCTGTGAAGCAATTGATCTGATCGTAGAGTTTGCTGCCAAAGGATCCAAACTGGCGATCAGCGATGCCGGTGTTGGGGCAGCTTTCTGCAAAGCAGCATTACAGGGTGCAAGCCTGAACGTATACATCAATACGAAATCTATGGCAAACAGAGAATATGCTGAAGAACTCAACAAAAAAGCAGATGCAATGCTTGAAAAATACACAAAGATTGCAGATGAAACATTCGAAAGCGTTCTCGGACGCCTTAAATAAGAATACGGATTGCGCTAAGCGTGTATTGCAGAGTAATTCACATTTGTGAAGCAACAAATAATGAGCGGAGGAAATAGTTAAAATGGCAAAGCAGTTATTAGGTAAAGAAGTAACAGCAGCACTGAATGAAAGAATCAAAGCCAATGTAGCTGAGTTACAGGGAAAAGGTGTTAACCCGACTCTGTGCATCATTCGTGTAGGTGAAAATCCAAGTGATATTTCTTACGAAAAAGGTGCAACAAAACGTTGCGAAACACTTGGGGTAGCATGTGAAAAAATCCTTCTTCCAGGAGATGTATCACAGGAAGAACTTCTTGCAACAATTGACAAAGTAAATAAAGATGACCATATTCATGGCGTTCTTCTGTTCCGTCCGCTGCCGAAACATCTGGATCAGGCAGTGATCGAAAATGCACTTGCAGCAGAAAAAGACGTTGATTGTATGACAGACCTTTCCATGTCTGGCGTTTATACAGGAAAGAAAATCGGTTTCCCGCCATGTACACCGCAGGCATGCATGGAAATCCTGGATCATTACGGAATCGACTGCACAGGTAAAAAAGCCGTTGTTATCGGAAGAAGCCTTGTAGTTGGTAAACCGGCAGCAATGATGCTGGTTAAGAAAAACGCAACAGTAACTATCTGCCATACAAAAACAGTAGATATGCCATCTGTAGCAAAAGAAGCTGATATCGTGATCGTAGCTGCAGGACGCGCAGGTGTTGTAGGTGCTGAATATGTCAGAGAAGGACAGACGATCATCGATGTAGGAATCAACGTAAATGCAGAAGGCAAACTTTGCGGAGATGTTGACTATGCAGCAGTTGAGCCGATCGTTGATGCGATCACTCCGGTACCGGGCGGTGTTGGAAGCGTTACAACATCTGTTCTGGTAGGACATGTAGTAGAAGCAGCAATGAGAAAGGTTAATGGATGATCAGAAACAAAAAAGCGATGCTCTTTTGTTCTCAGATAATACTGACGGGTGCCCTTATAACTGGGGCACCTTGTCTGGCATCTGGGGCAGAGATTGAGGTGGCCGAAGAGGATGGAACATCCGGGAGTGTTTTCGGGAGTTCAGCCACTACAGCAGACAGTGAGGAAGTCGATCATTCCGGTGAGGGACAGATTCACAAGCCGTCCAGTCTGGAGGTACCGGATTTTACTTCTGATCCGGATTTTGTAGATGATTCTACAGATAACACTTATGGATATTATACGATCATGGGAGATACGACCGTTTCTCTTGCACAGATGACTTCGCAGTATGAAGAACATGGAGCAGAATATCCTTCAGCTTCATTAAAAGATGGTGGCGCAGCGACCATAGATGATTTTTGTACGATCATCCTGGAAGAAGCGAATGCAGAAGGCGTCCGTGGAGAAGTCGTTTTTGAACAGGCGATGCTGGAGACCGGATGGCTGCAGTACGGTGGTGATTCCGGAATATCTCAATATAATTTCGCTGGCATTGGAACGACCGGCGGGGGCGTTGCCGGAGTATCTTACCCGGATGTGCGGACCGGGATCCGCGCACAGGTACAGCATCTCAAAGCTTATGCATGTGAAGATGCACTGAATCAGGACCTTGTGGATACTCGATTTGACATGGTGACCAGAGGGAGTGCTCCATATGTAGAATGGCTGGGGCAGCAGGAGAACCCGAACGGGGGAGGCTGGGCCGCCGGATCTAACTATGGAGAAAAACTCAGAAAATTGCTCAGTGATCTGAAAGCGGAGTGAGCAACGAAAAAGAGTGAGGCACATGGCCCCACTCTTTTTTAGTTCAGTTCAATATCTACAAGTTCCTTTGGCGGAAGCTTCTTCGTACATCCGGCCAGGAACTTCTTCAGTTCTTTGGATGATTTGGCAACTGGCACATTCGTTCCAGCGCCACCCATACATCCGCCCGGACAGGCCATACCTTCGATCATACAGCCCTTGAGTTTGCCTGCTTTGGCAAGCGCGAGGACTTTTTTACATTCAGCAAGACTCTCTGCATGTTCGATATGAACCGGTACATCCGGATAATATTCCTTAAGGCAGGCTTCGATCGCACCTGCAACACCACCTGCAACAGCATAACCACGTCCTGCAGCAGTCGCATCATGAAGAGAACCATCCTCTTCGAAAGAAGCAGGATCGATTTCGCGTGCATCAAACATGGCATCCAGTTCCTCGAATGTAAGGACAAAATCAACATCACTGCGGACGGTGCGGCGCATAGCTTCCAGCTTCTTGGATGCACATGGACCAACAAATACAACCTTTGCATCTGGCTGCTCCTGTTTTACCTTGCGGGCAGTGGCAACCATCGGTGTCAGTTCCTGAGAAATATTGTCGATCATGGTCGGGAAGAATTTCTTTGCCATCATGGACCAGGAAGGACAGCAGGAAGTCAGGAGAAATGGAAGTTCTCCGGTGGCAACCTTTTCGGCATAATGATGCGCCTCTGCAATTGCTCCGACATCAGCACCGAATGCAACCTCATGGACATCAGAAAAACCAAGAACCTGCAGAGCTGTCTTGAATTTGCCAGGAGTCACATCATCACCGAACTGGCTGATATAAGCCGGAGCGATGATGGCAATGATTTTTTCACCACCACGAAGTGCATGAGCCAGCTGGAAAATCTGAGATTTATCAGAAATCGCACCGAATGGACAGCTTACCATACACATACCACAGGAAACGCATTTGTCCTCCAGGATACTTGCACGTCCCTGCTCATCACTTCCGATTGCCTTGACACCACAGGCCTGTTCACATGGACGGATATTGTGAGAGATAGCATCATAAGGACAGGCGGCTTTACATTTGCCACACTTGATACATTTGTCCTGATCAATATAAGATTTTCCATCTTTCATGGAAATCGCACCCTTTGGACAGGCCTGCATACATGGATGAGCGACACAGCCGCGGCACATATTGCTGACAATATATTTGTTTGGCGGACAGGCTGCGCATGCAGATGGAATGACCTGCATAAGAGGCGGCTCGTAATATTTCTCATCGATGTTGCTGGCTGCCAGACCGTCGGTCAGATGGACAGCTTTGTTTTCCGGGCGAAGAGAGAGGCCCATTGCAAGACGAACCCGCTCGCTGGCAACGGCACGTTCTCTGTAAATACTTTCACGGTATTTGGCTTTTTCCTCTACGATATTATAAGGAATAGCTTCAATATCATGAATCAGGGTTTCGTCAGTGGATTCAAATCCGGCTTTGGCTACTTCGACATAAACCTTGTGGCGGATTGCTCTGACAGGTGTGTCATAATTTCGCATATGTATATCTCCTTCTATCGTATTGCAGTTATTCAGCTGACAGTATTACATGGAAAAACAGAATGAACTGCCATAAACCGGATAACTGAAAAATATTTTTATCTACCTGACATTATAATATAGGAAAGAAATTCTAAAATCAACTAAGAACATGTATTTTTGCAGGCACAAAACAGACGGATGCACAGAAGATTATATGACAATAAAACGAAGGAGAACTAAAAACAAGATTGATAAAAAATTATGCAATATGTTAAAAAAATCACGAAATAGTTGCGAAAAATAAAAAAATTAAATAAATTAATTCAAATTTTCGATATTTTTCTTGTTAAAAATATATATTTAATGTATAATCAAATATAGCAAAGCTGTGTAAAATAGACAAAAACAATTAGCACAGGAAAATTTATTTTTAAACAAGGAGGGAATTGAATGTTAGATCAGTCTTATTACGCGAAGACAGATGAGATCATCGAGCATTACGGACCGAAACCTGCATCATTGATCCCAATCATGCAGGATATCCAGGCGGAGTACCGTTATCTTCCTGGAGAGCTTCTGACGTATGTTGCATCCAAGATTGGAGTTACAGAAGCAAAGGCTTACAGTGTAGCCACTTTCTATGAGAACTTTTCCTTTGAGCCAAAAGGAAAATACGTCATCAAAGTCTGTGATGGAACAGCCTGTCATGTGCGTAAATCCATGCCGGTTAAAGAAGCTCTTATGAAGGAACTTGGACTCAGTAACAAGAAGCATACAACGGATGATATGCTCTTTACGGTAGAAACTGTATCCTGCCTTGGTGCATGCGGATTGGCGCCAACACTTACAGTAAACGACGAAGTACATCCGAAAATGACACCAGAAAAGGCAATCGATCTGTTAAATGAATTGAGAGGTGAGACGGTATGAGTATTGTGAGTAAAGAAGATCTGCTCAATAAGCAGGCTGAAGCAAAAAATACCCTGGAATCTTTTACCTGTCGTGTGCTTGTCTGTTCCGGTACCGGATGTATCGCTTCCGGCGCACAGAAGATTTATGACGAGATGGCGAAACTGTGCGAGAATCTTGACTGGGTAAGCGTGGAAATGCAGAAAGATGTTCCGCATGTCGGTGTTGTTAAGACAGGATGTCAGGGCCTTTGTGAATTAGGACCTCTGATGAAGATTGAACCTTATGATTATCAGTATGTTCATGTACAGGTAGAAGACTGTAAAGAGATCGTAGAGCGTACTGTTATGGAAGGAGAGCCGGTAAGCAGACTGTTTTATCGTGATCATGATACCGCCTGTCCACATCCTTCTGACATTCCTTTCCTGAATCAGCAGACAAGAATCGTTCTTGAGAACTGTGGTAATATTAATGCAGAATCCATTGATGAATATATTGCTGTTGGCGGTTTTCAGGCTATGGCAAAAGCTTTCTTCGATATGTCCCCGCAGGATGTTATCGATGAAGTAATAAAATCCGGACTTCGCGGACGAGGCGGAGCTGGTTTCCCGGCTGGTAAAAAATGGTCTCAGGTTGCTCGTCAGAAAGAAAAAGTTCGTTATGTAGTATGTAATGGTGATGAAGGTGACCCGGGTGCATTCATGGATGGTTCCGTAATGGAAGGTGATCCATATAAGATGATCGAAGGTATGACCATTGCCGCATACGCAGTTGGCGCAGAGAACGGATACATTTATGTTCGTGCAGAATATCCGCTTTCCGTTAAACGTCTCCGTATGGCTATCGAACAGGCTGAAGCTTATGGACTGCTTGGTGACAATATCCTTGGTTCCGGTGTGAATTTCCATTTACATATCAATCGTGGTGCAGGTGCCTTTGTTTGTGGTGAAGGTTCTGCCCTCACTGCATCCATCGAAGGTAAGCGAGGCATGCCGCGTGTCAAACCACCGCGTACAGTAGAAAAAGGTCTCTGGGAGAAACCTACCGTTCTGAATAACGTAGAAACATATGCAAACGTTCCGAAGATCATTCTTCAGGGTGCTGACTGGTTCCGTACCATTGGAACAGAAGGAAGCCCGGGAACCAAGACCTTCTCCCTGACCGGTGCAATCGAAAACACAGGTCTGATCGAAGTACCAATGGGTACCAGTCTTCGTCATATCATTTATGATATCGGTGGTGGCCTGAAGAGCGGAGCTGCTTTCAAAGGTGTACAGATCGGTGGACCATCCGGTGGATGTCTGATCGAAGATCAGATCGACCGTCCGCTTGACTTTGACTCCGTTAAATCACTCGACGCGATCATGGGTTCCGGTGGCCTGGTAGTTATGGATGAAAATACCTGTATGGTTGAGGTTGCCAGATTCTTTATGAACTTTACACAGCGTGAGAGCTGTGGTAAATGCGTTCCGTGTCGTGAAGGAACAAAGCGTATGTTGGAGATTCTCGAGAGAATCGTAGATGGTAAAGGTGAAATGTCAGACCTTGATGAACTGGAAGAGCTTGCTACTATGGTACAGAGCATGGCTCTCTGCGGACTTGGTAAGAGTGCACCGCTTCCGGTTATCAGTACTCTGAAACGCTTCCGTGATGAATACGAGGAACATATTAAGGATAAGAAATGCCGTGCAAAAGTCTGTACAGCACTTCGTAAATTCCACATTAATCCGGAATTCTGTATTGGCTGCGGTAAGTGCGCGAAGAACTGCCCGGCAGGTGCAATCAGCGGAAAGATCAAATCTCCGTATCACATCAACAATGACGTATGTATCAAATGCGGTTCCTGTAAAGATAACTGTAACTTTGATGCGGTTTATGTGGAAGCATAGGAAGGAGGCTGAATTATGGGTACAATGACAATTGACGGTAGAAAAGTTGAATTTACCGATGAAAAAAACGTCCTGACCGTTATCCGTAACGCAGGCATTGATATTCCGACACTGTGCTATCATTCAGAGCTCTCTACATTTGGAGCATGCCGTTTATGTACAGTAGAGGACGACAGAGGCAAAACCTTTGCTTCCTGTTCAGAAGTACCGCGCGATGGTATGGTTATTCATACTAACACAAATAAATTAAGAAACTATCGTAAACTGATCGTGGAACTGCTCCTTGCAGCACACTGCCGTGACTGTACAACCTGTATCAAGAGTGGTGAGTGTATCCTTCAGGAACTGGCACATCGTCTCGGCGTAAGAACCGTACGTTTCCAGAACACAAGAGAGCAGCATGAGCTGGATTTCAGTTCTCCGTCTATCGTTCGCGATCCGAATAAATGTATCCTCTGCGGAAACTGTGTACGTGCCTGCGAGGAAATTCAGGGAATCGGCGCACTTGGATTTGCATTCCGTGGAACAGAAGCAATGGTTATGCCTGCATTCAATAAAAAGATTGCAGAGACACAGTGCGTAAACTGTGGACAGTGTCGTGCATTCTGTCCGACAGGAGCTATTTCTATCCACACGAATACAGACAAAGTCTTTAAGGCACTTGCAGATCCGGATATCCGTGTAGTTGCGCAGATTGCACCTGCAGTACGTGTTGCAGTGGGCGATCATTACGGACTCCAGAAGGGCCGCAGTGTAATGGGCAAGATCGTCAATGCGCTTCATCGCATGGGATTTGATGAAGTTTATGATACCACATTCAGTGCTGACCTTACGATTATGGAAGAAAGTGCAGAATTCCTTAACCGTATTGAAAAAGGTGAGAAACTTCCGCTCCTGACATCCTGCTGTCCGGCATGGGTGAAATTTATTACAGATCAGTATAAGGATTATATTCCGAATATTTCTACCTGCAGATCCCCACAGGGAATGCTTTCTGCTGTTATTAAGGAATACTTCCGTGATCCGGAACATGCTCAGGGAAAGAAGACTGTAATGGTTTCCATTATGCCATGTACGGCTAAGAAGGCAGAAGCCGTTCGTCCGAACAGCTATACACATGGTGAGAAAGATACCGATATCGTTATCACAACCACAGAGCTTCTTCGTATGATCGACAACTTTGGCCTTGACTTTGCAGGACTTGAGCCAGAAGCATGTGATATGCCGTTTGGATTCGGTTCCGGCGGTGGAGTTATCTTTGGTGTTACCGGTGGTGTTACAGAGGCAGTTCTTCGTCGTCTGACTCCGGACCACAGTAAAGAAACAATGAGAGAAATCTCCGAGTGTGGTGTACGTGGAGACGAGGGAATCAAGGAATTCTCTGTACCATACAAAGGAATGGAAATCAAGATCTGCGTAGCCAGCGGACTTGCCAATGCAAGAATCGTTATGGATCGTGTAAAGAACGGCGAAGCAGAGTATCATCTGATCGAAGTTATGGCATGTCGTCGTGGCTGTATCATGGGTGGTGGCCAGCCGACAAGATCCGGTGACAGAACAAAAGCTGCCAGAGCCAAAGGTCTGTACAATGCGGATAATACAACGATTATTAAGAAATCCGATGAGAACCCGATGGTACTCGAACTTTACCAGGGACTTCTCAAAGGCAAGGAGCATGAACTGCTTCATAATGAGTTTTATTGATTTTTAACTTGAGGGTATGATGAGAGAGTAATATAGAGATAATACGCTGGGAGTTACGATTTTGATCAATTGTAACCCACTTGCGTTTCCGAAATTCTTTCGTTCGCCTATGGATAACTGCTTTTGCAAACTCGCTTTGCTCAGACAGAGCAACGCAGTTATCACTAGAACGAAAGAATTCCTGGAAGCCTCGTGAGGTTACTATGCTCAAATCTCGTAGCTCCCGGCTGTTTTTACATATATAGTTCTATTAAACATACCCTCAAAAAAACAAATAGATTCATTATGCCGCATTTCATTAGGAGCTCCGGGTAGTAAACTCTCCCTTGCACAATAATTCCCGATACGATACAATAAAATATAAAGAAAAAATATAAAGAGGTGCAAGGATATGCGTGAAATACAAGCATCAGTGATCACGGACACCATCGAGCGGCTTTGTATCGAAGCCAATCAGGTGCTTCCGGACGACATCAAGAAATCTATCCAGGCCTGTCGTGCAAGTGAGGATGGCGAGATTGCCTGTGGAATTCTGGATAATATCATCGAAAACTACCAGATTGCAGAGAATGAACAGGTGCCAATCTGCCAGGATACCGGAATGGCATGTGTATTCCTCGAAATCGGACAGGACGTACATATTGCAGGCGGAGACCTCACCGAAGCAGTTAATGAAGGCGTCCGCAGAGGATACACCAACGGCTATCTCCGCAAATCCGTAGTGAAGGATCCGGTCCGCAGAGGAAATACCGGAGACAACACTCCGGCGATGCTTTATACAGAAATCGTACCAGGCGAAAACATCAAGATCACAGTTGGCCCCAAAGGCTTCGGAAGCGAAAACATGAGTGCTATCCGTATGTTTAAGCCGTCTGCCGGCATCGAAGGAATCAAGGATTTTATCCTTGAAACAGTCGAAACAGCCGGACCGAACCCATGTCCACCGATGGTTGTTGGCGTTGGAATCGGAGGAACTTTTGATAAAGCTGCCCTTCTTGCTAAGAAAGCCCTGATGCGCCCGGTAGATTCCGAGAACGAAGATCCATATTATGCAGACCTCGAGAAAGAAATGCTCGAGAAAATCAACCAGCTTGGGATCGGTCCACAGGGATTTGGCGGAAAGACGACTGCAATCGGTCTGAACATCGAAACAATGCCGACTCACATTGCCGGTATGCCATGTGCGATCAACATCAGCTGCCACGTAACACGACACAAAACGGAGGTGATCTAAGATGGAACGTCATATTACATTACCACTTACCGAAGAACTTGCGAAGACACTCCATGCAGGTGACACCGTTTATCTGACAGGAACAATCTATACCTCCCGTGATGCCGGTCACAAGAGAATGTGCGAAGCACTTGCCAGAGGAGAAGAACTTCCGTTTGATCCAAAGGATGCCACAATCTATTATGTAGGCCCGACCCCTGCAAAACCGGGTCAGGTCATCGGTTCCGCAGGCCCAACTACCAGCGGCCGTATGGATGCTTATGCACCAACCATGATGTCCGTAGGAGCCCGTGGCATGATCGGAAAAGGCGCCCGTCTTCCGGAAGTCGTAGAGGCTATGAAGAAATACAGTGGCGTTTATTTCGGAGCGATCGGCGGGGCAGGAGCACTTCTTGCGAAATGCATCAAGAAAGCAGAACTTGTTGCCTACGAAGACCTTCAGTCCGAAGCACTCCGCAGACTTTATGTAGAAGAGATGCCGCTGGTGGTCATCATTGACTGTGAAGGTAACAACCTTTATGAGCAGGGAAGAGAAGCCTATCTCAAGGAGCATAATAAGAAAGAAGGAAAATAGTATGGCATTGTTTCATACCGACGAAATGATAAGTGAGATTCAGAAAAAACTTCAGATAATAAATGTCAAAAATTATGAACCCGAAGTTCTGGAGATGTTTACAAAAGATTTTTCACTGAGATTTTGCTGGAGCAGCAATGCCCTGGAAGGGAATACCCTTTCACTGGATGAGACAGTTTCTGTTATTGAATATGATGAAGTCAGAAGCGGACATACATTTCGTGAATATAAAGAAGCTAAGAGTCTTTACTATGCAATTCAGAAAATGCTTCTGCCATTTCATAAACAAGAAATAACAGAAGCGTGGATAAAAAAAACAAATGGATGTATTATGGAGCAGTCTGGAGAATATCGAAAAGGAAAAGTGTTTATTGGTAGTCTTGTTGAGGCTGTGTACTATCCGCCGGATCCAGAGAAAGTACCTGTTCTGATGGAGAAATTCATAGAAAAATGGAGTACAGAATCTGGTGCAGAAACGTCAGAAGAGTTTTGGAAGAACCTTGCGAAAGAACATATAGAATTTGAATCTATTCATCCTTTCATAGATGGAAACGGAAGAACCGGACGTATTCTTATGAACCAGAGACTGATTAATGCCGGATATTTTCCGATTGCCATTGAGCCTACGGGTAAATATCGACAGGCTTTTCGAAGATATGAAAAAAATAACGATATTTCTCAGATGATTTATCTGATTTGCAAGGCAGAAACAGAAGCAATCGAAAGAATGCAGGTACTTCAAAGACAGATAAATGAAGAAATATAAACGAGTTAAATAAAGCAATGTATTATTGAAAGAATCATAATCAAAGCCCCCAGGACATATATTATAACAATACATGGGATTGTGTGAATATATGCAAGGGGGCTTTTTTATATGGAAAATTTTCAGGTGTACCGGGACATTCAGGCACGCACCGGTGGTGATGAATTTGAAATTATTGCCGAAGATATTGCAGAAGATGAGGGCGTTCATTATCTGGAAGAATTGGTTGCTTATCTGGATGCGTTCAATGAGAGTGGCGGTAAAGAATATGATATTCACGCCAGTTATGGGTATGCCTGCCGCGTTCCTTCGCAGCAGGATACCATGGAAATTTTCATTAAAGAAAGTGATGAAATCATGTATCGGAATAAAGTAATTAATAAAATTAACCGTGGCGAGGCGTTACGATAACTCGTCAGCAAATGGGGCGATACTTCTTTTGAGTACGCCCTTTAATTGTGCAATCATCGTGCCATAGTTGACAATTGGGACATTCTGGTCTTTTGCTTCAGCGATGCGAAATGCCATTTCCCGCTTGCTTAAGGTGCATCCGCCACAGTGGACAATCAGCCGGTACGGACTCAAATTTTCCGGAAATCCACCGCCGCTTGATGTGGCAAAGTTTAATTTTTTACCGGTGTACTCGGAAATCCAGCGTGGCAGTTTTACCGTTCCAATGTCATCGCACTGTCTGTGATGTGTACATCCCTCTGCCATCAGAATTGTGTCGCCATCTTTTAATTTGTCAAGCATTTTTACTCCTTCAATCTGTGTCTGTAAATCTCCCTTATAACGGGAAAAAAGAATCGAGAAAGAAGTAAGCGGAATGTTTTTTGGCGTGTCTTTTGATACACTTGCAAATGCTTGGGAGTCCGTAATGACAAGTTTTGGCGGCTGGCCCAGCTTTTTCAAAGTGTCTGCAAGTTCGGTATCCCGGCATACAATAGCGGTCGCTCCGGATTCCAGCACATCTCGAATTACCTGCTGCTGCGGCAGAATCAGACGTCCTTTTGGTGCCGCTGAATCAATTGGTACAACCAGAACTACGAAATCTCCCGGATGCAACAGATCTCCTACAATTTTCAGTGTCATATCCTCATTTGGAGTCAGTTTTCCGATACACTCTTTTAGTTCATAGATGCCGGCACCGGTAAGGGCACTGACATATTGTTCCTGACCTGAGGAAAGCAACGCATTTTGCTCTGCTTTTCTTTGTTCAGATACATTATTCTGACAGACTTTTTCTGAAATTTCATCAGAAAGTAAAT
>OGRJ01002692.1_pt1 | contig 12360 bp, 7 predicted proteins | sample 1553411 | NCBI WGS metagenome assembly OGRJ01 (sample SAMEA2580084, study PRJEB22360) | human gut metagenome | biome: human gut; feature: human-associated habitat; material: faeces | place: Denmark | collected 2008/2010
TTACAATCTGAAAACGTAAGATTTTCTATATTTGTAATTCTTTCTGGTAATTCTATTTGTTCTAAGCTTTCACAATAGTTAAATGCCGATTCTCCTATACTTAAAACACTTTTCGGAATATTTATATCTTTAAGTTTATAACAATCCGAAAATACACTATTTTTTATCTCCAAAAGACTTTCTGGCAATTTTACATTTGTCAAATTCCAACATTCTACAAATGCAAGTTCATTTATACTGGTTACTCCTTCTGGAATTTCAATACTTGTAAGTGCTCGACAATCTCCAAATAATGCTCCGCTAATTGTTGTTATTCCTTCTGGGATTTTTATTTTATTCAAACTTCTACAACGATAAAATGTATGCATTCCTATGCTTATCATCTTTGAAGGTAATTGAATTTCTTGTAATCCAAAACATCTCTCAAAAACATTATTACCAATATCTTCTACACTATCAGCTACTTTTGCCTTAATCACATTGCAACCTAAAAAAGCACTATTGCCTATTCTTTTTATTCCTTCTTCTACACTAATGACCTTAATATTTTCTTTATATACATTCCACGGTGCTGAAGTTTTTCCTATTGACACATCGTTTATTAAATAATCTGGTATATCACCACTTCCAGAAATCACTAATTCGCCATCATCATATAAAATCCATGTGATAGTTTTATTTTCCTCACCACTAGCAATTATTTTCCTAGAATTTTCATTTGCAACACTATCCGAAAATATCTCATCTTCATCATTACCAGATTCTATATCTAAATCCTGCTGGTTATCTTCTTGAAGATCTATTTCTGATATTTCTTCATCTGTATCTGGTACTTTTTCATCTGCATTTGATTCTTCCAGTTTCCGATCTTCTACCTCTACAAAATCATCTTCATCACTCTCATCAGAAAACTCATTCACTACTTCCAGAGTTTCTTCTGCTGCAAATACTTGTCCCGGCACTGCTGTGCATATCATCGCTGATGATAACATCAGTGCCAACACTCTTTTCATCTTCATCCTTCATTCCTCCATTTTTTCTTATTAAACAAAAAGAGCATTACTTTCTCAGCGTATATTCTAAGAAAAATAATACTCTTGTTATTTCATTCATCATTTCACACAACTGGCTGCCTTACTTCTGCTTAGACCCTATAGTTTTGCGCCACCGGATTTCTCCGGGTTTGCCCGTATTCAGTTTTACTTACATTTCACAAAATTTTCACATAGTTTTCACATTTCTCATTATACTCTTCCACAATTCAAAATGTACTAACCAATTCTGCCTGTTATTCTTTTCAGCATATTGCACAATTAAGATTGCCGGAAATACATTATTCCGCTGCCATTAATCCTTCTCTCTGCAAACGTTCTTTAAGCTGCTGCCAACCTCGTTTGTCCCCTTCTGGATCTTCCGGTATATCAGAAATTTCACACTCTTCATACTCTGGAAATGACGGTTCGGCAAAATCACTAAACCATCCTTCAGCAATCAACACTTGCAGCAGTCCTTCTCTTATCTCAGGATCATCCAAGTAACTTTTATCCATCCGCTCTCCTTCCACCACATATCCCTACATATAATACTGATTTCGTGGTTTGTTTTCTCTTCATTTTCAATTTTAGAGTTTATAACTCTAAATATCAATAGAGTTTATTCCTCTAGGATAGAATAAGAAAAAACATCCTGGAGGTATCTGCATGAATTATCTGGCTCGGATTCGCAATCTTCGGGAAGATCATGATTATACTCAGGCTTACGTTGCTTCTGTCCTGAATGTCGGGCAGCGAACATATGCTGATTATGAACTGGGGAAAACTCGTATTCCTCTCGATTCCATGATTAAGCTGGCGAAACTGTATAACGTAGATATGAATTATATCTGTGATCTGACCGATTATAAGAATGTATTTCCATCAAAGAAATAAAGCACTGTTCAGTTATGTATGCTGTCGGTGCTTTTTTACTGTTAGATTTTGGTTTTAGTTCATTTTGTTCTAGTGGATAAAATTTTATCCTCTAAATTTTCTATTGCGAACATATTTTCTATCTGTTATAATAGTTGTATAACATCAATTTAATAGCAAGCAGACATTTATAACTAAAGATGATGGGGTAACGATTCGTGACATCTCCCTCTTCCACTTCCCAGTGTGAGATCTTCAATCATCCAGAATTCGGAAATCTGCGCTGTATTGAGAAAGATGGAGAGCCATGGTTTGTGGGGAAAGATGTGGCAACGGCGTTGGGATATGCGAATACAAAGGATGCTATATATGCACATGTGGACTCAGAAGATAAGAGAATAATCCAAAGGTCGGAAAACACGACCTTAGAGATTCCGAATAGAGGAATGACCATCATTAACGAATCCGGCCTCTACTCTCTCATTCTCAGCAGCAAACTTAAATCTGCAAAACGTTTCAAACGCTGGGTGACATCTGAGGTATTGCCGTGTATTAGAAAAACTGGGGGATCACAGAGAATTATCTTTACCTTGTACTCCTTTATTATTTGCAGTATTCTTATGGTATCAAGAATCATTGAAGGAGGAAACACCAATGAAAAAGAAGCTCAAAAGTTTTCTTATCATTTTTCTGGCTGCTATTATGATCTTTTCTCTTCCGCTCTCAGTATCGGCAGCCACCAAGAGGGACGTAACAAAAACATACAGCAAGTCGGTTACTAAACTGTTAAGAGGTTTTGATAGCTATTTCGGTTACTGCTGCGGTAAGAATCAATATTTCAAGTTTGACGATTATGCCCGGACAACCATGGTTACTATGAGAACATGCGGATTATGCAATCGTACAATATCTACTGCTAAGAAGAAACTTAAACCACAGTTAAAGCTCTACTTCAACACTTCAACTGTAAAGTTTAAGAAATTTACTAAATATGGTATTCCAAAAAATCCTTCTTACTTATTCTGCAATAAGAACGGTAAGATTGTTTATACTGGCGGTGACTGGGGAGAGGTATATCCTAAAGGCTCCGTTAAAAAGATTATAAAAACAGGTTCCAAAACCTATGAAGTTACCTACAGTCTTTATTTCTATGATGATTGTACTAAAAAAACTTGCGGATATATGGGAACATATAAAGTATATCTCAGAAAAACCAGCAACAAAAACGGCTTCGTTATTACTAACATTAAACAGACTACAAGCAAAAAAGTAAGATTCTAGTTTTTTGCAGAAGGGCAGATTCCTAAATCGGGAATCTGCTCTTTTTTTGACTTTCTAATTCGTCCTGTAAGACGTTTTTATTTTTCAAGCGAACAAATCCTCGTCTTAACGCTTTCAATCCCTTTACAGATCAAATACGTGCTCACAGGGCAGCTATATATGCAAGTCCCGGTGAAGATATGAATAATAGCTGCTTTCAAAATAAAAAGTAAAAAAAGGCTCATGACTTGTCCGCAAACTGTACCGCTACAGTCTCGACTTATCATGAGCCTTGAAATTCGTCTCTCATATACTACGACAGATGGGTTATTTGCTGAAAAGGTTCCATCGTATATGTAGGATTTTTTCTACGCCATTTTTTAATATTTTGACACCATTTTTACACCATTTTGGTATCAAGTTACGTGAATTTATAACATGTTATATCAGATTTCAAATTTAAAGAATGGCTTAAATACGCGAAAATCAATATATTAAACACTTTATTTTTCGTTTAGGCAAATGTGTTAAAATGCCTAAATATTATTGGCATTTATTCTAAATAACATTCGTTATTTTTGTGCATACTTACCGATTTCACGATGTTTATCCATATAAAAAACACCCTGGCAAAGGCAGAAATATCTTCCGCCCTGCTTCGGGTGTTTTTGATTTATCTTATTACTTTACTACGATATTGATGATCTTCTTCGGTACGTAAATCTCTTTGATGATATTTCCGGAAATCTTATCTGCAACTGCCTTCTTTCCTTCGGCAATCGCATCTTCTTTGGAGATTTCTGCCGGAATACTGATAACAGCCTTGGTCTTGCCGTTGATCTGAACCGGAACCTCGATCTCATCATCCTTCATAAGCTCCTCATCGTGAGCCGGCCACTGTGCATGGAAAATGGAATCCTCATGACCAAGCTTCTCCCAGATCTCCTCTGCAATATGAGGAACAAATGGCGCAAGAAGAATGGTAACTGTCTCGATGGTTTCTTTGTCAACAGCGCCGTCGTTCTGCTTTGCGATAGCGATCAGCTTGTTTGTGTATTCCATAAATCCGGACACTACGGTATTCAGGCTGAAGGCCTCAAGTCTGCTGGTGATATCGTATACCATCTTATGACGGGTCTTCTCCATCTCTTTGGTAGCCGGGATATCTTTCTCAATGCTGTCAAGAGCCAGATTCCAGAAACGTTTCAGGAATCTGGATACACCATCGATTCCTCTGTCATCCCATTCTGCATCCAGTTCCGGCGGTCCTACAAACAGCTCATACATACGTAAGGAATCACATCCGTAATCATTTACAAGATCATCCGGTGAAATAACATTTCCTTTGGATTTACTCATCTTGATTCCGTTTTTACCTGTGATCATACCCTGGTTGAACAGCTTGACAAACGGCTCATCGAAATCAATAGCTCCGATATCATACAGGAACTTGGTGTAGAATCTGGAGTACAGAAGATGAAGAACAGCATGCTCTACACCACCGATATACATATCTACCGGCAGATATTTATCAGCTTTCTCTTTGGAAACCAGTTCTTTATTATTCTTATTATCTACATAACGGAGGAAATACCAGGAAGATCCTGCCCACTGAGGCATGGTATTTGTCTCACGTTTTGCAGGAGCACCACAGCATGGGCATGTGGTATTTACCCACTCGTCAATAGCTGCAAGCGGTGACTCTCCGGTTCCTGTCGGCTGGTAGCTTTCTACCTCCGGAAGTCTTAACGGAAGCTGATCCTCCGGTACCGGTACCGCACCGCATTTCGGGCAGTGTACGATCGGGATCGGCTCACCCCAGTAACGCTGACGGGAAAATACCCAGTCTCTCAGTTTGTAGTTGACAGTCTTACGTCCGATACCCAGCTTCTCGATGATATGCGGTGCTTCCTTCTTCAGTACGGAAGATTCCATTCCGTTCCACTCACCGGAGTTGATCATGGTTCCGGAAGCCTCTGTGTAAGCTTCTGTCATATTCTCGATTTCTTTACCATCTTTTGCGATAACCTGGATGATCGGAATATCGAATTTCTTTGCGAACTCAAAGTCACGGTCATCATGAGCAGGTACACACATGATAGCACCTGTACCATAATCAGCAAGTACATAGTCAGAAAGCCAGATTGGAAGCTTCTCACCGTTCAGCGGATTGATCGCATAAGTACCTGTGAACACACCGGTCTTCTCTTTATCCTGAAGACGGTCTACATTGGATTTCATGGAAGCGTCAAAGATATATTTCTCTACAGCCTCTCTTGTCTCGTCTGTTGCAAGAGATTTTGCAAGAGCATGCTCCGGTGCAAGTACCATGAATGTTGCTCCATGAAGAGTATCCGGTCTTGTTGTATAGACCGTGATCTTCTCTTCTCTTCCCTCAACCGGGAAATCGACCTCTGCGCCGTAGGATTTGCCGATCCAGTCTGTCTGCATCTTTTTAACCTTCTCCGGCCAGTCCAGTTTATCCAGATCACTTAAAAGTCTGTCTGCATATTTTGTGATGCGGAGCATCCACTGACGGAGGTTCTTTTTGGTAACCGGAGTGCCACAACGCTCGCAGCATCCATTTACAACCTCTTCATTTGCAAGACCTGTCTTACAGGAAGGGCACCAGTTGATCGGGAACTCCTTCTCATATGCAAGCCCCTCTTTGAACATTTTTACAAAGATCCACTGTGTCCATTTATAGAATTCCGGATCTGTTGTGTTAACCTCCATATCCCAGTCATAGATCGCTGCGATATCGTTGATCTGACGTTTGATATTTTTGATGTTTGCTGCTGTAGATACTGCCGGATGAACACCCATCTTGATGGCATAGTTCTCAGCCGGGAGACCAAAAGCGTCCCATCCCATCGGATGGATCAGGTAATAACCCTGAAGCATTTTATAGCGGCTCCATACATCAGAGATCACATAGCCTCTCCAGTGTCCTACATGAAGACCGTTTCCGGACGGATACGGGAACATATCCAGACAGTAGTATTTCGGTTTCTTGCCATCATTGACATTTACCGGCTTTTTCTCCCAGTTTGTGCGCCATTTCGCTTCGATGGCTCTATGGTTATAAGGTGCAGCCATTTTTTTATTCCTCCTGACAAATTACTCAGTATTAATACTTTAATGCTTTCACACACTGCTATTAATTTTAACTACTTATGATGTATTTGTCAAACAAAAATCCAAAAACAGCCTTTTTCCATCAAAATATACATGAACCTGCAATCCTGGCCTGGTTTAGTTGACGCTTCTTTTTTCACATGATATAATTTCCTGCATGTATTTTCCTATATTATACATACCATACATATTTATCTTAGGAGGGAACGCATAAATGAAATCTTTTTATTCCTGGTACCGGAAGCATATTACCGGTGCGATCTTTACAGGACTGATCCTGGGTATCCTCACAGGACTTTTCCTGGCCGGACGGTTTGAACCTGTCCTCACTGTGACCAGTCTGATCGGAAGTATCTACATGAACGCCCTGAACATGATGATCTTTCCCATGGTCTTCTGTTCCATTGTCATTGGAATCTGTTCCATCGGAAACGCACGTACTACCGGCAAGATCACTGCAGCATCCATGATCTATTTTCTCTGCACAACGGCACTTGCCAGCCTGTGCGGACTGATCATCCCGAGACTGATCCATCTCGGAGAGGGAGTCAAATTTGAGATGGCAACGGCAGACATCCAGGCTACAGAAATGAGCAGTATCCTGGATACCCTGAAAAACCTGATCCCTTCCAACCCAATCGCTGCATTCGCTGACGGAAACATGCTCCAGGTTCTGGTGTTTGCCCTGATCATCGGTTTCACACTGATCGCAGTCGGTGAAAAAGGAACTCCATTCCTGAATCTGATTGATTCCGTCAATGAAGTATGCCTGAAAATCATCACAACCATCATGTACTTTACACCCATCGGTGTTTTCTGTACCATCGTACCGGTTGTGGAAGCCAACGGAACTGAAACGATCATTTCCCTTGCAACACAGCTTGTCATTCTGTATGTGGCATTCTTTGGCTTCGCTATTGTAGTGTACGGTCTCTCTGTAAAGCTGATCGGCAAACAAAGTCCGCTGAAATTCCTGAAAGCGATCCTGCCAGCAGCACTGAACGCCTTCGGAACCTGCTCAAGCTCCGCAACCATTCCATTAAGCAAGCAGTGTATGGAAGAAGAAATGGGCGTATCCAACCAGATCACCAGCATCGCCATTCCTCTTGGTGCTACCGTTAATATGGATGCTGTATCTATCCTGATGTCCTTTATGATCATGTTCTTTGCAAACGCCTGCGGGATCCATGTAAGTATTCCTCTTATGATCATTATCCTTCTTGCAAACGTACTGCTTTCCGTTGGTACTCCAGGTGTTCCCGGTGGTGCTATCGCATCTTTCGCAGCACTGGCAACTATGGCCGGACTTCCTGCCGGAGTTCTTGGTGTTTATATCAGCATCAATACCCTCTGTGATATGGGCGCCACCTGTGTCAATGTTATCGGTGACATGGCATGCTGCTCTGTACTGAAAAATGTTATCCAGATTGAGGAAGAAGCATAAACAAATCTTTCTGAAGTGTTATTTAAACAGAATGCGAATTGCTTTACATAAAACATTTTATGTAAAGCAGCAATAGCAAAAGCCGTAAGATATATGTTTAAGAAACTTTCACATATACTTACGGCTTTTCTGTTTATCAACTGTTCACATCCTGTATTCTTTATACTGTTTAACGTAAATGATGTAACACAGAAATTTATATTTCATTTTGCTGACTTTATTTTTTCAGAACACGGTAATTTTCTTCTCTGTCGTAATCCTTATGGACCCCATCGTCCTCATATAAGGTATACTCCGCACCTTCATATCCGAGAAGCTGCATATTTTTTGTATCCAGAGCTGCCACACATTCCGCTGCTTCTGCAACCGGAATACATTTTCCCTTCCGGATAAACAACGGGATCTCATTCAGTGCCACCTCTACATAATGAACACCCTTTTCAAGGATCTCCTCTGCAATGGTTCCATCCGGAAGGAATTTCACAAATTTCATTTCCTCCGGAAGATATACATAACGGCCTCTTGCGTTCTGTTCATAAACCGGAGCGATCATGATCTCATTTCCAAGAAGCAGCTGGTCTTCCACATGTACAGCAATCTTATCCTCCGGATAAACAAAGCCCAACGGCCGGAAATACATATCATCGTTCAGAGCCGCCTTCATATATTCACTGTAAAGATATGGAATAAGACGATATCTTACACCGATCACATGACGGAAATCTTCCACATTTTCAAACTGGTAGCATTCCTGCTCTCTGGTACCGATCGCTGTATGATCACGCATCAGCGGTGTGAATACTCCAAGTGCCAGGAAACGAAGCAGCAGTTCTCTTGTTGTATCAGCGCCAAATCCACCCAGATCTGCTCCTGCATACAGGAAACCACACATATTCAGAGACGGCATCATCTTCAGGTTCAGAAGGATATGAGCCCACCAGGATTTATTATCGCCGGTCCAGATCCCACCATAACGATGCATACCAATATAGGATGATCTGGAGAACATCAGAAAACGTTTTTCCGGATCGATCCGTTCAAAAGCCTCCCCTGCTGCTCTGGTCATATTGTAGCCAAACAGGTTATGGACTTTGTCATGGCGAATCTTTCTGCCATCCACATTATGGTAAAATCTCCGATAATCTTCCGGATTGTTTGCAACATTGCGAAGTGCACTCTGCATCTTCCAGATATGGATCTTTCCTTCCGTATCTTTTGCAAATTCTCCTGCAAGCTCTTTGACCTCTTTCATTCCCTCTGTGGAATAGAAGATCGCCGGCTCATTCATATCGTTCCAGAAACCGTCGATTCCCTTCTCGATCAGGAAACGGTATTTGTCACCGAACCATTTTCTGGCATCTTTGTTCAATACATCCGGAAAATGAGTATCCCCCGGCCATACAGCAGCTACAAAATCACTGCCGTCCTCTCTCTGGCAGAAGTAGCGGTTTTTGACACCCTCCTCATAAACATCGTATCCCGGCTCTACCTTGACACCGGCATCGATGATCGGGATCAGACGGATATCCTGATCCTTCAGTTCCTTTACGAATTCCGGAAAATCCTGAAAATTCTCTTCACTTAATGTAAAGTCCTTATAAGACTGCATATAATCAATATCCATATAGATCATATCAATAGGAATATGATTTTCACGATATCCAGCTGCAACCTTCCGGAAATCCTCTTTTGTAGTATAGCCCCATCTGCTCTGGCCAAATCCAAAGGCAAATTTCGGCGGGATATAGCTTCTTCCGATCACATGACGGAACTGCTTTACAATATCATAGGGACTCTCCCCTTCGATCACATAAAGCTTCAGGTCTGCATTTTCGCAGGTTACCTTCATGGTATCCATTCTGGTATAGCCAATGTCAAAGGTGATCGCTGCCGGATAGTCAAAAAACATTCCAAAGGTTTCTTTTCCGGACACAATGATAAGATTATGTGCACCGTACAGGGAATGTTTATCCTCTGTATGCTCCGGGTCATCGGTACAGTTACTGGTGTAAATGAATCCTCTCTTGTTGATACCGCGGTTGGATTCTCCCAATCCGTAGACGATATCCTCTTCATCCATGATATAAGTAAAAGAAAATCCCTCTTCTGCACAGATTTCTCCATATCCTGGCTTTCCTTCTGCTGTCTCAATGTTTTCTGTCAGTGCCTCAGTCTCAAAGGGCTCTCCATATACATATTTTTTTATCATTTTTCCCTCTCCTGTTACAGATTTTTGTAAAGAACAAATGCCTCATAAGGTTTCAGGACCACTTTCTTTCCAAAATCCTTTCTTCCAAGATTTGTGATCAGACATTCTGCATTTTTCTGAAATTCTTCCGGAATTTCCATTTCTGCCACATGCTCACTGAAATTGCAGACTGTGAGAAGCTTCTCTCCCTCAAGGGTTCTGGTATATGCAAAAATCTGATCATGATCTCTGTAAAGTGCCTCAAAAACACCGTAAACGATCACCGGTTTTTCTTTTCTTAAACGGATCAGCTTCTGATAATAATGGAAAATAGAATTCGGATCTGAAAGCTGCTGCTTCGCATTGATCTCCTTATAATTGGAGTTTACCCTGATCCATGGCGTTCCCTCCGTAAAGCCGGCCTGATGAGAATCCTCCCACTGCATTGGTGTTCTGGCATTGTCACGTCCTCTCAGCATCAGGCACTTCATCATATATTCCGGTGTATAAATACCTGCTTCTGTATATTCATGGAAATACTGAATACTCTCGATATCACGATAATCCTTAAGCTCTGTAAAATAAGCATTGGTCATTCCAAGCTCTTCTCCCTGATAAACATAAGGAGTTCCCTGCATCATATGAAGACAGGTTGCCAGCATCTTGGCTGAAGTTTCCCTGTATGCCGGATTATCATTTCCAAATCTGGAAACACTTCTTGGCTGGTCATGATTTCCAAGAAACAGACTGTTCCATGCTTTTCCCGCAAGCTCTTCCTGCCATTTGATCATAACCTTTTTAAATTCCTGGAAATCGTATTTCTCGGTAGTCCATTTACCATGGTCTGATCCCTGCCCCTCTACATGCTCAAACTGAAACACCATGTTCAGCTCATTTCTGTCCTCACCTGCATATTTCTGTGCCTCTTCGATAGTCACACCGGAGGTTTCTCCAACTGTCATCACATCGTATCGGGATAAAACCTCTCTGTTCATTTCCTGAAGAAACTCATGGATCCTCGGGCCATGGACGCAGTAAGGACCAAAATCACCGTATAATCCTCCATTCATTTCTCCATCCGGATATGACTGATCCTTGGAGATCATGCTGATCACGTCCATTCGGAAACCGTCGATTCCTTTTTCACACCAGAAATTCATCATATCGTAAACTTCCTGACGAACCTTTTCATTTTCCCAGTTCAGATCCGGCTGTTTTCTTGAAAACAGGTGAAGATAATACATCTCTGTCTGAGGATCATACTCCCATGCAGGTCCTCCGAACGCACTTCCCCAGTTATTCGGTTCTTTTCCATTCACCGGCTCTCTCCAGATATAGTAATCCCTGTAAGGATTATCTTTGGATTTCCTGCTTTCAATAAACCAGTTGTGTTCATCGGAAGTATGGTTTACGACCAGATCCATGAGGATCTTAATGCCCCGTTTATGCGCTTCTTCAAGAAGCTTTTCATAATCCTCCATGGTTCCATATTCTTTATAGATTCTGCGGTAATCGGAAATATCATAGCCATTGTCATCCTGCGGAGATTCCAGCATGGGTGAGATCCAGAGAACATTTACTCCCAGTTCTTTCAGATAGTCCAGTTTTTCTATGATCCCGGGAATATCACCAATTCCGTCTCCGTTGCTGTCCTTAAAACTTCTCGGGTAGATCTGATATACCACGCTTTCTTTCCACCAGTTTTTTTTCATGGTAAATTGCCTCCTTTTTCTGTTAACTCTGAAATCAGCATATCCTATCCACCCTTTAAAATCAACAAGTTTCTCGTGAAACTTAAATTACTGCCAAACTTTTCTGTTTTTTTTATGCAGTTTTAACAATAAAGCACTACTGTCCGGCGAAAGAATTCCTACCACATTCCGGAGAGGCACCAGGAAAAGTCATCACAACATAAAAAAAGAGATCCTGCTACTCTTTTACAGAATCTCTCTTTACAAGCCAGACAGGGCTTTTTACATTTTTTTCGGCAGGTTCCTTTCCCTCTGCCATAAGAAGCAGCTTCCGCAAGGCCAGAAGTGCTTTCTGATGAACATCCTGATGAATGGTGGTCAGCTTTGGCCTGACGATCTGCGCATAAAAATTATCATCAAAGCCGGTAATGGAAATCTGATCCGGAATCCGGATTCCCCTGTCTGTAAAAACAGGCACATGACCATAACTGTCCGCACCAATCTTTCCGATCGGCATAGACGGCTTCTCTTTAGATTCAATGATCTCAGCTTCCATGATAAATGCGTCGTTGCTGGTTCCCGGCAAATACTCATAGTTTGTCCGTTCTCTGCCAAACAGCACAGACTCACCAAGACGAAGGTTATTGATTCCTTCCGGAATCCCGTTTTCCAGCATCAGGTGAATAGTCGCAGAATTGCCACCACTGATACATACAGATGCATCGTATTTCT
>OGRJ01002696.1_pt1 | contig 12334 bp, 6 predicted proteins | sample 1553411 | NCBI WGS metagenome assembly OGRJ01 (sample SAMEA2580084, study PRJEB22360) | human gut metagenome | biome: human gut; feature: human-associated habitat; material: faeces | place: Denmark | collected 2008/2010
TCGTAGATCTTATGGTCAAAGAGCTCAGCGACCGTCTGGCTGACCAGGAGCTTTCTCTGGAGCTTACAGATGCTGCCAAACAGATGGTAGTGGATAACGGTTATGATCCTGTTTACGGCGCACGTCCTCTGAAGCGTTATCTCCAGAATTATGTGGAGACACTGACAGCAAAGAAGATCCTTTCCGGTGATGTACATGCCGGAGATACCATTGTGCTGGATGTGAAAGAAGGAGAGTTTACTGTCAGCACGAAATGACAGAACAACATCTGGTTAAAAAAGTAACTCCTTGAAGCAGTAAAATATAGATTGATAAATAAAAGAACTGCCCGTTCTGAAGAGGATTCATTCTGATGTGAAAATCGGATGAAGAATAAGAAAATCAGAACCGGGCAGTCTTTTTTTTCGGGAAAGGAAACTGAGAGGTCTGTACAGGGCGGAACACAGGGAACCCGGGAATTGCCTCTTGACAAAAATGGAGATTGGTAAGATAGTAAAACTGATCAATCAGAAAATCTGAGAAATAAAAAGTAAAGGATGGAAAAGACAATGATACCAAAGGACCCGGTAATGCTTTTAAGTTACGTAAATACACAGCTGAGGGATTTTTATAAAACTCTGGATGCGTTTTGCGAGGACAGAGACGTTGATCAAAAAGAACTGGAGAAGAATCTGGAGACTATCGATTATACTTACGATCCGTCTGTCAATCAGTTTGTATAAGGGAGAATAGCGTTATGAAACTGGAGAAAGTTTTTTAGGAGATAAAGGCGATATGCGTGCAAAACGGAGCTTCTAAGGTGGTTCTTTTCGGATCGCAGGAGAAACCAGTGATATTGATCTCCCAGAGAAGATAAGGAAAAGCACCCGTTCTGTAAGAAAAATCACTTACAGAACGGGTGTTTTGTACTATTTTACAGTTATTTTTACAGTGGCTTTCTTTTTGCCGGAGAGAACGGTAATCGTCGCGGTACCTTTCTTTCTGGCGGTAATGACTCCTTTGGAATTTACAGATGCTACTTTTGAGTTGGAAGATCTGTAAGTTATTCTTTCAACGGTGGTCAGAGGCGAACGTGATATTTTCAGTTTGTATGTCTTTTTCAGTTTCAGAGAAATGCGGGAAGGAGAAACCGTAAGTTTCTGAGTTGTCACTGCATTTTTCTGTACTTTGACCGTAACCGTAGCTTTCTTTCCGCTGGCAAGCGTTACGGTGATCTTGGTACTGCCGATGCGGATTCCTTTGATCTTACCCCGGGAATCAATGGATGCGATCTTTGTGTTGGAACTGCGGTAGGATTTTACCTTGTCACCTTTTGCAAGGCCTGTTACTTTGAAAGCGGTTGTGGTCTGGCCCTTTTTCAGGATAACAGAAGTCATGCTTAATTTAAGCGTTGGCTTCAGACGGGCAATGGATGCAGTAGCCTTTTTCTTACAGTAGGAGCAGGTGCGCTGTTTCTTACCGGTCTTCAGCACAGTCGCGGCTGTGGTGACTTTCCAGGAACTCCATTTATGTGATTTCTCCAGAATCCGGAAAGTAACGCTGAGTTTTCCGGTATAAGAGCCAAGACCGGTGATGGTAACAGTGGCTGTACCGGGCAGGGTGTTATTGGAATAGGATAAAGTGTAATCCTGATTCTGAGTAAGGAGCGTGTCACCATTTTTTACAGTTACCTGTGGACGCTGCTCCTGGCCATTACAATCAACATCGGGAACAGTTACCGTCAGTGTATCTACGGAAACTTCCGGCGAAGTAACGGTTACGGCACAGGTGGCTGTAAGTGCACCATCAAAGGTTGTTGCAGTAATAACAGCAGTACCGGCGGAAAGTGCTTTTACAGTACCATGATCATCTACTGTGGCTACAGATTCTTTGTCGGAGCTCCAGAGAACATCTTTGGTGGAGGCATTGGCAGGCTTGATAGAAGGTGTCAGTTTAAAGCTTTCTCCGGTGAGAAGCGCTTTCTGGGTCTGATCCAGCTGGATACTTTCCACGGAAACTGGCTGTGGAGCTGTTTTTCTGGTATCGGAAGCAGCCTGGGATTTTTCACCGGATTCATTTATCGGAGAGTAAACACCGGTATCCATGTCCTGCCCCTCCGGGATATAGGCATTGTATTTTTTTCCCGCAGTGAGAGGAATGTCGTTATAGGTGATCTTTCGGGAGAGTGTATCTCCGTTGTATTCCTCAATCTCATAGGTCATGGTTCCGTTATCATTGCCTACGAGCTTCAGATAGTAATCATCTCCGCAGAAGGAAATGAATTTCTCATCGTTTTCCACAGACATGATAATATCGTTATAGGAAGTGTCGACAACGTTATTGATGATAGAACCGCAAAGGTTATGGCTGCTGTCATATACATACACATCTACCGGGCACTTAATGGAAGTGTTTGTTTTTCGCCTGTTCTGGGCAGCGGCAGTCTGGGACGGCTTTGTAAGCATGGTGTACACAAGGTTTGAGAAAGAGCCATATCTGGAATTGCGGATAAGGTCCTGCACAGTTTTTGTGAAAAGAAGGTCTGCCACTTCATTGGCATAGTTGCCCCAGGCTTCGTTGTATACATTTTTGACGGAGGCTTCTGCCAGCTGTTTCACCTGCTCCGCAAAAGCTTTCGTATCTGCACCGGCCAGCCCGATGATTCCGGAACAGTTATCCTGGCTGATGCTGTAATTCAGGGTGCCCAGAGAGCTGAAGTTTACATCAGAAAATCCGTAAGCACTGACAGAATAGGTAAAGTTGATGGTGCGGTCTCCTTTTTGGGTGCTGGCAGAGATGGCAAAGTGACCTTTCAGAGTTTTTCCTACGATAAAACTCTGTTTCGTAATGCCCATTTTTTCAAAAAGCTTTTCCAGAACCTGCTGACAGCTTTTATTCTTCTGATCGCCGGTATAGGAGAAGGAGGTGGAATTGATCGCTACAGCCATATAGCAGGATAAGAAGTCATAAAATTCTTCCATCTGTGGCTTGGTAAAGTAGTCATTCAGTTTCGGGTCAATGGTAAGAATACTGTTGTTTTTGCCCAGAATCTGTTGTGCGGAAGCAAGCTTCTGACCACGTTCAGTCTGTGACTTTTTCTTTTCTGTCTGCTGGCGCTGATAGTCATGGTTTGCCAGATAGATATGTTTTCCGCCGGAGAGAACATAAGAATCAGAATTTCCATAGCGGGCCAGGAATGAAACTGAAAAATCAGAGTTTGCTTTTTCAGCGATATAGTCAGACGAAATGCCAAATACAGCAGTGGCAATGTTTTTGGAGTCGGTTACTTTTACCTTTACAGGGGTTGAAAATTCCATTTTTGACAAAGCCAGAGCTTCCCGAAAATGAGCATTTAACGGCGCGGAAGCAAGGAGCTCTATTCCGGTGACAGAAATCGTGTAGCCTGGCAGTAACTGACGGATCTCATCATAAGAGTAACTAGAATTTTGGGAAACCTTACATTTCAGTACCATATTCTGAGAAAGTGAGGTTTTCTGATACTGGCCGTTTTCATATACAAAGGTATTGGAATTATTGACATCTGTAATGGCCTGCATCTGAAGCGTTACAATATCCTCAGCTGCCTCCATGTGTGTAACACGGCTGTTGTCGTAATTAAAGACCACAATCTTGTCGGAGCTGTTCTGCAGGATGCTCATGGCACTGGTGAGACTGAAATTACCGGATACAGGATAATCTCTTCCTTCAATATTGATAGTTCCGTCTTCGGCATTTACAGCATCCAGCCGTCCGGCAATAATACGTTTGCCTTCCTGGATCACTTCCTGAAATGGAATATTGTTGGTTTTTGCATAAGCATGGGCTGCGGATCCGGCAGTGCTTTTGATCACCAGATTTTTCCAGCCGGAAAAGGCATTGTTCGCAATGGAAGTGACAGAATCCGGAATGGTGATCTCACCCAGGGCCGTGCAGTTTGCAAAGGAACAGGAACCGATGGAGGTGACGGAGTCCGGGATGGAGACGGAGGTCAGGTGAGTGGTCTCGGAAGCAGAGAACCAGGCAAGATAAGCGGGGATCTTTTCCATACCGTCTGCAAGGATGAGCTCAGTGAGGTTTTCTGCACCGTTTAAAGGACCATAATAATATGTAGAGGAGTCACATTTGGTAAGCCCGGCCGGGATCGTAAGAGTAGTGACCAGGGTACCGGAAATAAAGTCATAGCCCAGTGTTTTCAGCTTGGAAGGAAGCTTTATGGATTCCAGGGCAGAGCATCCGGAAAAAGCATAAGAATCTATCGTGGTGATAGAATCACTGAGAATCACTTTTTCAAGAGAAGAACATCCGGAGAATGCAGAGGAACCCAGTGAATTTATATTTTGGGAAAAAGAGATATTTTCCAGGGCTGTACAGTTTTCAAAAGCGCTATATTCAATATCTGTCAGAAAACCACCTTTGGGGTTGTCCGAAAAGGAAAGGGATGAAACAGAGCTGCAGCCTTTGAAAGCACCGGAGTCGATAGTCTTGACGGACTTTGGAAAAGAAAGAGTTTCCAGAGCCGTGCAGTTTGAAAAAGAACCACTGCCAATGGACTGAAGGTTTTCGGACCATCGGACAGAGGACAGCCTGCTACATCCGGAAAAAGCATAGCTTGCGATGGAAGTGACAGAGTCCGGAATGGTGATCTCACCCAGAGCCGTGCAGTTTGCAAAGGAATAGGAACCGATGGAGGTGACGGAATCCGGGATAGAGACGGTGGTCAGGTGAGTGGTCTCGGAAGCAGAGAACCAGGCAAGATAAGCGGGGATCTTTTCCATACCGTCTGCAAGGATGAGCTCAGTGAGGTTTTCTGCACCGTTTAAAGGACCATAATAATATGTAGAGGAGTCACATTTGGTAAGCCCGGCCGGGATCGTAAGAGTAGTGACCAGGGTACCGGAAATAAAGTCATAGCCCAGTGTTTTCAGCTTGGAAGGTAGTTTTATGGATTCCAGGGCAGCGCAGCCCTCGAAAGCGTTGGAGCCGATTTCTGTAATGGTATCAGAAATCACAACACTGGTCAGGGGAAGATTATTTGCAAACGCAGAAGACGCTATTTTTGTAACGGTATAATTATCAATCTTGGACGGTACAGTTACAGAAGCAGCGGTTCCGGTATATTTTGTGATGGTCGCAGTGAGTCCGGAAGTTGTGTACTGAAAATCACCGAAAGTGTTGGAATCGGCACCGGCAGAGGGAACACTTCCGTCGTCAAATTCCGGTTCCTGTGCAGAAGCTTCGTCAGCAGATTCTTCCTGTGTTAAGGCTTCGGTATCTTCTACATCGTCAGAAAAGTCCTCAGTAAGCTCCTGGACAGAGTCTTCTTCTGAAAGATCAGAATCGCCAGAATCAGCAGAATCTACATTAGAATCGGCAGAATCGGCATTGGAAATGGTTTCGGAAGTATCAGATGCAGAGAAATCCGATACAGCAGAGCTGTCTTCGTCAGTGGATGAAGCGTCGTCGGATACAGCAGTATCTGAGAGGTCGCTATAAGAAGATATGGAAACTTTTTCAGAAGTCTGAGCGACATCGCCTGGCTTCGGATCTTCAGCCAGGACGGCAGAAGCAGGCTGCAGGCACATGAGTACTGCAAGGGTACAGGCCAGTAATTTCTTTTTCATAAGGGTGATCCTCCTTTGTGGATATATTTTTTTGATTCAGGGCAGCTGAGCAATATACTGTTCCAGAAGATTCAGGGTTTCTTCCTGGCTGTAGACCAGGTGACTTCCGGGAAGGGTTCTGATAAATTCAGTGAATATCCTGCACAGAGAAGGCTCCTGGATGTGGATATTGCAGCAGTAGGCGCCAAAAACAAAGGCATTAGTGGTATAAATATGCAGTTCCGCAGGTGTTATATATAAAGAAAGATAGTCGGGAAGCTGCAGGTATGTGGGACGCACAATAAAACCGGAGATATTTCCGTCGGAGATCTCTTCATGAAGCGAAAGGAGCATCTGACGGATATCCTCAGGATCAAGAGGCGGAACATACTGCGGTGGCAGATCCTGGAGAACGCAGCTGGTGACAAGATCAGCCAGACCTTTTTCTGTAAAAATAGTGAAGTAATTCTGGGAAATCTGACGGAGTACGGAAAAATGCTGCTCTACCAGGCTGTACATGGCCGGATAAGGCATATCATCGCTGTTGAGATATTTCTGAATGATCTCGGGAGTTATGTAACGGCCGGTACATGGCTGATTCATAAAAATCTGAAGGGAATCAGGGGATGTTCCGTCGATATATTCCCGGAGAACATGCAGGATATCGTTGCCGCACCGGGTAAGCAGATCACATTTGGGCAGCTGCTTCTGAAAAAAATCCCGGTAGTAGCCGATCAGCTCATGGTCACCGCTGATCCGGGCTGTGCTCAGATCCCCGGAAAGCAGGATTAAGCAGGAGGGAGCAACGATGTAGTAGCTCAGCGGAGAGATCGCAGAGGCAAAAAACGGTTCCGTGAAGTAATAAGGCTTATAGTTGCCGCGGGAAGCAAGACACATGGGAATCACGGACTCCAGTTTTTTTAAATTTCTGCGGACCGGATCCGGAGATCTGATGCTGTCTGCATGATAAATACAAAGAATCTCATCAACGGAAAACGGATACTGGTTCAGCCACAGTTCCATAAATTCCATGGTCAGATCAAGCTTTTCAGGAAGATACATCTGGATTTTAGGATCTCTGTGATGGGAGACTTCATAGATCAGGGCAGAACGGATAAGACTATGGACTGCATATTCGCCGCTGATCAGGGAATCCGTGAGAGGAAGTGTATTCACCTTTGGAGGGGGGAACATGGAAAAATCAACGGCTGCTAGAGTATTTATAAGAGTACAGACTGCCTGACGGTTTTCGTAAGCCTCTTCGCCCTGAAGAAGGATATCATGAAGACGGAAAAATTCCTGACGTTCTTCCAGGGTCAGTCCGAAATATCGTGCAAGAGACTGAAGAGCCTTGTAGGGAAGAACACGTTCGTCTTTCAGGGCTTTGTGAATGGAAGTTCTTTCGATGCCGGTGTTTCTGGCAATAGTGGTGATGGATTCCTCACTCTGTTTGATCAGAGCGCGGAGATAATTACTGAATTTTGACATAAGTGTTTCTCCTGTTTAATGACAGCAGCCTGGGCTGCCATAAGTAATTACCTAAATTATACAGGCCAAAATGGGAAAATTCAATCTGTGACAGCGGGTGTGACGGAGAAGAAGAAAATTTGTGCACATAATCAGTCCATTAAAAAAGGGTGTGTAGAATGAAAAATTAGCCCGACAAAATAAAAAAGCGGATAAAAACAGGGAGAAACCGATTGTAAATCTTAAAAAAGTGTAAAATCCACAAAAACCAGTTGCATTTTTTGTGCAGATGTATATTATATATAGTTAGCCGACTAATTAAAAGAAAATGATCACTGCTTCGTATATCATTAACAAAGAGCAGGTGTCTGATCGGATGAGAGAGGAGTGACAGCGTGTTTTGTAAGGAGGAAGATGAGAAAGAAAGGCAGAGCAGTTTTTTATCTCTGTTTATGAAGGTAGACCGTTATTTTATGACGAAATGCTTTGGTCAGATGCAGGAGCTTGGGATTTATCCGGGACAGATCCCGGTTCTGGGGCTTGTGTCCGGAAGGGATGGCCTGAGTCAGCGGGAAATTGCAAAGATCCTGCATATCAAGCCGCCTACGGTAAATGTATCGATACAGAGACTGGAGAAAGCAGGCTTTCTTTATAAGAAACCGGATGAAAAGGATCAGCGTGTGACCAGGATCTACATGACAGAAAAGGGAAAGGAAATCAAGGCAAAAGCACTGGAACGGATCCATAAAAATGAGGCCGTGATGATGGAAGGCTTCAGTGAGGCGGAACAGTGCCTGCTTCGGAGATTTCTGGAGCAGATCCTTGTAAATATCGAAAAGATCCAGCCGGAGGAAGCCATAGAAAAGCTTCATCCGGATGAAATGACAGAAAGGAAGGAACAGAAACGTGATTAAACTGATGAAATATCTGAAACGATCTGCAGGTTACATCGTACTCATCATTGCGCTTCTTTTTCTTCAGGCATACTGTGATCTGTCTCTGCCGAATTACACATCAAATATCATTAATGTGGGAATTCAGCAGAACGGTATTGAAGACAGTGTTCCTGAGAAGATCAGAAAGACGTCCATGGACAGTCTGAAGCTGTTTATGGAAGAGGATGATGCGAAAACTGTGGATGGATTTTATGAGGAAGAGGGAGAGAATCTGGTATTAAAGGATAAAATCTCCAAAGAAGACAGAGAAGAACTCAACGATATCTTCGGCAAACCGATGGTGATCGTTTCTACTCTGACGTCCGACAGTGAGGAATCAAAGGCAGCTCTTGCAAAAATGGGAATCCCGGAAGGGACGGATCCACTGGCGGCTCTTTCTCAGATGCCGGCAGAGGCTTTGGCTGCTATGAAGGACCAGGTCGGAGAAAAGATCGACAAGATGCAGGAATCCATCATCACACAGGCAGGTGTTTCCTATGTTCGTGCAGAATATGAATCTATAGGTGAAGATGTGGATGCCATACAGATGGATTATATGAAGTCAACAGGTATCCGCATGGTGCTGATGGCACTGGTCACCATGATGGCTGCAGTATGTGTGGTATTTCTTTCGTCCAGAGTTGCTGCATCTATGGGACATGATCTCCGTGGACTGGTTTATAACAAAGTCATAGGTTTTTCCAGCAGAGAGTACCATAAGTTTTCAACAGCATCCCTGATCACACGATGCACGAACGATATCCAGCAGATCCAGCAGGTAATGGCTATGATGTTCCGTATCGTGCTTTACGCGCCGATCCTTGGAATCGGTGGTGTGATCCGCGTGCTTCAGAGAGATTCCTCCATGACATGGATCCTTGGGGTGGCCATTGTACTGATCATGGCATTTATGGCAATGCTGTTCAGAATCGCAATGCCGAAATTTACAGCCCTGCAGACCATGGTAGATAAGCTGAACCTGGTAACAAGAGAAATCCTTACCGGTATTCCGGTTATCCGTGCATTCAGCCGTGAAAAACACGAGGAGGAGCGTTTTGAGGATGCAAATATCACTCTGACGAAGACAAACCTCTTTGTAAACCGTTGTATGACATTTATGATGCCGGTGATGATGCTGATCATGAACGCAGTTTCCGTATTGACCATCTACAGCGGTTCTTATGCGGTAGACAGCGGAAGCATGCAGGTTGGTGATGTTATGGCGTTTATCCAGTATGCAATGCAGATCATCATGTCATTTTTGATGATCACAGCAATGTCTATCATGCTGCCGAGAGCAAATGTATCTGCACGCCGTATCAACGAGGTGCTTGAGACAGAAGTCAGTGTCCAGGATCCGGAGGATCCGGTACAGCCTTCCCAGGATGTGAAGGGGACTGTAGAATTTGATCATGTAAGCTTCGCATATCCGGAGGCAGGAGAGAATGTTATCACAGACATTTCCTTCAAGGCAGAAAAAGGTGAGACAGTAGCGATCATCGGAAGTACAGGAAGTGGTAAGAGTACACTGATCAATCTGATCCCGCGTTTCTATGATGCAACAGAAGGATCTGTGAAAGTGGATGGCGTGGATGTCCGGAAAATGACACAGAAGGATGTCCGTGACAGGATCGGTTATGTTCCGCAGAAGGGTGTACTTTTCTCAGGAACCATTGATTCCAATATCCGTTACGGAAAGACAGAGATTTCGGAAGATGCAGTGAAAAAAGCAGCAGAGGTTGCACAGGCTACGGAGTTTATCGACACCAAGCCGGAGCGATATAAGACTCCGATCGCACAGGGAGGAAGCAATGTTTCCGGTGGACAGAAGCAGAGGCTTTCCATTGCCAGAGCTATCGCAAAAGATCCGGAGATCTTTATCTTTGATGACAGCTTTTCCGCACTGGATTTCAAAACAGACAGCACACTTCGAAAAGCGCTGAAAGAACATACAAAAGAAGCAACAACCATTATCGTGGCACAGCGTATCAGTACGATCTTAAATGCAGATAAGATCCTTGTACTGGACGATGGACATATGGCAGGGATCGGAAGCCATAAGGAGCTGATGAAGTCCTGCGAGGTATATCGCCAGATTGCCATGAGTCAGTTATCAGAGGAGGAATTGGCATGAGTCAGCAGAGAAGAAGAGGTCCGATGGGCGGACACGGAATGCAGCCAACAGAGAAGGCCAAGGACTTCAAAGACTCCATGAAAAAGCTCTTTGGCTATATGGGCAGATATAAATTTCGTTTTATCCTGATGTTTATCTTTGCAGTGGCAGGTACAGCGTTTAATATTGCAGGCCCGAAGATACTTGGAAAAGCTACCACAGAGCTGTTCAATGGTCTGGTTGCTAAGGTAAACGGTACAGGCGGTATTGATTTCGGTAAGATCGGAATGATCCTTCTGTGGACTTTGGGACTGTATGTGGCAAGTGCATGCTTTTCCCTGATCCAGGGATTTGTCATGACGGGGATCTCCAATGATGTTACATACAATCTCCGAAAGGATATTTCAAAGAAGATCAACCGTCTGCCAATGAATTATTTCGAGAGCAGAACAAACGGTGAGATCCTTTCTAGGGTGACAAATGATGTGGATACCCTGCAGATGAGCATCAACCAGAGCATGACACAGCTGATCACATCCGTAACAACACTGATCGGTGTATTTATCATGATGCTTTCCATCAACGTGTGGATGACACTGGCAGCAGTGCTGATCCTGCCGGTTTCCATGCTTATCATTAATAAAGTAATGAAACACTCCCAGAAATATTTCCAGGCACAGCAGGAGTATCTGGGAAAAGTAAATGGTCAGGTTGAGGAAAATTTCGGCGGCCATGATGTGGTAAGAGTATTCAACAAAGAGCAGGATGCGCTGAAGGAATTTGAGCATGACAACCAGAAGCTTTATGAGTCTGCATGGAAGTCACAGTTCTTTTCCGGAATGATGATGCCGATCATGCAGTTTGTCGGAAACCTTGGATATGTAGGAGTTTCTATCTTAGGAGGTTACCTTGCAATCAAACAGACCATCGAAGTTGGAGATATCCAGTCCTTTATCCAGTATGTAAGATCCTTTACACAGCCGATCCAGCAGGTTGCACAGGTAGCAAACATGCTCCAGTCGACAGCCGCTGCATCAGAGAGAGTATTTGAATTCCTGGACGAAAAAGAAGAAGATCAGTTTGCTGAAAATCCAGTATTTGTAGAAGGATTACAGGGAAATGTAGAATTTGAACACGTACACTTCGGATACAATCCGGAGCATATCATCATCAATGATTTCTCTGCAAAAGTAAAAGAAGGACAGAAGATCGCCATCGTAGGACCAACCGGAGCAGGAAAGACAACCATGATCAAACTGCTGATGCGTTTCTATGATGTCAACAGCGGGGCAATCAAGATCGATGGACACAACATCAAAGACTTCAACCGGAGCGAACTCAGACAGATGTTTGGAATGGTACTTCAGGATACCTGGCTGTTCAGCGGAAGCATCGAAGATAACATCAAATACGGCAAACTCGATGCCACTCACGAAGAAGTCGTAGCAGCAGCCAAAGCTGCCCACGTACATCGTTTCGTCCAGACTCTTCCAAGCGGATACAACATGATCCTCAACGAAGAAGCTAGCAACGTATCTCAGGGCCAGAAACAGCTCCTCACGATCGCCAGAGCCATCCTGGCTGATCCAAAGATTCTGATCCTAGACGAAGCCACCAGCTCCGTAGACACCAGAACCGAAGTCCAGATCCAGAAAGCCATGGATAACCTCATGAAAGGCAGAACCAGCTTCGTAATCGCCCACAGACTCTCCACCATCAGAGATGCAGATCTTATACTGGTAATGAAAGACGGCGATATTATCGAACAGGGGAACCATGAAGAACTACTTGAGAAGAATGGGTTTTATGCGGAATTGTATAATTCGCAGTTTGAAAACGCTACAAGCTGTGCATAAAAATGGAAAGATGCCAAAAATCATGCTCGCATGATTTTTGGCATCTTTTTATTTTTATATAGAGCGCCAGCTCTCATTCGGATGATGCGACAGCATTAGCCGAATGCAGCACAGCGTATGTGTCGGGGCAAAAGAGTAGAGTGCATCATTCCACAAACTAATCAATCTCCAGCGGAACAGGAGCTTCAGCTCCGCTTCCCGCGCCTGTCTTGCGTTCCCTAAATTTAATTCAATTATTTTCCAACATCTCTAGCAACGCCGAATTTGTTGATTTATTTATGATTTCTGTAATTTTCAATCAACCAGATTAAACGAATTTGTTGATCTGTTTTTAATTTCTGAAATTCTAAATCAACTATATCTGCATATTTCGTTGATTAGCTT
>OGRJ01002703.1_pt1 | contig 12294 bp, 14 predicted proteins | sample 1553411 | NCBI WGS metagenome assembly OGRJ01 (sample SAMEA2580084, study PRJEB22360) | human gut metagenome | biome: human gut; feature: human-associated habitat; material: faeces | place: Denmark | collected 2008/2010
GGGCGCTATTTTTTATGCATTAAATTGATAACAAGAGTTACAACTGCACAAAGCATAATTACAAAGGTAAAAAGATCTCCATATGTAACCATCAGCACCAGCCTCCTTTCACATAAGTGTCCGGCGGCTGACATAACACCCCAACGGTTCCCCGGTTAAATACACTATTCTTTTTTTATTTTTCTTCCAGCTCCTCCATCATGGCCAGAAAGAGACGTTTTCCTCTTTTAGACATCTTGCGGAACTTCAGAATAATATCTTGTTCATCTTCAGAAGCAATGGCACAACTAAACGCAGAATTTCCTATTAAATAATCTATTGAAGTATCAAGGGCTTTAGAGAGCCTGCCAGCAACATCTATCCCCGGGATAACTGTTCCTGCCATGATACCCTCAAAAGAGTCTTCGGAAATTTCTGATTTAGTAATCAGATCGGACTGGTTCAGCTGCAACTGATCCATCCGGTCTTTTATTTTAGCAGAAAGGGTAGGAGCTTCTTTCTGCTCTGTTGTAGAATATTTTTCAGTGGTCCGGCCAAGAAGATAATCTGCCGGTACGCCAAAATATTTTGCGCATCGATTAACCAGTTCGGTGGATGGTCTGGTGTAACCTCTCTCGATATTCGAGATTACCTGGCTGGAAACTCCTACAGCTTTTCCGAGTTCAGATTGTCGCAAACCTGATTCAGAACGGAGAGACTTGATTCTTTTACTAATTGTCACGAATAAAGCACCTCTTTAATAAAAAAGATTTATAAGTCTTTTGATTAGTTGATAGGCTCATATTTGTATCCGTTTTCAGTTGCTGAGATATTACCAATGGCTTCGGTAATACTTCCATCCTTATTGATTTTTCCATATGTCCCTAAGTTGGTAAAAGAACCGGCAAAGCAAATTCCTGTACCATCGTCGCATATGATAGAGAACCAGTTATAACCACTATCTTTCACTTTGGTGTTGAGAAAATTTGCATAATCCTTTTCGGAAATTTGTTTCAGAGTATCTTTCGGAATAATAATATAAGCTCTCTTACCTATAATATCTGTTCCAGTGCCATTATAAACGTCTGCTTTGAATATAGTTGCATTGGCGAGGCGTTGATCAGCCTCTGAGAGTGAGGAAGGAACAGGTGTTGGTGAAGAGAATGGTGTTGGAACTGGAGAGGGAGTTGGAATAGGTGTACTTGATGCAATCGGTTCTGAATTTGGGAAAATTATATTACCACTTTCATATATACAGTCATTACTGGTTCCGTTAGCATAATAAAAAATTCCTTCTCCATCAAGAAGTCCAGTGTCTTTATTTGTTGCGAATGAACCGGTAACGTGCGAACCATCAGTAAAGAAAAAACTACCATCTCCATTTATTTGACCGTTAGAAAAATTCCCCTCATATCGTTGCCCGTTTTCGTAATATAATGTTCCATATCCTCCGTAAAGATTATCTTTAAATTCACCAACGTATCTTTCTGTTAAGGTTAATGAGGTACCTTTTCCGGAAGCTATCTCATTATTTAATTCGCCAAAATAAGTACCAGCACTTGATGACATTAAACATTTATCTCCAGAAAGATAGTCCTTGCTATAAGTGCCAGTCTTAATATCTCCATTATCGAAAAAAGATGTACCTTTTCCTTCTAAATGTCCATCAATCCACTCGCCTATATAGATCCAAGAGACTCCATCTGTGTTCTGAGTTTTAAATTCTCCGACACCACAAGGTAAACCGTTTTTTATACTGCCTGTATACAAACCAGTTCTTTCACCAAAGAAGAAAGGCAAGGAAACCTCATGATTTTCAACATATGAGAAATCAGAGACATTATCTTTAGCGTTGAGCTGGCTAATTGGCAGAACAAAAGTAGCAATAAATGAAAAAAACAAAGCCGATAATATTTTCTTTTTCATATTTTTATTTTCCTTTCTTGCTTCGGTACCACTCGAAGCTTATTATTTTGCTTGTTTATGAACCATTTTAGTAGGAAGAGCTTCTTCGCGCCTCTGCTCTTTTAACAACTTTTTCATATCGCCGATAATAATGTCTCGATTATCCTCATTTAATTCGAGAAATACATTTAAAAATTTTTGAGCAATTTCATCAAGAGGATTACCATAAGTTTGTTCTTCAAATTCTGGACCGCCTATAATATATTCATCCGAGACACCATAAAAATCAGCTATTGTATATATGTCAGAACGAAAAAGACTTGAATCGGTATAATAACCAGAAAGAATTTCTGTTTTTAACAAAGGCTTTAAATCTTCTATATTTTTACGAGAATGAGCAGCTAGTTTGGAAATTCTATTCGAAATATCACGGCATTCGATAAATTGTTTTGTAGTAGAAGTATCATTACCTAAAAGATAATCTGTTGTAACACCGAATATAGAAGCTATATTTGCCAGAGTATCATTGTTAGGACTAGATACTCCATTTTCCCAGCTACTAACTGTTTGCTTTATTACCCCCAATTTACTTCCCAATTCTGATTGAGTTAAATGGTTTTGCTTCCGCAATTCCTTAATTCTTTTTCCAAGCATAGTATAACCTCCTGACGAAATTATAGTCCAAAAAAAGTGGACATACAATATAAAAAAGAAAAGTCCAAAAATAATTGACAAAAGCATTGACAATCCATAAATAATGGATTATTATAAAAATGTCCATAAATATTGGACAGAAAGGAGAGAGATTTTGATGGCAACAACGCTGAATGTATCGCAAAGAGTAAAAGATGCCCGTTGTGATGCCAATTTAACACAGACAGAACTTGGACGAAAGATAGGAAAGTCCAAGCAATGGGTATCGGAACTTGAACGAGGAAATATTCGTTTGAGTTATGAAATGGCAGTAGTTATTTCCGAGGTATGCAATAAATCCACCGATTTTTTTTGTACCTAAAGTCCATTTTAAATAGACTTTATATTAATTATATAATGTGGAGGAAAAAAATAAATGCCTAAGTTTGCTACAAAAGCGGCCGACAATATGTTTTGTCAGGCACGATACGAGGCGGCAAAGTTCAACGAACGGTTAAGTAGCCGCGAAGGAGCTGCTGAGGAACTTGGTGTTGACCGGACAAGGCTTGCACGAATAGAACTTGGCAGTGTTACCCCTTATCCAGAGGAAGTGCTTCTGATGGCGGATATCTATAGAGCCCCTGAATTGAAAGGTAATTATTGCCGGGAAATGTGCCCTCTGGGAAAAGGAATGCCAAAGATCGAGAATCAGGATATTGATAGGATTGCACTCAGGGCGTTGTGCTCATTCCGGAAGATCAACGAAGCCAAAGAACTCCTGCTGGATATTACGGCAGATGGAGTTATTACAGAGGATGAAAAGCCAGATTTAGAGAAAATCATAAACACCTTGAATGAGGTTAATGAGGTAACTCAAAATTTGAAAAACTGGATTGAAAAATCTTTGAAATGAGGGGAGGAGGTTTAATGCAGAAGAAATTATCTCCCTGGTGCAAGAAAGCCAAGATAGCAATGATTCAGAATGATATCTCTGTTAATGATCTGGCCGAAGAACTTGGCTGTTCCAGATGCTACCTTTCATCGACTTTAAATGGAAAGAACACCAGCATAGAAATCAGAAGAAGAATCAGCGATTATCTTAATATTTCGGATTCGGATAATTAAAAGGAAGTGTTTTGATGAACCTTAAAGAAAAATTAAAAGAAATATTAAAAAAGAACTATGGAATTACATCAGATGCAGAACTTCTGAAAGAACTGAATGATATGGAAAGTGTTGATCTTGGGATTTTTGTAACCCAGATTAATACAGAGAAGACAGCATAGATGAAGGAGGTGCGAAATTGCTTACAACAGAAGATATGAAGAAATATCATACAACAGCTGAGAGAATTTTAAATGCGCTGGATAACAGCCCGGTACCGATCAGCTGGCATGAAATGGACAGATGCGCATTACAGAGCGTTATCGCCAAAGAATTGATCTTAATTGATAAGGAGGCAAGATAATGGATGTACGCAAAGTGCAAGATATGCGAAAGAATGTGGAACATCAGTACATTACAGAAGATTCCAAAACACGGATATATCTGTCCGTGGTGCGAGAATTTAATGAGAAGGAGTATGAGGAATATTCCAAAAAAAAGAAAAGAGCGAAAATAAAAAAGAGAATTCGCTTCTTGAAAAGGTCGATGGTTTACATCGTTCCTACAGCAGTCAGTCTTATCTTCTTCGGATATCTGAGCGATATGCTTTGCGCAATAAGGGGAAGCGCAGAACTCGGATCCGAATGGATAGCAATCCCGCTCATGTGGGTGTGGGTATACGCATTGACCAGATTCGCTGTAGGAGATGCATATTAAAAGCCCCAGATGCTTAAAGGAGATATGAAGTGTAGACGGCACTCATAAATCCGCATCCGAGGCTTTTGGGTCAGAACTTTAAAAAACAGGTTGGGCCTCATTTTTTAAAGAACACCGTCATTTTATCACAGATTTAGGAGGTAATCAAGTACATGCAGGAAATTTCAGGAAGCTTATCAGAGGTTATAAGAGCATACAGTGATCATAATTTGCTTGTCCCTGCGGCAACAGATGTGCAACTGAATCCTTTCTATAAATATCATGTAGAGGAAGTTGCAGTTGATCTGAGCGAAAATAGTGGCGACATTTTTAAAGTTGGTTCTGTTAAAACTGGAAAAACAGATAGCAAAGGAAATGATATCTGGCAGGATACATATTCATTATCCAAACCACTTCTTAACAAATTGGCTATGGCAGCTGGTATTCAGTTTAATCCACATCAGACATACGGTAGACGAATTGATAGTATCACATATCGAGCTCAGGCACAGGGAGCAATGAGAAAAGCGGATGGGACTTACAGAACGGAAGTCGACCAGAAAGAAATCTGTCTTGAGGATGAAGAAGATAAGTATCGTACAGAATTTTCTGATAAGGCGGTTAAGGGGATTACAGACAAGAAAGCGGCAAATGCAGCGGCAGAAATATTTAAAGGAAGCTGGGTTGATACGAAAGATAAATGGGGAAAGAAAGTTAAAGCTTATGTTATCGACGAAGCAGATAGAGAACGATATGTTGAACGTTCGGTAAAAGTAAATATGGCTTTATTAAAGAAGACATGGGCCGAAAAAGCAATGACAGGAGCAAAACTCAGAGTCATCAGAGCATTGCTTGGGACAAAAGGCTCTTACACAAAGGATGAATTAAAAAAGAATTTCGCGATTCCAACAGTAATATTCTCTCCGGATTATTCAGATCCACAGGTCCGGCAGGCAATGCTGATGCAGGGTATGAATTCTGTAAACAATATGTTCGGAATGCCTCAGATTGAGGTTAAGAATGTAGATTTTGCCACAGATAGCAATATTATCGATGAAGGTGACTTGGACAATCCGGCGTTTACTTCGGAACTTCCGGATGAAGATATGGGCGAAATTCAACAGGAAGCATTTGCCCAGCCCGAACAGGAAGAGCCGAATGAACCGGATCCGCAACCAGAGGAAGACAGAACTGCAGATTTTCAGTGCTCCAGATGCGGTACGATCATAAATGAAAAGGTTTATGAGTATTCAATCAATAAATTTGGTGAACCATTGTGTATCAAATGCCAGAGAGGAGGCGGACGCAGATGAAAATATTACATACAGCTGACTGGCATATTGGCCAGTTCAAAGGTCCTGTAGTGGACGGGGTAAATCTCCGTTCACAGGATACAGTAAATTGTCTTAATTATATGATTAAGGTTGCAGAAGAAGAGAAACCAGACATTGTTTGCGTTTCTGGTGATGTTTTCCATCAGGAGCAGATAGGTCCGGTAAGATATTCGGACGAAATGATTGTTGCAACAGACACGATCACAAAATTGGCAGGTGTTGCGAAAGCAGTAATCGTAATGAGAGGAACGCCGAATCATGATGGAGGTGGACAATTCAGAGTTTTGAGCAAGATGTTTGCAAATACTGGAAATGTACATATAGTAACATCGCCAACTGTACTCCGTACGCCATATGCTGATATAGCCTGCATTCCGGGATTTGATAAGCAGGAGTTCAGATCAAGATTCCCTGGTCTGTCTGCAGATGAAGAAAACGAAGCATGGACAAGCTATATATCCAGTATGGTAATGGGGCTTCGAGCTGAATGCCATAATACATCTATCCTGATGGCGCATTATACCGTACCTGGTTGCAACATGGAATCCGGTCAGACTTCATTCTTTACAAATTTTGAACCGGTTATTCCGAGAGAAGCATTGGAAGCTGCTGGCTATGAAGCAGTGCTTCTGGGACACATACATAGACCACAGCAGATCAACGGATTGCATAACGTGTATTACTCTGGCGCTATTAATGCCATGAATTTTAATGATGAGCATCAGAACAGAGGATTTTATATTCATGAGTTCATGGGTGGGGAGATGACATCATCTCAGTTCTGTGGAACACCTTATCGCAGATTCAAAACCATAGATTGGGACACGAATCAGGTAAGTGATTATATCGGAAACAGGGATGCATATGCATTGGTTACGAATATCAGCAGGGATATTTCAGACATGATTGTAAGAGTGAAATATAGTTGCACCAGTGAACAGAAAAAACTGTTGAATATCCCGTTACTGCAAAAGGATTTGTATGATTGGGGAGCCTTTTATGTGTCGGATATTGAGGCAGAAAATGCTATTGATGTTACGAACAGAGGATTACTATCAGAGGAAAGCGACCCGACTTTAAATCTCAAGAAGTATCTGGAAGAAAAATGCTTCAAGAATCCGGATAAGATCGTAGAACTGGCAGAACCGATTATTGCGGAAGCGATGAAACAGAGTACAACTGCAGAGATACACGGAGTATTCCGACCGATTTCAATAGCTGTCCGCAATTACAGAAATTATAAAGAAGAAAGATTTGATTTTGCTGATATATCTTTCTGTACGATCAACGGTGTAAATGGAGCAGGAAAGAGCAGCTTATTCATGGATGCGATTGTTGACTGTCTGTTTGAAGAAACTCGAGAGGGAGACAACAAGGCGTGGATCCGCGGTACAGAAGATGCAAGAAGCGGTTCTATAGAATTTGTATTTGACATTGGAGATAAGAGATTCAGGGTCGTACGTACCAGAACTAAGTCAGGAAAACCGACGTTGAACCTATCTCAGTATGAAGAAAATGAATGGCGAAACATTTCAAAGGAGCGAATTGCTGATACTCAGGCAGAGATAGAGAAGCTTCTCGGTATGGACAGTATGACATTCCGAAGTTGCGCTTTAATCATGCAGGATCAGTACGGATTATTCTTGCAGGCTAAAAAGGACGAACGTATGGCAATACTTGCGAAACTGCTTGGTCTTGGAATCTATGGAGTTATGGAACTGGATTCAAAAAAGAAACTCTCCGAACAGAGAAAAGAGCTGGCCTCGAAAAAAGAAGCTGTCCGAATCAAAATGGATTTTATCAAATCCAAAGGAGATCCGGAATCTGAATTGCAGAAAGCAGAGGAAGATATTCATCAGCTTAATAAAGAGATTGAGGATTTAAGCGATACTCAAGGACAGTTACTGAATAAACATGCTCAGATTGCAAAAGCAGAGCAGGAGTGCCGCAAAGCTTCGGAAGAATTGGATGATTGTCATAAGAGACGCAGCTCCATTTCAGATGAAATCTCAAGTAAGACGCAGATTTTAGAAAACTGTAATGTCGCATTGGAATCAGCGAATGAGGTCAGAAAAAAAGCCGCCGAATATAAACAGTTGTCCGAACAGATTATAGAGCTGGAGAAAGACGTTCTTAATCATGACAACGCAAAAAGAAATCTTGCCGGGTATAATGCTGACATCCAGAATTGCCAGAATATCATAAACGATGCAAAGCGTCGAAATAACGACATTGCGAATCTTATTGAACAGCTTAAAGCAGAACTTCCGGATAATTTGGAAGAAAAACTGACGGAGCTGGCTCAGGTGAGGACACAATGCGAGAAATTACAGGAAAAAAGATATCTGACTTCTGTTGCGGAGCAGGAACTGCAACAGATAAGAGCAACGTATTCTCAGCGTATATCAGAAGCAGAGAACAGGCGGAAATATCGTTTGGACAGAATTTCCGAGATAAGACAGCAGGAGGAATTTATGAAGAATTCCGGTTGCCCTGATATAGATGGAGCAAGCTGCAGGTTTCTCGCAAAAGCAATCGATGATGTAAAGAGTTTACCAGAAGAAGCAGACCATCTGGAAAAATGCGAGGATGAAATAGCAGCATTGAGGACCAAACGAGACGAAGAAATATCCAAAAAACAGGATGAAATTTGTATTATCGGATATGATGCTGAAAAATTAGATCTTTTGACAGTAAAAGCAAGTACGCTTGTGAAATATGAAAACTTGAAAAAGGATGCCGAGAAAAAGAAACTTGAAATCGCCCGTTTAGAGACAGAAAAGAACACCAACAGTAAAACGATAGGGCAGTATGAAGAAATCCTCTTAGAGCTCAATATAAAGGCCCAGAAAGCAACTGATATTGTTGATATGTTATCTGATTCCGTTATTAAGTACGATAATGCTGTATGTAAAAGAAATTCAGTGGCACATTTTGCAGACCAGGAAAAGGAACTTCCGGTGTATGAAGAGAGAAAGCAGCATATTGATAAGAGACTTACTGAATTATATCAGGAGCGGAGCAAGGAAGATGCCAACGAACTTGTTTTATATAACAATCTTCGTGAAGCGGAAATAGAACTGAAAGAACTAAGAAAAGATATTGAAGGCAGTGAGGCTCTTGAAGAAGTTGAGAGAAGATTAAAATCTGCAAAAGAAACTCTGGAAAAAGCGCAGATCCAAAAAGGCGTACTGACACAGAGAGTTGAAGATGTTGAGGCAATGCGTTCTGAAATAGCTCTTTTGAATAAAGGTATTGCTGTTGCAGCTGAGAAAGCTGATTGCTACGAGGCTTTGAAACAGGCATTTTCACAGGATGGCGTTCCGCATCAGATCATCCGAAATATTATTCCTCACATTACTGATACTGCAAACAATATCCTTGGATCTATGACAGGCGGAACTATGGGAGTGGAATTTGTGATGGAACGTACCGTTAAAGGTAAAGACGGTGACAGAGCTACCCTGAACGTACTGATCAATGAGTACGGAAAGACAACTCTCCCATATGCTTCGAAATCCGGAGGGGAAAAGGTAAAGGCTTCACTTGCTATTATCCTTGCATTGTCTGAGATTAAAGCAACGTCCGCAGGTATCCAGCTCGGAATGCTGTTTATAGACGAACCTCCATTTCTCGACGATGATGGGACTCAGGCCTATGTAGATGCTCTGGAAACAATCAGACAGAGGTATCCAGATGTGAAAATTATGGCAATAACCCATGATGATGCTATGAAAGCTCGATTCAATCAGTCTGTAACCGTAATTAAAACAGAAGACGGCTCTAAGGTCATTTACTAAGGAGGCGTCTATGGGAAAAAGATACTATTGGCTTAAGCTGCCGGATGATTTCTTCCGGCAGAAGCCGATCAAAAAACTCCGCAGAATTGCCGGAGGCGATACATACACAATTATCTATCTCAAGATGTTGCTGGTATCTCTGAAAAATGAGGGAAAACTCTTCTTCGATGGAGTAGAAGAGAATTTTACAGAAGAGATTGCACTTGAACTTGATGAAGAAGAGGAAAACGTAAAAGTCACAGTCCAGTTTCTTATGGCTCAGGGACTCCTGCAACTGATAGACGAAAGCGAATATGAGCTTACAGAGTGTTCCAGAATGGTGGGATCTGAAAGCGCAAGTGCTGAAAGAATGAGACGTCTTAGAGATAAAAAAACGTCACAATGTGACATTGGTGTGACGCAACAGTTACACCTCAGTGACGTAGAGAAAGAGAAAGAGATAGAGATAGATAAAGATAAAGAGATAGAGAATAAATACATTTGCCCGGAGGTGAACTCCGGACAGCCGCAACCGAAAGTGGAGATAGAGCCAGTTGCGGAGAACAGGACGAAGGTGGAGATAGAGCCATCCTGTTCAAAGGCTGAGTTGAAGGTAGAGACAGAGCCGGCTCAGGCAGATGTATTTATCAAACTGCCGTTGATCAATGGGGATGATTACCTGGTGACAAAAGAATATGTCAAAGAGCTTAAAGAATTATATCCGGTAGTTGATGTTGAACAGGCATTGCGTAATATGCGTGGATGGCTTGATTCTAACCCCAGAAACAAAAAGACTCCGAGGGGAATCAAACGATTTATTACAAGTTGGATATCCAGAGAGCAGGATAAGGCACCTCGCGTGCCGGATAAGCCAAAGCCTGTTTTTCAAAACCGCTTTAATAATTTTCACCAGAGAGATTATGACTTTGCAGAGTATGAAAGGCAGTTGTTGAAACGTGAATGAAGAAAAGATTACAGGGACCGAAAAAGAGTTTTTGGATGTGTTCAGGCAGCTCTGCATCAGCAGGAGTTCGTGGCAGGTGTGGGCGGATCTTATGGCGGCAATGGCATGTACACTTGCAAATGCAGTAGATAAGTCATTGTCGAGACATACGGCAAGGGAAAAAGAGTATGCAGAGTGCATCAAACGCCTTGGAGGAGTGGAGAAGCCGGCCAAGTGCTTTGCGATTGTAGTTGAAGCACTGGAACGCAATCCAGATCAGGATTTCCTTGGGAGGTTATACATGAGCCTCGAACTGGGAAATCACTGGAAAGGCCAGTTTTTCACACCGTATGATGTCTGCAGATGCATGGCAGAGTTGACGATACATGACAATATGCAGAAACTGCAGAACAAAGAATGGGTATCTGTTAACGATCCTGCCTGCGGAGCCGGAGCAACACTTATAGCAGCGGCGAATACATTTCGCCGAAAAGGGTTTAATTACCAGACTCAAGTGCTGTTTGTTGCAAATGATATTGACCGGGTAACTGCACAAATGTGTTTTATACAGTTGTCGCTTCTTGGCTGTCCAGGATATGTAGCAGTTGCAAACACACTATCAAATCCAGTAGCAGGCAATACACTTATGCCAGAGGAAAGACCTGAACAGGAATTTTGGTATACACCGTTTTATTTCAGGCCAGAGTGGAATATGAGAAGACAACTTCAAATTCTTAGACACAGACAACGACGGCCCACATTATTTGGAAGAGCGCCGGAACAGATAACATTTCATTTTGATTTCGAGAAAGGAGAATACAAATGTCAGAACAGTTAAAACAGGAAGTGGACACTGCTGAAATCGACCGTTTAGAGACGGAAACGGACGTGGACAGTAAAACGATAGGACAGGACGAAACAGAACTGCTAGAGAGCAAATTAGAGGACGAGAGCGGCAATGAAGTGAAAGCAGAGGATACTGTGTATTTGGGGAAAGCTTCACTTGCTGAGATTCTTACAGGAATGGCGGATCCAACAGAAGAGGAAATTAGAGCTGTAGAAATTGAGAATGCAAAGCCGGTAAAGCAGAAGGCTAAAGAAAAACTGGAAGCTGAAAAGAAAAAAGCAACCCAGAAGAATTTTGCTGAGCCGATCATTGCTTATCTGTTGAAAAGATGCGAAGAGGATCAGGGACTTGCTGAGGACGTAATGCAGGAGGGCAAGACCTGGAACAAGTGCTTTAACTATATTGTCGAACAGGCCAGAAAGCAGTCGAATGGCAGATCCACTGCAGTTGAAGACCAGGTTGTATATGAATGGGCAGAGGATTATTACCACAAATATGAAAAACCGGAAACCGCCAAAAAGGAAAAAGACAAAAAGCCTGCGACAACAAAAAAGACAGAAGCACCAGCTAAAAAAGTTACAGAAATCAAGAAAGACATTCAGGAAACAAAGAATGATTCCAAGGTTTCTGAAAAGCCAGAGAAAAAAGATGCTGCTTCCAAGCAGCGGAAAACTGAAAAAACAAGTACAAAAAGCAGCGGCCTGAACGGTCAGATATCACTGTTCGATCTTCTGTAGGAGGATGTCACATGGAAAAGAGAAAATTAGCACAGATTCCAAGAGAAGAAGCCACAGACGAAATGGTCAGGTTTGCTGAAAGAGCTGCGGGCACGCATATTGTTACAACAAGAGACATAGAAAAAGATCTTTTGATGATGACATTCTATCCCATTGATAAACTGAAGAAAGGAGAAAAGAGCGCTCAGTTAAGAACATTTTTTTCCAAGAATGATTACATATCACAGGATCTGACTGCTGAAAGGGTGAAATGGCTGACTGCAGCTTTTGATCGGATGGAATGTATTCACCTGTATGAATATCACTGGGATAGAGATAAGGGGAACAGATATACCCC
>OGRJ01002704.1_pt1 | contig 12285 bp, 10 predicted proteins | sample 1553411 | NCBI WGS metagenome assembly OGRJ01 (sample SAMEA2580084, study PRJEB22360) | human gut metagenome | biome: human gut; feature: human-associated habitat; material: faeces | place: Denmark | collected 2008/2010
CGCCGACCCGTGCGCGGCCGCATCGCGTACAACGTCGGGCAATGGAACCCGGCTCGAATCCTGTGCCATTGAAGGCGAGGATGCGGTGGTCGCCGTGCAGGCGGCCACGCAGGTACCGTTCGCACCGTGGGTCGTCCGGCAGTCACGTGCGGGGCCTATTGCCTGTGATTAGGAGATTGCCGGACAGTCGTTGCATGACGACACGGAATGTTCAGCTGAAGGTAATGGGCAATCTGGCGCTTGACGTGAAACATGGTTATCGTACAAGTATGAGCAAGACGTCACATGCGAATACGACCGTTGCCGTGGTCTGCAATCCGACATCGAACAAAGGCAAGGGCGCCCAAGTGGGCGGTCATGTCATTGATCTGCTGCGCGGAGCCGGACGCAAGCACGGCTTCGACGTAATCGATGTGACCGGCACAAGCTTCGACGATTCCCTGGCCAACGCCCGCCGCCGCGGCGACGAATACGATTATCTGGTCGCGGTCGGAGGCGACGGCATGGTCGCGTTAGGCGCCAACGCAGTCGGCTGCTCCGGCAAACCACTCGGCATCGTGGCCATCGGCTCCGGCAATGATTTCGCACGCGGACTGGATTTGCCGGTCAATCGCGTCGAAACCGCCGTTGAAGGCATTGTCGGTGCGATTGTGCGCGGCACGCATATCGACGTGGACATGGGCTTGGTGACTTCGTTGCCTGACGGTCATGCCATCGATTCGACCGACGGAACCGATGTTTCACAGTCGCGCTCGCCGATCGACCGCTATTATGCGGGCATGCTGTCGTGCGGTTTGGACGCAAGCATCAACGACCGCGCCAATCATTCGCATCTGCCGAATGGCTCGCTGCGGGTGATCAGTACGTCGAGCGTCTGGGGGAAGATGTTACGATCGACGAAAAGCTGGTTGCGTCCCTCCTTGACCGCTTCGCGCGAGCGGAGCGAGAACATCATCAGCATCGCTTCGGCGGCTGCGGTGCCTTCGTCCAACAGCGAACAGTTGCCGATCTCCATGCCTGTCAGCGAAATGACGGCGGTCTGGAAATTCAGCAGCGCCTCGAGGCGTCCCTGCGAAATCTCGGCCTGATAGGGGGTGTACGAAGTGTACCAGGCGGGGTTCTCGAAGACGTTGCGCGTGATGGCGGCCGGTACGGCGCAGGGGTAGTAACCCATGCCGATGAACGAACGCAGGGTGCGGTTCTTGGCTGCGAGGGCCTGGATGTGATTCGCGAATTCGTATTCGCTCATGCCCTGGGGCAGGGCGAGCGGCTGTTTCAGGCGGATAGACTGAGGGATGACCTGTGCGATGAGCTCATCGACGGATTTGACGCCGATCACGGCGAGCATCGCTTTCAAATCCTCGGGATTGGTGACGCCGATGTGGCGGTCGGAAAATTTATCAAACATAGGATTTTGAGAATGATTTTTTTATGATTTGTAATTCGAATTTATTCGTTCGGGATCAATATTTGAAACTGCTGCCTCCGATGAACTCCCGCAGGAGCGACGTGGGCGGGATCTCTTCGGGAGAGATCGGGATGAAGTTGTCGAGGAACTTGAGCATGCGTTTGGCCTCGCCGTATTCGGGGACCGTATCGGGTACTTCCCGCAGGATCGGTTCGGCAAAGCGGCGCAGGACCGAAATTTCGTAGAAGAGCGACGAATTGAACATCACGTCGGCATTCTCCTGGTAGGGGAAGATGTGCTTCTCCTCGCCCCGGCGGACGCTTTCCCAGCGGGCGAGCGTCGAAAGGGCGTCGTTGCCCCGCGTGCGGTAGTCGCGCGTCAGGCGGCGCAGCAGCCGGTTGTCGGAGGTGGCGATGCGCGACACGTTGTCGAGGGCCACCGAGGTGAAGCAGGAAACGTAGATCTTGAATTTCCGGGATTCGGGAACGCCGGGCGTCAGGGCCGGGTTCAGTCCGTGGATGCCTTCGACGATCAGTACCGACCGCTCGTCGAGCTGCAAGGGGTTGTCGTGCCACTGGCGGGTGCCGGAAATGAAGTCGTAACGCGGAATATCGACGCTCTCGCCCCGTTCGAGGCGTTTCAGATGGTCGTTGAACTGTTCGAGGTCGATCGCTTCGAGTGCCTCGTAGTCGTACTCTCCTTTTTCGTCGCGTGGCGTCTTTTCGCGGTCCACGAAATAGTCGTCCAGCGAGATCAGTACCGGGTTGAGTCCCAGGACCCGAAGCTGTACGCCCAGCCGCTTGGCGAAGGTGGTCTTGCCGCTGGACGAAGGGCCTGAAATCAACACCAGCCGCACGCCCCGTTCGCGGTTGGCCTCCGCGACGCAGCCGGCCACCTGGGCTAGCTTGTTTTCATGGAACGCCTCTGCGATCTTGATCAGCTCGCTGGCGTCGCCCGCGAGGACTTTCGAGTTGAGCTGTCCGACGGTCGGAACGCCCATGATCTCCACCCACGACTGGTATTGGTGGAAGACGTCGAACATCTTCTCCTGGTGGACGCTCTGTTGCAGCCGCGTCGGATCGGTCCGCAGCGGCAGGGCGATGAAGAAGCCGTTGTAATAGGGGTGCAGGTCGAACTGCGGAGTGTAACCCGTCGAAGGGGTCAGGGCTCCGTAGAAATAACCCGGCAGGGAGTCGATCGTATAAATTTTGCTGTATAACCTCGGCCGGGAGTCGAGCAGGGCGATTTTATCGGCCATTCCGAACCCTTCGTAGATTTTGCGGGCCGTGTCGGTGAGCATCTTCACCCCCTGGATCGGCAGGTTGCGGTCGATGATCCCTCGCATGCGGGCCTTGATCGCGTCGAGGTGTTCGGCGGGAATCGGTCCGAAGCCCGATATTTCGCAGTAGAAACCGCTTGCCCCCAGCGAGTGCCGGATGTAGAGCGTGCGGTCGGGGAACAGCTCCCGGACCGCCTTTTGCAGGATGAACGAGATCGTGCGCTGATATACCCGGATTCCTTCGAAGGAGGTGATGTCGATGAACCGGACCGTTACCGGTTTGTATATTCTGTAGTTGAGTTCCTTGATGCGGTTATTGACATAGGCGGCCAGGAACGGATGCGGCCCCGCCAGCCCGGGGCCAGGTGCGAACGGATGCGGCCCGTCGAGCCGGAGCTGCCGTTCGACTTCGAGCAGGGTCGTGCCCATCGCGACCTCGATCGTCCGTCCTGCGTTTTCGCAGATGACCGGAAGGGTGTCTGACATATTTTTGTTCATAAATCGCGTAAAAATACAATTATTTCCTAACTTTGACAAACGTAAACTCTATTTGTGATGAAAAAAATCTTCTTGGGTATTTCGCTGTTGCTGTGTGCGGCGTTGTGTGCGTGCGCACCTCGTGAAAAAGTAGTTATCATATTATCAACGAACGATATACATGCCCAAATCCAGAATTTTCCGCAGTTGGCGACGGCCGTTGCCGAGTGTCGGGACACGGCGTCGGTGATCCTGGTCGATGCCGGCGACCGCTGGACAGGCAACGCCTATGTGGACCAGGCCGAAGGACGGCGTCCCGTGTTGGAGCTGATGAACGAGCTGGGGTACGACGTGGCCACGCTCGGCAACCACGAGTTCGACGTGGGGCAGCAGACGCTGGCCGAAGCGATCGGTTATTGCCGTTTCCCGGTGATCTGCGCCAACATGGTCAGCGAGAACTCGCCGATTCCGCAGTTGAAACCCTATGTCATTCTCGATCGCGAAGGGGAGAAGTTCGCTTTCGTCGCTGCGGTGACCAATTACGGGTACAACAACCATCCGGACGGCCACGACGCCATCTTCGAGGGGTTGCGTTTTACGGATGCCGTGCGGACGCTCGAGGAGTACGAATACCTGCGCGACAGTTGTCAGGTGTTGGTGGCGCTGACACACATCGGTTCGAAATACGACCGGGAACTGGCCGACGAAGCCTCGGAATACGACCTGATTATCGGCGGGCACAGCCACGAGCGGATCAACGAGGTGGAGGACGGCGTGCTCATCACGCAGACGGGCCGCAACCTGAACATGGTGGGGGTTACCGAGGTGCGACTGCGAGGCAAGGAGATCCGGTCCCTGTCGTTCCGGCTGGTTCCGCTGGCCGACTACGCGCCCGACCCGGTTTATCAGGAGATGGTCGAGACCTACCGCAACAATCCGGTGCTGAAGGAGAAGGCCGGAGAGCTGACCGCTACGGCCGACAAGGTGGGGGTGGCCAACATCTTCCTCCAGGCGCTCAAACGCAAGTCGGGCAGCGACGTGGCTTTCTACCACTACGGGGGGATTCGCCGCGACAGCCTTTCGAAAGGCGACCTGACACGGAGCGACATATATGACCTGGATCCTTTCATTTCTTCTGTCAGCGTGATGGAGATGACGCCCGAACAGATGAGCAAAATGGTGCTGACCAAATACAACGACACGGTCAATAAGGGCGAGTCGCATCGGATCGACCTCTTCTCGACCGCACCGTACGTGATCCGTACCGACGGGTACGATGCGGTAGAGGTGATCTTTCCCGGGTTGGTGTCCGGCCGTAAATACAAGGTGGCGATGGGCGACTATGTTTTCAAGAATTACCAGGGACTCGAATATACGAACGGCGAGACTACGCAGTGGCTCGTGCCCGACGTATTGATGGAATACGTCGCCAACGGCGGCAAACCCCTCGCACCCGACAATACGCTCCGGCAGTCGGTCGCAGGTCTGCACGATGACCGGGAGAACCACGACGATCGTGACGACGATTGATCCGGTCCTTTCATCGAAGGACGGGGATCGGTGAGTCGGGTATTATGCGCCGGGGCGGTCGGGCTCCGGCGTTTTGTTGGCGGCGGGGAGCTGAGGGTCGGCCGAAACGGTCGGATTTTCCGAGGCGTTTCGGCGCAAGTGTCCGGCTTGTCGGTTGTGTCTTGCACGGTATTTGCCCGGAATGCAGGGAAACCGCGACGGTTCGGCAGGTTGCCGGATCCGCAGGCGGCAGCTTCTTTAGCGTATGGTGCAAGCGACTCCGTTGAATCTTTTGGTGAAGTCCCATTTGGCGTTGCTGTTGTGCAACATCATCTGGGCATGCGACTATCCCTTTTACAACCTCGTGCTGTCGAAGTACGTGGCCCCGATCGCGCTGGTTACCGCTTCGCTTTGCGCGGCGGCACTTTTCTCGCTCGTTCCTTTGCTTTGGAGCAAGGCGAAGCCGATCGCCCGCAAGGACATCAAGACGATGATCGGTGCGGCCCTGCTGATCGGCGTAATCCGCAAGGTGCTGCTCATGTACGGTTTGTCCCGCACGTCGCCCATCGACGGATCGATCATCGACACGATCACGCCGCTGCTGGTACTGCTTATTTCCGTGGTGCTCGGTATCGATAAATTCACGCGCCTCAAGATCGCCGGTCTGGTGTTGGGCATGGCAGGTGCGGTGGGTGTCGTCCTGCTGGGAGCCAGCGGCGGACATACGCACTCCGGACTAGTCGGCAACCTGATGATCGCGGGCTGCGCCCTGGCTACTTCCTGCTACATGGTCTGGTTCAAAAAGTTGATCGCCAGGTACGATGTCGTCACCATGTTGCGCTGGGTCTATTGTCTGGCGGCGCTGATGGTACTTCCGTTCGGTGCCCGGGAGTTGGTGCATACCGATTTCGCGGCGATGGATACCGACATCCTGCTGGCGACGTTGTTCGTGGTCTTCGTGCCGACGTATGTCCCGAACCTGTTGCTGAACTATTCGCTCAAATACGTACAGCCGACCGTTTCGAGCATCTATACCTACCTGCAACCCGTTCTGGCCGTCGTCCTGTCGGTGGCGATGGGCCTCGACCGCCTGCATCTGGATACGGCGCTCTGCGCGTTGGTTATCTTCTTCGGCGTGGGGCTGGTGATCCGCTCCTATCGCGGCCCGGCCGTACCTTCGGCTCCGCTGCCCGTCCATACGCATTGATTTTCTGCGTAAAAAAGGTCGAAAGTTTGCAGATTGCCGATTTCTTCCTATCTTTGCACTCCCCGTATGCGCACGATGCGCGAGGGGAGTGTTTTATTATTAACCATTTAACGAGCGATTGCATCGCATTTAATTTCCACATGGAAGAAGCAAAAAAAGTTGCAAACGAGAACTTTGACTGGAACGCGTTTGAAAACGACCTGGGCGTTTACGACCAGCCCAAAGAGCAGATCGGCGAGGCTTATGACAAGACTCTTTCGAACATCGCCGCAAACGAGGTGACCGAAGGTACGGTCATCGGTATCAACAAGCGCGAAGTGGTCGTCAATATCGGCTACAAGAGCGAGGGTATCATCCCCATTTCGGAGTTCCGTTACAACCCGGATCTGAAGGTCGGCGACAAGATCGAGGTTTACGTCGAGTCTGCCGAGGATAAGAACGGTCAGCTGGCTCTTTCGCACAAGAAAGCGCGTCAGCTCAAGTCGTGGGATCGTGTGAACGAGGCCCTCGAGAAGGACGAAATCATCAAGGGTTACATCAAGTGCCGCACCAAGGGCGGTATGATCGTCGATGTATTCGGCATCGAGGCCTTCCTGCCGGGTTCGCAGATCGACGTGAAGCCGATCCGCGACTACGATGTATATGTAGATAAGACGATGGAGTTCAAGGTTGTGAAGATCAACCAGGAGTTCCGTAACGTCGTCGTTTCGCACAAGGCGCTGATCGAGGCCGAGCTCGAGGCGCAGAAGCAGGTAATCATGTCGAAGCTCGAGAAGGGCCAGATCCTCGAGGGTACGGTCAAGAACATCACTTCGTACGGCGTGTTCGTCGATCTGGGCGGCGTGGACGGTCTGATCCACATCACCGACCTGTCGTGGGGCCGCGTCAATCACCCCGAAGAGATCGTTTCGCTCGACGAGAAGATCCGCGTGGTTATCCTCGACTTCGACGATGCCAAGAAGCGTATCGCACTGGGTCTGAAGCAGCTCGCTCCGCACCCTTGGGAGGCGCTGGATCCCAACCTGAAGGTGGGCGACCACGTGAAGGGCAAGGTTGTCGTGATGGCCGACTACGGCGCGTTCGTCGAGATCGCACCGGGTGTCGAGGGTCTGATCCACGTATCGGAGATGTCCTGGAGCCAGCACCTGCGTTCGGCACAGGATTTCATGAAGGTGGGCGACGAGGTAGAGGCAGTCATCCTGACCCTCGACCGTAACGAGCGCAAAATGTCGCTGGGCATCAAGCAGCTTACTCCCGATCCCTGGGCCGATATCGAAACCCGCTATCCCGTAGGTACGAAATGCAAGGCCAAGGTTCGCAACTTCACCAATTTCGGCGTGTTCGTCGAGATTGAGGAGGGTATCGACGGCCTGATCCATATTTCCGACTTGAGCTGGACCAAGAAGATCAAGCATCCGGGTGAATTTACGTCGGTAGGCGCCGAGATCGAGGTCGTAGTGCTGGAGGTCGATAAGGAGAACCGTCGTCTGTCGCTGGGCCACAAACAGCTTGAGGAGAATCCCTGGAACGAGTTCGAGGGTCAGTTCGCAGTGGACAGCGTACACGAAGGTACGATTACCGAGATGACCGACAAGGGTGCCGTCGTATCGCTGGGCGAAAACGTCGAGGGCTTCGCTCCGATGCGTCAGCTGGTGAAAGAGGACGGCACGACGGCGACGGTCGGCGAGAAACTGCCGTTCAAGGTGATCGAATTCTCGAAGGCTACCAAGCGCATCACGCTTTCGCACACTCGTCTTTTCGAAGAGGCTAAACGTGCCGAGCGGGCCGAGCAGGCTGCCGAGAAGAAGGCTTCCGCCGAGGCTACCAAGTCTTCGATGAAGAAGATCAACGCTTCGGTCGAGAAGACCACGCTGGGTGACATCGCCGGTCTGGCCGAACTCAAGGACGCGATGGAAGCGGCTGCCAAGGAGGAGAAATAATCCTTGATCGCATGGATGAGAAAATCCCCGACCGCGAGGCCGGGGATTTTTCGTCGGTGCACGCGCCGGTTCCTGCGGAAACGACCGATTTTGCCGGTTCGTGCCGACCGGTTTTCAGGCGATCGGGCTGTCCGTGTCGGTTTGCAGCGGGGGCGGTCGATTCCTTCGCGACCGTACCGGTTCGTGCAGGCGTATCGGAGCCTGATCCCATAGGCTCCTTCGGTCCGGTGAAATTCGGCATTGACAGGAGATTTTGGGCGTCGTATTATTTATAGGTCGGTGCGTGCGGCTTCCCGTTCCGTCCGGTAGCGGCGGATGTCGTCGATCGAAACGATCGGAAAGTCGTGTTCGCAGGCGAAAGCTACCACTTCGGGCAGCCGAGCCATGGTGCCGTCTTCGTTGGTGAGTTCGCACAGGACGGCGCAGGGTGGCAGTCCCGCGAGTTTTGTCAGATCGACACTTCCTTCGGTGTGCCCTCCGCGTTCGAGTACGCCGCCGCTGCGGGCCGCCAGAGGGAAGACGTGGCCGGGGCGGGCGAGCGATTCGGGACGGGCGTCGGGTGCAACGGCCGTTCGGATCGTGCGGATGCGGTCGGCGGCCGAAACGCCTGTCGTGATGCCTTCCGCCGCCTCTATCGACACGGTGAATGCCGTACCGTAGCGGCTCGTATTGACGGTGGACATCGGGGGCAGGTCGAGTTGCCGGACCCGCTCTTCGGTCAGACAGAGGCATACGATGCCACTGCATCGGCGGATCATCAGGGCCATCTGTTCGACGGTCATATTTGTCGCGGCAAAGATCAGATCGCCTTCGTTCTCTCTGTTTTCATCGTCAACCAGCAGGATTCCGCGGCCTTGGCGGAGGCTTTCTGCGGCTCGTTCGACCCGTTCGGCAGCCGTGCCGTAACGGGATAATAGATTTTCTCGTTCCATGAGTTCGTTTGTTTCCGACAAAAATAGGGGGAACGAGCCGTTGTGAAATGTATTATATTTGCGGATAGATATACTATATTTGCAGATAAACTTTCTTTTTTGATGAAAATTCTCGAACGGCGTATTCTCCACGATCCCGGCACGGCTTTCAGCCATATCCGTTACGGGCAGTTCTCGCTGCCGTGTCATGCCCATGTCGAATTCGAACTCATGTACATCACTTCGGGCCGGGGGTTGCAGTTCGCCGGCGATGGGGTGGAACCTTATCGGGCCGGGGATTTGGCGCTGTTAGGCAGCGGGCTGCCTCATTTCCATCTGTGCGACCGGGTGCGCCTGGGAGGGGACGGCGAAGCGAGTTCGGGCGAGGTTCTGCAATTTCCGCCCGACCTGTTCCCGCAGAATATGGAGCGTCTGGGGGATTATGCCGAAATCCGCAGATTGCTGGAGTGCAGTCGCAGGGGGATTCGTTTCGGCGACCGGGTGCTGGCGGCCGAGGTCGGCCGCCTGGTCCGCTCGGTCGATGCGTTGTCGGGTACGGAGCGGCTGGTGCGTCTGTATGAGATTCTCGGACGGTTGGCACGCTGTGCGGATTACCGGTTGATTTCGCCGGCCGAATGTGTATGCCGGGCTTCGTGGTGTCCCGGATCGCCCATGGATGCCGTCGAAGGTTATCTGGCGGCCCATTTCCGCGAGCGGGTTTCGCTGTCCGCGCTCGCAGCGGCGGCAGGCCGGAATCCGGCGGCACTGTGCCGTTATTTTCGGGAGAGGACGGGTAAGACACCGTTCGAATACCTGGCGGAAATGCGCATCGGACACGCGGTGCGGTTGCTGAAACATTCCGATCTGACCTGTTCGCAGATCGCTTATGAGTCGGGGTTCAACAGCTATGCACTGTTCGTGAGGCAGTTCCGCCGCATAACGGGGATGACGCCCGATCGGTACCGGCGGGAAATCTCGCTGGAAGTCGGTTACTCCCGGACTTTGTAAACGACGTAAATATGGTCGTCGGGCAGGGCGTAGAGACGGCGCTCGGCTTCGGTGAGCGAGGCTGCGAAGTCGATGTCGGCGACTTCGAATCCGGCACTGCGCAGCCGGTCGGCGTAGTCGCGGCCGTAGATGCGCCGGTGATCGTACTGGCCGAAGACGCGGGTCCGTTCTGCAGGGTCGGTGATCGTGTCGTCTTCGAAGGTCTCTTTGCGCGACGAATCCATCGGCGACAGGACGATGCCCCAGCCGCCGGGTTTCAGGATACGGTGGAGTTCGCGCAGCGCCTGCCGGTCGTCTTCGACATGTTCCAGGATGTGATTGCAGATCACCACGTCCGTAAAATCGTCCTCGAGGGGAATGTGCTGCACGTCGAAATGCATATCGGCCAGCGGACTTTCGAGGTCGGCGGTGAGGTACAGGCCCGGGTGACCGTCGTAATGTTTGCGCAGTTTGCGCATCAGGCACACTTCGGGAGCGATGTGCAGGATGCGGGGGTACGCGGTCAGCAGGTCGGTTTCGCGTTGCAGGTAGAGCCATAGCAGGCGGTGCCGTTCGAGCGAGAGGCAGCGGGGGCAGAGGGCGTTCGGACGGGAGTGGACGTAGCCGTAGGGCAGGAACTTGCGCCGCCGGGTGCCGCAGACGGGACATTCGACGCCCCGGCCGATATAAAACCATCCCAGCACCGGAACCGATATTCCGGCGATGCGTTGCAGAAACGTGCGGGGCAGGTGGTTGAGTGCCCAGCGAATCAGCCTTTTCATCTTATTCGGAGATTTTTTTCAGCTCCTCTTCCGTCCGGTGCAGCCGCTCCTTGCAGAGGGCGATCAGTTCGGTAGCCCGCTTGACCTCCTTGGTCAGCGAATCGACGGTCATCTCTTCGCGGCGGAAGCGGTCGAGGATCTGCTCGATTTCGTTCATCGCTTCGGTATAGGTAATCTCTTTCTTTGCCATATTGTCAGGTTGCTTATTTTACGGTTGCATCGAATGTGCCGTCGGACAGTTCCACCCGCAGAGTGTCGCCGGAGGAAAGCCCTTTGGCCGAAGTGACGGTTTCATCGCCCCGGTGTACGATGGCGAACCCCAGCGAGAGAATATGTTCGGGCGAACGGCTTGCGATCAGCTCTTCGGCGGTCGTGAGCCGTGTGTGTTGCCGCCGCAGGAGCTCGCCGACAGCGGTCGAAAGCTCATCGCTCCAGCGGGAGAGCTGTTCGTTGCGACGCAGGAGCAGGAGGGCGCTTTGATGCGCGATTTCGCTGCCGAGCTCCGCGAGCCGCAGTTCATGGCGGCGGAAGATGCCCGCCGAGGCGTCACGCAGTTGCAGTGCGGCGGTGTCGAGCCATCCCTCGACGCCCGTCATCCGTTCGACGAGCCATCCGGCGACGGCCGTCGGGGTTTTAAGTGCCGTGTGGGCCACCATGTCCGCGACGCTCGTATCCTTGTCGTGGCCGATGCCCGTGAGGATCGGCAGGGGAAACTGGGCGATGTGGGCGCAGAGGCGGTAGGCATTGAAACAGTTCAGGTCGCTGGCCGACCCGCCGCCCCGGATCAGTACGACCGCATCGAAATCGTCCATGCGGTCGGCCACGGCGTCGAGTGCCGCCACGATCGAATCCTCGGCACCGGCGCCCTGCATGAAAGCGTCGAAAAGCGTCAGGGAGAAAGCATAGGGACTTTTGCCCAACTCCTTGCAGAAATCCTGATAGCCCGCTGCCTGGCGGCTCGAAACGATGGCGATACGCTGTACTACCTGCGGCAGAGGATTTTCGCGGTTGATGTCCCAGACTCCTTCGCGCTGGAGCCGCTCGATGGTGATCTGCCGCTGTCGCTCCATGTCGCCCAGCGTGAAGGTCGGGTCGATGTCCAGGATGTTGAGCGAGAAACCGTACAGTTCGTGGTAGGAGATCATCACCCGGGCCAGGATGCGGATGCCTGCGGCCAGTCGCTGACCCGTTTCGGCCTCGAAATAGCCTGCGATGCGGGGGTAGTTCGAACGCCACACGACGGCTCGGGCCTGCGCTGTCGGCACGCCGTTGTCGCCGCCCTTCTCCACAAGCTCCAGGTAGCAGTGGCCCGAGTAGTTGACCTTGATTTCCGAAATCTCGGCGCTCACCCAGAGGGGTAGCGCGAACTGCCCTTCGAGCGCCGACTTCACGCGGCGCTGCAACTCGCGCAGGGTAATGTGTTGTGATTCAGTCATCGGCCCAGCAGAATTCCGAGGGTGAACAAGGCTCCGAACAGCAGGATGTTGCGCGCCGTTTCACCCAGACAGACGTTCAGGGCGTCGCCGTGGTCGATGCGCACCATCTTGCGCCATGTGGAGATATGTGCGGCGAGGTAGGGAAGGGGAAGCAGGGCGGCCCACGTGCGGCCTGCGAAGAGCAGCGTGAGACACAGCGCGACGGCCGCGGTTCCCAGGGCGAGATAACCCCAGCGGCCGACGCCTGCGCCGAGGCAGACGACGATCGTGCGTTTGTTGCAGCGGGCGTCCTCCTCGCGGTCGCGGAAATTGTTGATCATCAGCATCGTGTCGATCACGAGGCCGGATG
>OGRJ01002718.1_pt1 | contig 12208 bp, 9 predicted proteins | sample 1553411 | NCBI WGS metagenome assembly OGRJ01 (sample SAMEA2580084, study PRJEB22360) | human gut metagenome | biome: human gut; feature: human-associated habitat; material: faeces | place: Denmark | collected 2008/2010
CCTTTTTCGACGGCTTCTTTCACAGCACAACCTGGTTCATGAATATGATCACACCCATTAAATCTGCACTGACCTTCATATAGCTCAAACTCCGGGAAATAATATTTCAGCTCTTCTTTTTCAAAATCATTCACATATAATGAACTGAATCCAGGCGTATCCATAATATAAGAATCTTCACCAATCATAAATAATTCTGAATGTCTTGTCGTATGCTTTCCCCGCTCAATCTTTCTACTGATACTGCCGGTTTCCATATTGGCCTTTGGATTTAAAAGATTGATAATTGACGACTTCCCGACCCCGGAAGGACCAGCAATTGCTGTAGTCTTACCTTCCAGCATCCTGCGCAAAGTTTCCATATTCTTTTCTTCTTTTGCACTGACAAATATAAGCTGGCACCCACATTTTTCATAGATTTCCGCCAGTTCCGATAATTTTTCTTCAGAAGCAATATCCTCTTTATTAAAGCACAAAATCACCGGTATCTCTTTCGTCTGCATCATAACAAGAAATCTGTCAAGCAGGTTAAAATGCGGACTTGGCTTTGCCGCTGCAAATACGACCAGTGCCTGGTCAATATTAGCAACTGCTGGTCGGATCAATTCATTCTTTCTCTCAAAAATGTTTATAATACTTCCAGTCTTTTCCACTTCACTTAAAACTTCGATTTCTACGTCATCGCCTACCAGTGGTTTTTTCTTATCCTTGCGAAAGATTCCTTTCGCTTTACATTCATAAACACCGGATTCTACTACATGAACGTAGTAGAATCCGGCAATTCCTTTTACTATCTTTCCCTGCATCTTTTTCTATATCCTATTGCTGACCGCTGTCACTTCCACTTCCACTGCCGCTGTTGCCATTGTCCGTATTTCCACCAGTATTCGTGTTATCAGACGGTTTCGGTCCACGGCTTAATACATAAGTGATCGTGCTGCCTTTCGATACACTTCCTGAAGCCGGGCTCATAGAAATGATTGTTCCTTCTTCATAGTTACTGCTGTATTCATCTTTCTGCTTACTTGCATTCAAACCGTTCTGAGATGCCCATGACAGAAGTTCTTCCTCATCTTTTCCTGCAAAGTTCTGGATACTTACCTTATCGCTGCCACTGCTAAGTACCAGATTGACGGCTGTTCCGGCTGATACTTTTTTACCAGGTGTCACGCTCTGAGAAATAACATTTCCCTTTGCTACACTGTCATCATGCTGGGTGCTGGTAGATCCTACAGTAAGTCCTGCTGCCTGAATCTCACTTCTGGCATCTGCTTCAGATTTTCCACGCACATCCGGTACTGTCTTCTTCTGAGCTCCCTTACTTACAATCATCTTAATCTGCGTGCCTTTTGCTGCTTTGGAATTTGCTGCAGGTGTTGTACTGATTACATTACCTTCAGCTACATTATCATCATACTGAAATTCTGAAGTAGGTTTAAATCCTGCATCTGTCAATTTTCCCTGAGCTTCATCCTCGCTCATGCCAGATACATCCGGCACAATAATCTCTTTTCCAATTAATGCGGAACTTACAACTACATGAACGGTTGAATGTTTCTTTACCTTTGTTCCGGCTTTTGTCTTCTGCTCACTGACTGTTCCTTCCTCATACTTCTCAGAATCTTCTCTAGAGTCAACTTTAATTCCAAGCTTCTTATCTTTCAGTGCTTTTGTTGCTTCTTCTTCTGTCTTTCCGACAATATCAGGTACTTTTACTGTATCTTTGTCTGATGAATCTTCTGTTGTTGTTCCGGATCCAATAGATTTAAAAATTCCTGCTGCTTTTCCGACTGCAAAAATCAAAATAAATGCAATGATCAGTGCCACTACGATCATTAGAATCTTCATGACCTTGTTCATACGTGGATTAACTTCTTCTGCGCCTTTTCTGCCATCATAATCGTCATCATCGTACTCTTCGTCGTCATCATCATAACGGTCATCACCATAATCATCGTCATAGTCATCGGCGCCATAATCATCGTCATCTCCGTAATCATCGTCATCTCCGTAATCATCATCATAGTCGTCATAAGAACTTCTGATATCATCCAGTTCATCATCTGTGATAATCACTGTATCTGCATTACGAAGTGGCGGAATTTCAACAAAATCCCCGTCCGGATCCATCATAGATCTCTTCAGATCTCTTGTCAGATCTGCTGTACTTGCATAACGTCTCTCACTGTTCTTCTGGGTACATTTTAAAATAATCTGCTCCAGACTGTACGGAATATCCGGTGCATACTCTGACGGAGGTGTGATTTCCTGCTGCAAATGCTTCATAGCAACTTCCACTGTTGACTCTCCGTCAAATGGTACTCTTCCGGTCACCATCTCATATAGTGTGATACCAATCGAATAAATGTCACTCTTCGCATCACTATAGCCGCCTCTTGCCTGTTCTGGAGATGTATAATGAACAGATCCCATTGCATTGGAACTGATCGTATTAGAAGTAACAGCCTTGGCAATCCCAAAATCAGTCACTTTGACCTTACCATCTCTGGATATCATAACATTCTGAGGTTTAATATCACGATGTACGATACCTGCCGCATGTGCTGCCCCGATACCATTGCACATCTGAATTGCAATGCTAATGACTTCTTTATGGGAAAGCTTTCCCTTCTTTTCAATATATTCTTTTAAAGTGATGCCCTCTACCAGTTCCATCACCATATAATAAAGTCCCCGGTCCTCTCCGACATCATACACATTTACGATATTCGGATTCAGAAGTCCTGCGGCTGCCTGCGCTTCTGAATGGAATTTACGGACAAAATTCTCGTCTTCACGATATTCTTTTTTCAATACTTTGATTGCAACATAACGGTTCAGCATTGTGTCTTTTCCCTTATAGACATCTGCCATACCACCGGCACCAATTTTGCTCAGCACCTCGTATCTCTTTCCTAATACAATACCATCTTTTACCATGCACTCACCTCATCTGCAAGCGGCTCAGCTAAAACAACCCCTATGTTATCTCTCCCGCCATTGCTGTTTGCTTTTTCGATCAACATCTGTACTGCCTCGACGATGTCTCTCGCTCCCTTTACAATATCAAACATATCCTCATCTTCAACCATATTACTGAGACCATCGGTACACATCAGGATCATATCCCCCTTTTTCAGCCGATATTCGTAAATATCAGCCTCTACTTCTTCCTTGACCCCCATGGCTCTTGTAATAATATTCTTATCCGGATGATTCTTAGCTTCTTCTGCTTTTATACCTCCCAGACGAACCATCTCTTCAACAAGAGAATGATCCTTGGACAACTGTTTTATCTTATCACCAATCAGATAAAGACGACTATCTCCGACATTCGAAAAATATAAAGTATTCCCTATTACAGTAGCTATTACGAGTGTCGTTCCCATACCTTCTAACTTCACATCAGACTGTGCTGCCTGTATCAGCTTATGATTTGCTACAGACACAATACTCTTCAAGATTTCTTCCGGTTTATCAAGTTCTGTCTTTTCCAGTTCTTCATGGACAACCTTCACGGTATATTTTGACGCAAAATCACCCGCTTTATGTCCTCCCATTCCGTCTGCTACTACAAGCAGATTCGGAAAAGGACCTACCGGCTTATCTGTCACATAGACATAATCCTGATTCATCTCACGTTTTCGACCCACATCAGTCTTCGCATATATCTTCATCTGGTCTCTCCTCTTTTACAGCACCATATCGTCTTCTAAGCTGTCCACAGGCTCCATCAATATCAGAGCCTCTTTCCCTTCTAATAGTAACATTTATTCCGTTTTTTTCAAGTTTATTTTGAAATTCCATAGCTTTTTTGCTATCTGGCTTTTTGAAATCCCTCTCCTTAATTGGATTTACCGGAATCAAATTCAGATGACAGTTACGGTGTTTCAATATCCCGGTCAGTTCTTTTACATCGTCCGGTCCATCATTCACGCCTGCCACCAGACTATATTCAAAGGTCACTCTCCGCCCGGTCTGCTTGTAATAATCATCACAGGCTTCCAGTACTTCTGAAAGTTCGTATTTATTCGCGATCGGCATCAGTTTTTTACGCTTTTCCTGACTGGAACCATGTAGCGACAATGCAAGAGTAATCTGAAGTCCTTCTCCTGCCAGTCTGTGAATATTGGGTACAATTCCACAAGTGGAGGCTGTAATACTTCTCTGGCTGATATTCAACCCATGTTCATCACTAAGCATATGTATAAATTTTACAAAGTTATCGTAATTATCCAAAGGCTCTCCTGTTCCCATAACAACAACATTGGATACTCTTTCGCCTGTCATCTTCTGGATCTGATAAATCTGTCTTAACATCTCAGAAGTTGTCAGATTTCTCTCAAGCCCATCCAGTGTAGACGCGCAGAATCTGCACCCCATCCTGCATCCGACCTGTGAGGAAATGCATACCGAATTGCCATAGTTATATTTCATAAGAACACTTTCGATACGGTTCCCGTCCTCCAGCTCAAACAAAAATTTTTCTGTCGGATCCACCTTGGAGATCTGATGGGCGACCACTTTCACTTTACGGATTTCATACGCCTGATCAAGTTTTTCCCGAAGTGCTTTCGACAAGTTTGTCATCTCATCGAATTCTTCTGCCAGTTTTTCATGAAGCCATGCATAAATTTGTTTTGCACGGAACGGTTTTTCTCCGATGCTCTTTATCTCATCTTGTAATTCATCATAGTTATAAGATACGATATCTTTTTTCTCCATGACCTTGCTCCAATCTATTGTTTTCTAAATTCGGCAATATAGAATCCATCCCCCATATCGCTTCCCGGCAGCATCTGTTTTTCCCGGATTTTTTCAAATTCCGGAAAGTTTTCCACAAACCATGCCGCGTTATCCTCATTTTCTTCCCGATTAATTGTACAAGTGCTGTACAGAAGTTTTCCTCCTGGTTTTACATAATTATGGACAACTGTCAAAATCTGTCTCTGTAAGTCTGCAAGTCCTTTCGCCATCTCTACTGTCATCTTACTCTTCAAGTCTGGTTTTTTACCAAGAATTCCAAGTCCTGAACACGGAAGATCTGCAATTAGAATATCTGCTTTTTCATAAGACGCCTCATCATTGATCGTCGCATCCTGGCATACAGCCTCTATGTTATCAAGTCCGCTTCTTTCAATATTCTCTTCAATCAACGCAACCTTGTATTCTGTCAGATCTCTTGCTTCCACATACCCGGTTCCAGACAACTTTTCCGCAAGGTGAATTGCTTTTCCTCCCGGTGCTGCACAGACATCGATCACATAATCTCCTTCTTTCGGTTCTGCCCATTCGGCCACCTGCATGGAACTGATATCCTGGATATAGAAATATCCTTTCTGAAATGACAAAAGTCCTGCCAGATAATCATAATTGGTCAGTTCATATGCATAAGGAAGTACCGGGTGTCTGCGATAGACCACACCATCTTTTTCCAGTTCTTTTTCAAATTCTTCCTTTGAAACAACAGCTGTGTTACGTCTGACTGTCACTGGGCGCTCTTCAAGAAATGCTTTTCCCATCTTCTCTACTGTCTCTTTTCCATATACCGAGATCCACTTTTCTACCATCCACATTGGCAGAGAATATCTTACGGAAAGACAGGCAATCTCATTGGAAGGATCCGGATATGAAACCATGTCCAGATTTCTGCTGATATTACGAAGGACTCCATTTACAAACCCTTTTAGATTCACAAATCCTTTTTTCCCTGCAAGTTTTACCGCTTCATTACACACCGCACTATCCGGTACGTGATCCATATATTTTAACTGGTAGACCGAACTTCTTAAAATCGTGCGGATCACTGGTTTCTGTTTGTTCACTTTTACTTTTGAAAATTGATTGATGATATAATCAATCTCTATCTGATGCTCAAGCGTTCCCTCCACCACTCTCGTGATGAATGCACGCTCTCGTTTTTCCAAATACTGATATTTATCAAGAACATTTTTCAGGGCTATATGACTGTACTCCCCGTCTCTTGTAATTAAGAGCAGCGTCTCTAGTATGATTTCCCTTACATTTACCTGCGTTGCCATGTGTCTATCCTCATTTCCTTTTTATCAAACTATATCTTCACTCAATCACACCATCTTCACGACTACTCTTCTTCATTTTAACTAATCTCTTCAATGTCTAGTCGTCTCTTCTGCCACCTGTCAGAATCAGGATTCGCAAAAGCTGAAGGATTGCAGAAGCTGCACCTGCAACATAAGTAAGTGCTGCTGCCGTCAGTACCTTTTTGGTTCCGGAAAGTTCATCCGGATATAATAGATTGCTCTCACCCAGAATCTTTATCGCTCTTCTGGAAGCATTGAATTCTACCGGAAGTGTTACAATCTGAAATAACACTGCCAGTGAAAATGCCAGAATACCAAGATTCAGTAACGCTTGGGACATCTGGGAATTAAAGAACAATCCCAGAAGAATCAGCGGCCACGCAATGGTACTTCCAAAATTGGCAACTGGAACAAGTGCACCACGAATCTGTAGCGGTGCATATCCCACCTGATGCTGGATTGCGTGTCCGCACTCATGTGCTGCTACTCCGACAGCTGCCACCGATGTCTGTCCATAAGTCGCATCAGAAAGCCGGAGTACTTTTCCTCTCGGGTCATAATGGTCTGTCAGATTACCGGATATCCTCTCAACCCGGACATCATAGATACCAGCCCTCCTCAGGATTGTCTCCGCAGCCTCTCTTCCTGTCATACCAGAATGACTTCTCACTCTGGAATATTTATTAAATGTTGAATTCATCTTCGCAGATGCGATCATGCAGATGACTACACCGATCAAAACAAGTACATAGGTCGGATCAAAATACATTGGATAATACATAACTTTCTACCTCCTTTATCCTTTAGGGGTATTATATATGAAAAAGACGCAAAAACACGTCTTTTCATACTTTCTTAACATTTTTTTAGAATTTCTCCATATTCCAGGTGATTTCCTCTAAGAAATGCGCCTGCATCCATACGTTTTTTGCCTTGAAGCTGAAGTTCCTCAATCTTCAGAAGTCCTTCACCAGTCTGGACATAAAAACTGTCTTTTTCCACTTTTACAATCGTTCCGGCTTCCTGGTCTGTATTGTCTTCCACGACATCTGCCTGCCACAGCTTGATCACTTTATCATTCCAGTGTGTGTAAGCACTTGGCCATGGGTTTAAACCTCGGATCAGGCGCTCAATCTGAACAGCCGGATCATTCCAGTTAATATTACCAAGATTCTTATCCAGCATCTTTGCATATGCAGTCGTGCTCTCTCCCTGCGGCTCCCATGTAGCTGTCTTATCTTCCAGACATTTCAAAGTCTCTACACAAAGCTTTGCTCCTGCCTCTGCCAGTTTATCGTGCAGGCTTCCACCAGTCTCCTTTTGATCTAGCGGGATTTCTGTCTTTAAGATCATATCTCCTGTATCCAGGCCTTCGTTCATCTGCATCGTTGTCACACCAGAAACCTTCTCACCATCAATGACTGCCCACTGAATCGGTGCAGCTCCTCGATACTTTGGAAGTAAAGATGCATGGACATTAATGCAGCCATAAGGTGTCATCTGTAGAATTTCCTTTGGAAGAATCTGCCCAAACGCAATAACAACCATAATATCTGCGTTATATTTTTTCAATTCTTCAATACATTCCGGCTCCCGGATCTTTTTTGGCTGATAAACCGGAATGTCCCGGGCAAGAGCTGCTTCCTTGACCGGCGTATACTGCATCTTGCCGCCACGCCCTTTCGGTTTATCCGGCTGTGTCACTGCAAGAACAACCTCATGCCCGGCTTCTGCAAGCGCCTCTAATGTGCCAACAGAGAAATCCGGTGTCCCCATAAATATGACTTTCATCTATTCCTATTCCTCTCCCTCTTCTACATTGTGAATACCGCCTTCAACAAGATCTACATACATTTTTCCATCCAGATGATCGATCTCATGGCAGAACGCCCTCGCCAGAAGTCCTTCGCCTTCCATCTCAAACTCATTCATATCTTCATCCAAAGCTCTGACTTTTACATAGTTCGGTCTTGTCACCTGTCCACATTTTCCAGGTACACTTAAGCATCCTTCTTCTCCTGTCTGCTCTCCGGAAGTTTCCAAAATCTCCGGATTGATCAGTATGATCGGACCTTCCCCTACATCAATCACTACAATTCTTTTTAACACTCCGACCTGTGGAGCTGCAAGTCCGACTCCCATAGCCTCATACATGGTATCTAACATATCCTCGATCAACATCTTTGTACGGATACTCATCTTTGTTATTTCTTTACAGTGTTTGGTCAAAACATCGTCCCCAAGCACTCTGATTTCTCTAATTGCCATAATCTTTTTTCTCCTTTACCTGCTACATTCTATCTTATGACGCCTGTGGATTGTAGCCTGCTTTGCATCGGCATCATGTCTTCACTCTGATAATCTTATTATTACGGATTCATATCAAACTGTATCTTCAATGACTGAAAGCCCCGATTGATCTCAATGTATTTTTCCATCCGATCCTTCACCGCCATCAGGATTCTTTCATCTTCACTTTTCAAATAGATGACCTTCCGGTAAATATCATTGATTTTCCCTATGCCTGGACTTGCTGGTCCAATGACTGCCATCGGTGCTTCTCCAGCTGCCCGCACTGCAAAATCTTTCAGATATCCTGAAGCTTTCGTAAGAAGTGCCTCGTCTGCCCCTGAGGCATAAATTGCCATCAGCCCGGCAGCCGGCGGATATCCCATAAGTCTCCGGTAACTGATTTCTTCTTCATAAAAACTTTCATAATCCTGCTTTGCGGCATTTACAATACTATAATGCTCTGGACTGTATGTCTGAATCACAACCTCTCCCGGAAGATTACCTCTCCCGGCACGGCCTGCAGCCTGCACAAGAAGTTGAAATGTACGTTCTCCGGAACGGTAATCGTCCCCATACAATGACATATCTGCCGCCAGAATTCCAACCAGTGTTACCCCAGGAAAATCATGACCTTTCACAATCATCTGCGTTCCAATCAGAATATCTGCTTCTTCGTTTGCAAACGCTGACAGAATCTTCTCATGCCCGTCTTTATTCTTTGTCGTATCCAGATCCATACGCAGGACTCTTGCCTGTGGAAAGCGCTTCTTTACCAGATCCTCTACCTGCTGCGTTCCCATGCGGAATCCACCAATATAAGGTGAACCACAGGACGGACAAGTTTTGATCATCCTCTCCTCATGCCCACAGTAATGACAGATGAGCCTGCCTCCTCTGTGCTCTGAGAGCGAAACATCACAATGAGGACATTTTACTACATATCCACAGGACCTGCAAGAGACGAACCCCGCATATCCACGCCGATTGAGGAAAAGCATCATCTGGTGGTGTTCACTTAAACACTTTTCCATAAGTTCTGTCAGTCTGTCACTTAAAATACTGCGGTTTCCATTCTTTAATTCTTCCCGCATATCGACCGTGTATACCTTTGGCATCACTTGCCTGGTAGCACGGTTCTTTAATTCCAGCATCGTGCAGCTCCCCCCCTGGCACCAGGAAAATGCTTCCACAGAAGGTGTTGCTGAACCAAGTACGACACTTGCCTGTTCCATCTGTGCGCGGTGTATTGCAGTCTCCCTTGCATGATATCTTGGCACCTGCTCACTTTTATAAGTAGGTTCATGCTCTTCATCAATCACAATCAGTCCCAGATTGGAAAATGGTGTAAAAAGTGCAGATCTAGGTCCAATCATCACATCCACTTCTCCACGTCTGACACGCTCCATCTGATCAGAACGCTCTCCCTGGGAAAGTCTGGAATTCAAAATCGACACCCGGTTCCCAAATCTGGCATAGAAGCGCATCACCGTCTGATAAGTCAGCGCAATCTCCGGAATCAGCATAATTGCCTGTTTTCCCTGACTGACCACCCGACTGATCATCTCAATATAAACTTCCGTCTTCCCACTTCCGGTTACGCCATAAAGCAGATATGTTCCGTAATGTCTCTGACTGTAATCTTTCCAGAATGTGTCGATTGCCTGCTGTTGTTCTGGTGTATGTGTAAGTGGACCGAAATCTTTTTTCTGGTAGTGTATCGGATTACGGAAATTCTCTTCTTCCTGAATCTCCAATACTCCCTGCTCTTCCAGAGAACGAATGACCGAAAGTGTGACATTTAACTTCTTTGTAATGAGCTCATAGTCCTGCTGCGGCTGATCTAACAGCCCTGCCAAAAGCCTTGCTCTTGCCTTTTGGTTCTTATGCAGATAAATATCTAACTGCTTCTTTCCTTCCTCTTCATTTAAAAGAAGCTTCACCTTGCGTTTGTGCTGGATCCGCTCTTTTTTCTTAATAGGAAGTACCGTCTTCAATGCCTGGATCATAGTTCCACCATAGTATTCTCGGATCCATGCAGCTAGAGCAATAAGTTTTGACTCGATTTCCTGATGGTTTTCTTCAATACAAAGAACTTCTTTAATTTTTGCGAGGTCGTAATCTGCTTTTTCAGAAAATCCTATCACATATCCATGAGTTTCTTTATTCCCTTTGCCAAATGGAACTATAACTTCCATTCCAACTTGAAGCACCCCCTCAAGTTCTGGGGGGATGCGATACTGAAACACTTTATCTAATTTTTCATGCGTAATATCAATAATAATATCAGCGAACATTACTCTCCTTTAAGTTCTTCCAATACTTCTTTAATCAGGACTCTCTCATCCATGTCATATTTCACGCCTTTGATTTCCTGATATGTCTCATGTCCCTTTCCAGCCAGCACAATGACATCACCCGGACGTCCATGCTCGATGGCATAACGGATTGCCTCTTTACGGTCACAGATGTCGATATATTTTCCATCTGTCTTTTTCATACCCACGATGATATCATCGATAATTGCCTGTGGCTCTTCGAATCTCGGGTTATCTGAAGTAATGATTGTAAAATCAGACAGTTTTCCGGATACCTCTCCCATCTCATAACGTCTTGTTTTAGAACGGTTTCCGCCACAGCCAAATACCGTCACAATACGTCCCGGATTGTAATCACGAAGTGTGTGTAACAAGCTTTCCAGTGCCATAGCATTATGCGCATAGTCAATCATAAGTGTAAAATCATCGGATACCTTGACCATCTCAATACGGCCTTTGACCTTTGCGACTTTCAGTGCATCTTTGATTTTCTCGATCGGTACATTAAAATGTCTGCATACTGCAATAGCTGTCAGTGAATTGTACACACTGAATTCTCCAGGAATGTCGATTTCCACATCAAAGTCCATCAGTCCTGTCACATGGTACCAAACTCCAAGATATCCCGGTCTTGAGATGTGCTTCACATCGATTGCACGAAGATCAGCCTTCTCCCCAAATCCAAATGTCTCAATTTCGCAGGTTGCACCTTTAAATACATCTTCGAACCACTTGTCATCTACATTTCCAATTCCAACTTTGCACTGTTTGAACAGAAGTCCTTTACAGCGCTTATAGTCCTCAAAATCTTTATGCTCATTCGGTCCAATATGGTCTTCTCCAAGATTTGTGAAGATTCCGATATCAAACATAATCCCTGCGGTTCTGTGAAGCATCAGTCCCTGTGAAGAAACCTCCATAACCACACAGTCACATCCTGCTTCCACCATCTGTGCAAAATACTTCTGAATCGTGTAAGACTCCGGTGTTGTATTATTAGATGGAATGGTCTTATCCCCGATAATTGCCTCAATCGTACCAATCAATCCGACTTTGTGTCCTACTTCCTCCAGAATAGCTTTTACCATATAAGTTGTTGTTGTCTTACCCTTGGTACCGGTAATTCCAATGGTCTTAAGCTTTTCAGCCGGATATCCGAAGTAGGCTGCTGACATAAGTGCCAGTGCGTATCTTGTATTTTCTACTTTGATAACTGTCAATCCCTCTGGCACTTCCACATCTTTTTCCACAATAACCGCTGCAGCACCTCTTTCTGCTACATCTTTTACATACTGATGACCATCCGAGACAGCACCGCTGATACACACAAACGCACTGCCCGGTACGACCTTTCTGGAATCATTGACAAGTTCTGTAATCTCTATATTATCACTGCCTGCGACTACCTTGTAATCCAGACGCTCCAATAACTTTGTTAATTTCATTTTCTATGCCTCCTGATCACATTTTCAATATTTTACATCTTTACATTTTTTGAAAATAAATAGAAAAATATTTATATTTTATTATATAACATTC
>OGRJ01002728.1_pt1 | contig 12183 bp, 9 predicted proteins | sample 1553411 | NCBI WGS metagenome assembly OGRJ01 (sample SAMEA2580084, study PRJEB22360) | human gut metagenome | biome: human gut; feature: human-associated habitat; material: faeces | place: Denmark | collected 2008/2010
AAATACCACTCATACGGAATTTGTCCTGATCTTCCAAATAGGAACCATCACACCATTTCATTACCAACACTGCCACCGTATTCGTTCCATCCTGAAGTACATCGGTAACATCAAACTCACTGGTCATATGTGAAACCTGGCTGTATCCTATGTAAGAGCCATTGATCCATACATAAAAGCAGCTGTCTACTCCTTCAAAGTTCAAAAAAGCTTTTGATGCTTTCTCATCTCTGCTGTACTCAAAATTATGTACATAAGCTCCACACGGAATATCCTGTGGCACATATGGTGGATCAAACGGAAACGGATACCGGATGTTTGTATACTGGTGTGTATCATATCCTGCCATCTGCCATACACTTGGAACCTGAATCTCATCAAAATTTTCTGTATCATAATTCTTCTCAAAGAAAGAATCCTGAATGTCATAGATGCTGTTAAAATACTGGAATTTCCAAGTTCCATTCAATAACTGCATACGATCTGACTCTTCTCTGTGTTCCACCAAGTTATCCATTCTTCTGGATGCCGGAATATAATAGGCTCTGGCTGGCATTGTGTTTTCGTGCAGTACGCTTAGATTTTCATAATAACGTGGTACGATCATAAATAGCTCTCCTCCAATACATATACTTTTTTGTTCTTTGTTTCCCTAAAGCAAACCTTATACTTTACTTTTTTGTTTACGTTCCTTAGTTATGCTATATATAGCTTATCCTAATCCGCAAAATATGTCTATGAATTGGATTAGACAAAATATGCACTAAATGATACAATGATAAAAAGTGCGAAAAGAGGTGCTGTCCTATGTATTTGAACACCGGTTATTTGAACCACTCACATATGGATTTCAAAGACAAAAGTCGTCCGCTGATTGTAGGTAGCTGTGGTACTTACCGTCTTTCCAGACATCCCAAACTTCCTACCTACCGTCCAAGGGGTCGTCTGGATTATCAGATTATATATATCACTGCTGGTTGTGGGCATTTTCATTTTGATAATGTAAATAACGAAACGATTGTTCCAGCCGGCAACATTGTACTGTACAGACCGAAAGAACTTCAGAAATATGAATATTACGGAGAAGATAAGACAGAAGTATACTGGATTCACTTCACAGGAAGCAATGTGAAAAATATCTTACGTCAATATGGGTTTCCGGATAAAGAACGTGTCTTTCAAGTGGGTACATCTAATGAATATGAACAAATTTTCAAACGTATCATTATCGAGCTCCAACGCTGTCAAGACAATTATGAGGAAATGCTTGTCCTTTTGCTACGTCATCTTCTGATCAGTTTCCACCGGGAACTGACAAGAGAGCACATATTAAAAAATGAATATCTTGATCATGAGATGGATAATGCTGTTACCTTTTTCAGTGAAAACTACAATCAAAATATCAATATTGATGATTATGCTGCCTCACGAGGCATGAGTGTCAGCTGGTTTATCCGAAATTTCAAAAAATATACCGGTTCTACACCAATGCAATTCATTGTGGGAATCCGCATCAACAATGCTCAGATGTTACTTGAAACAACAACTTATTCCATCAATGAGATTTCTAAGATTGTCGGATATGATAACCAGCTTTATTTCAGTCGGCTTTTTCACAAGCTGAAAGGATATTCGCCGAGAGAATACCGAAAGCTGAGAAACAAATTCTGAAATCCACAAAGAGGATACCACCGAATTATCAAAACAATGATTTGTAATATCCTCTTCTCACTTTTGCTATTCTTATTTTACAAACTCAGCCGAATAATAATACATGTCTGACAAGTCCAGGAGAATCATTATATCTATATCAGAATCTGCCCTATAATCTCCTCTTGCATAGGATCCATATAAAATTACTGTCTTTAAATGACTTCCATATATCTTCCGTAATATTTCGGTATACTGATCTAACAGCATCTTTATCGTTACCGGCATTTGTCACAACAATGACACAAAACCCGCATTCCCCGCTCACTGCCTATTCCCACAAGCCCTGTAAATACAATACTTAGGGGAAATCATACCCGGATTTTATGAAGTTTTTATGAACAAAATTTCACATTTTTCTTTTCATTCCTGTCAAAATCATGTAGAATAGAGACTGGTGAATTAAACCAATTTAAGCAACGAGGAGTTATTATGAATCAAAAAGCATTAAATGCATTGGAATATCCAAAAATCATAGAAAAACTTACAGAAAAAGCGTCTTCTTATATGGGAAAACAGCTCTGTAAAAACCTGGAACCATCTACAGATCTGGAAACGATTCGCCTGATGCAGGTACAGACAAAAGATGCTTTGACAAGACTATTCCAAAAAGGATCCATTTCTTTTGGAAATGTCAAAGATATCCGTGGTTCTCTGAAACGTCTGGAAATCGGCAGTGCTCTTAGTATTCAGGAAATTCTGGCAGTCTGCGGACTTCTTGAAAACACTTCCAGAGTCAAAACTTACTCTCGTAAAGAACGTAACGATCTTCCTGGTGACTCTCTGGACAGCATGTTTGATGGACTTTCTCCACTCACACCTTTGTCCACAGAAATCCGCAGATGCATTCTCTCCGAGGAGGAAATCAGCGATGATGCAAGCCCTGCTCTCCGCCAGATCCGCAGAAACATGAAGATCACCAACGATCGTATCCATACACAGCTTGCAGGGCTGGTAAACGGCAGTGCCCGCACCTATCTACAGGACTCTGTCATCACTATGCGAAATGGCAGATATTGCATTCCTGTCAAAGCCGAATACAAAGGGCAGGTTCCCGGTATGATCCACGATCAGTCTTCTACCGGCTCTACACTTTTTATCGAACCAATGTCCGTAGTCAAGTTAAACAATGACATGCGCGAACTGGAACTTCAGGAGCAGAAAGAAATCGAAGTGATTCTGGCTGATCTCAGCCAACAGATTGCTACTGAACAGGAAGCAATTTCACTCAATCTTGAACTGATGGTTCAGTTGGACTTTATTTTTGCAAGAGCAACGCTTGCGATGGAAATGAATGCAAGCGAACCTGTCTTTAATGATGAAGGACGCATCAACCTCAAAAAAGCACGTCATCCCCTGATCAACAAGAAAAAAGTCGTTCCAATCGATATCCGTCTGGGTGATGAATTTGATCTGCTTGTTATCACCGGTCCAAACACCGGCGGCAAGACTGTTTCCCTGAAGACAGTCGGTCTGCTCACTCTCATGGGACAATCCGGTCTTCACATTCCAACTCTGGACCGCAGTGAACTTGCTCTCTTCCACGAAGTTTATGCTGACATCGGTGATGAGCAGAGTATTGAACAGTCATTAAGTACCTTTTCTTCCCACATGACAAATATCGTCTCTTTTCTTGGAAAAGCAGACCGTCATTCCCTGGTTCTGTTTGACGAGCTCTGCTCCGGAACTGACCCGACGGAGGGTGCTGCACTGGCCATCTCGATTCTCTCTTATCTGCATGAACGCGGAATCCGCACCATGGCAACTACTCATTACAGTGAACTGAAAGTTTTTGCCCTTTCCGCTTCCGGTATCGAAAATGCCTGCTGCGAATTTAATGTAGAAACATTGAGTCCGACTTATCGCCTACTGATCGGTATTCCTGGAAAAAGTAATGCATTTGCAATTTCTTCCAAACTCGGAATCCCTGAATCCATCATTGAAAAGGCACGCGAACAGATCAATGAACAAGATGAATCTTTTGAAGACGTACTGACCTCGCTGGAAGAAAGTCGTATCACAATTGAGAACGAGCGCACAGAGATTGCACAGTACAAATTGGAAATTGAAACGCTTAAGAAACAGCTGGAAAACAAACAGGAAAAACTGGATGTTCAGAAAGAGCGTATCATCCGTCAGGCAAACGAAGAGGCACATAAAGTTCTTCAGGATGCCAAGGATTACGCTGACCAGACTATGAAGCTTTTCCATAAATTCCATAATGAATATGTAGACACCGCCGCTGTTGAACGTGAACGTCAGCAGCTTCGCCAACGTCTCAACAAAGCAGAACAGAAAATGGCTCAGCCAACCCCCAAAAAGAAACCAAAGAAAGTGCTCACAGCAAAAGATATCCACCTGGGCGATACTGTCCGTGTTCTCAGCATGAATCTCAAAGGTACAGTAAGTACCCGCCCGGATTCTAAAGGTTATCTGTTTGTTCAGATGGGAATCATTCGTTCCAAAGTCCATATTTCTGATCTGGAGCTGATTGATGAACCAGTGATCACCACTCCGTCTCTTTCCAAGACCGGGGCCGGAAAAATCCGTATGTCCAAATCAGCCAGTGTCTCTACGGAAATTAATCTTCTTGGAAAAACAGTCGATGAAGCAGTTGCAGAACTGGACAAATACCTGGATGATGCTTATATTGCGCATCTAAAAACTGTACGAATCGTTCACGGCAAGGGAACCGGTGCACTCCGCAAAGGCGTTCACAATTACCTGAAGCGCCAGAAACATGTAGCCTCTTATCGTCTCGGCGAATTCGGCGAGGGTGATGCAGGTGTAACAATTGTAGAATTCAAAAAATAAGTGAAAGGCGAATACCATGGTAACAAAACAGAAAATCTTAATCGTAGATGACGACAACAACATTGCTGAACTGATTTCTTTATATCTTACAAAAGAATGTTTTGAAACCAGAATTGTAAATGACGGTGAACAGGCTCTGAAAGACTTTGCTTCTTTTCAGCCAGATCTGATTCTCCTGGATCTGATGCTTCCTGGCATTGACGGCTATCAGGTCTGCCGAGAGATTCGTCACACATCTGATGTGCCGATCATCATGCTTTCTGCCAAAGGCGAAACCTTCGATAAAGTACTTGGTCTTGAACTGGGGGCAGATGACTATATTATCAAACCGTTTGATACCAAAGAACTGGTTGCCCGTGTGCGTGCAGTCCTGCGTCGATTCAAAGTACGTCAGCCTGCTGGCAATCCGGATGAAAAATGTGTCAGCTTTCCAGATCTGACAATCAATCTGACAAATTACTCTGTCACATATATGGGAAAGCAAATTGATATGCCGCCAAAAGAACTGGAGCTTCTCTATTTTCTGGCCGCATCTCCAAACCAGGTATTTACCCGCGAACAATTACTGGATCATATATGGGGATATGAATATATCGGTGACACTCGTACCGTAGATGTCCACATTAAAAGACTGCGCGAAAAAATTAAAGACCATCCTCAGTGGAGCCTCTCTACTGTATGGGGTATCGGATACAAGTTTGAGGTCAAAAACAAATGAAAAAGAAACTGACAACGGTGTTTTTTACCACATATATACTGCTTGGTGTCCTTGGTTTTTTGCTGGTAACATATGTCGGTTCTCACCTGTTAGAAAATCGCCTGGAAAAATCCATAAGTGCAGATATGTACCAGACAGCTCACCGCATTGCAGAAAATAATCTGGTCAGTCACAACATCACTTCTTCTAATATGGAGGAGATTCGGAACAATCTTTCCCTTGCTGCAAACTATCCTGATACGATCATCTGGATCATCAACAGCAACGGACAGATCATCCTCAGTACACGCAAAGATATCTCACCGGATAATCCAATTAACTTAGAAGGCTTCAACCCAGCCTCCTGGGACAGCAATTATTATCAGATTGGTGATTTCTACGGATATTTTCCCGAGACACATCTCAGCACGATTGCACCAATCACCGAGGATATGACAACGCGGGGATACGTTGCCATTCATTATCTGATGAGTGACTTGTATCAGAACCGCAGCACTCTGCTCTGGATCATTCAGATTTTGTATATTCTCACTTATCTCGGTGTAGCTTTGCTGTTTTTCTGGTATATCCGCTGTATACGCAGGCCATTTCAGGAAATCACAAAGGGAGCTTCAGAATTTGCAAACGGAAATCTCTCCTACCAGATTCCTGTCGATTCAGAAAATGAGCTGGGATATCTTGCCAAGAATCTGAATTATATGGCTGATAAACTAAATCGTAACGGTGAATACCAACGACAGTTTATTTCCAATATTTCACATGATTTCCGTTCACCGCTTACTTCGATCAAAGGTTACGTGGAAGCGATGATCGACGGAACAATTCCAGTGGAAATGCAGGAAAAATATTTAAAGATTATTTCATACGAAGCAGAACGTCTGGAAAAACTTACCCGCGGACTTCTGACTCTGAATGAACTGGATATCCAGAAACGTATGCTTCATATCCAGCCCTTTGATATCAACAGTGTGATCAAAGCGACAGCTGCATCCTTTGAAGGCTCCTGTACCAGTCGCAATATTCTTCTGGAACTGATTTTATCCGGAAAGGAACTGATGGCACAGGCAGATATGGAACAGATCCAACAGGTGCTGTATAACCTTTTGAGCAACGCGATCAAATTCAGCCCGGACAATTCCACGATTACACTTGAGACTACCGAAAAAAACGGCAAGATCTTTGTTTCTGTTAAAGATCATGGCATTGGAATTCCAAAGGCAAGTCTCCAGAAGATCTGGGAACGATTTTATAAGATTGACCGATCCCGAGGCAAGGATCAAAAAGGAACCGGCCTTGGTCTGGCAATCGTCAAAGAGATTCTTCATGCACATGGACAACACATCAATGTGATCAGTACAGAGGGTGTTGGAACAGAATTTATTTTTACATTGGAAAAGGCAAAGTAGAGAATTCATCTACTTTGCCTTTTATCGTTTATATTTTTTCTTATTCCCACGTATGGTTATGAAGCTGTCCCTGAAGCTGCATATGATCAAAATGATTCTGCCGCAGTGCCTCATAAAGCACGATTGCCACTGAATTACTCAGATTCAGTGAACGGATCTCATTGATCATTGGGATCCGTACGCAGTTATCTTTATGTTCCATCAGGATTTCTTCCGGGATTCCGGCACTTTCCTTGCCAAACATAATATAGCAATCTTCCTCGTATTGCACATCTGTATAAGTCTTCAACGCCTTCGTTGTTGCATAATAAATTTTCGCATTTGGATTCTTTTCCAGAAAATCTTCGTAGTCCAGATATGTCGTTACATCCAGATCTTTCCAGTAATCCATACCAGCTCTTTTGAGTGCCTTCTCACTGAGACTGAATCCCAGAGGCTCGATCAGATGTAGTTTCGTATCTGTTGCAACACATGTTCTTCCTATATTTCCTGTATTTGCCGGAATTTCAGGTTCCAGCAGTACAATATTAAGCTTTGCCATCTTTTCTGTCCTTTCCAGGTATAATTTCCGTCAAATGGAGTCTCGGACGTTCCAGATATCTGGTAATTTCTCCACTGTGAAGCAGACGGTCGTTTCCACTGTCTGCATATCCAATCACAGCTGCATGGATTCCATGTGCCTCTAATTCCCGCACCAGTGCATCTCCCTGCGCAGTGCCAATCAGCACAGATCCCTTCGCCTCCAGTTTATACGGATCCACATCCAGCCGTTCACAGACTTCTATCGTCTCCTGCCGGATTGGAATTCTGCGAAGATCTACATCCATACCAACTCCAGAAGCTTCTGCCATTTTCCACAGACCACTTAAAATTCCACCGTTCTCTGTAAAATACAATGCAGAAAACCCAGCTTCTTTCCAAAATACATCTTCTTCTGAAATCATACAATTTTTCAGTGTTTCCACCCCCATACGGAGAAAACTCTCTGAAAAATATGTTCTGAGCTTATCCCACTCCCGGCAGATCAGTTCCAACGTACCTGATATACCTGTCTCTCCTGCCACCACCAGGTCATCTCCCGGATATATTCTTCCTGTAATTTCCGCCTGCAGTGCTTCTAACGCCTGCTGTCCTAGTTTCATACTCTTCCTCCAGTGTTCTAATTTCCAGTTCTCCTTTTATAATAAAATAGAAAGAACACTTGGTACAACCATCGCAAGAACCAGTATCACTGCAATCACCGCTGTAATAATTTTTCTTTTTTTCGGGTCAAACATTCCCATCTTCGTCCTCACCTCTCCTATTTTCAAAAATGCCTCAGCATTTTTATTGCTCGCCACCTGCAGAGGTGGGAGTCATCTCACATCTGATATAATCAACTTTTTCCACTCAGCCATTTATAACTGAACAACCTCTGTATATGCATTCTTCGACAATGGATCACGTTTCTCATAATCAAACAGAATCACCGTTCCATTCTCAAACACTTCAATATGTGCTGTTTTGGAAACCTGTTTATTCTTCCGGTAGTTCCATACTGCTGTCTCATACTGTTTCTGATCCGGAGCAAATACAGGGCGCTTCTTAAGTTTTTCTCTCAGGTAAAGATCATACAACATTTTCTGTGCAGCTACTTCTGTCGGAACATCTGTTTCTTCTTGCAGATATTCCAAAAGTATCTCATAACGCCGCATCCTGGAATGCGAGATCTCACTGTAACCTTTTTTCTCATAAAAAGAACCCAGTTTCTCGTAAAAAGTAAAAGCATCCTTTTCAAGCGGTACCAAATATTCCAGTGTATGCCAAAACTGACCACTATTATAATACACTTCTACCATACTTTCCACCATTTTTAATTTTAGAACTTCTCCATAGGTAAGCCAGTTCGTAGAAAGCACTTCATATGGTTCTTTTTCTTTATAAACGATTCCGTAGACTTCGGCCTCTTTCTGCATCAGCGAACCTTTCAGAACTTTCAGGAATCCAAGCTGAAGCTGATCCGGTTTCATCTGGTATACATCATTAAATGATTGATGAAAAGTATCATAATCCTCATACGGAAGCCCTGCAATCAGATCCAGGTGCTGATGGATATTTCGGAAACTGTGAACTCTGTTTACACAATGTTCCAGTTTTTTCAGATCCATATGTCGGTGAATAGCCCGAATCGTCTCCGGATTTGTTGACTGCACACCGATTTCCAGCTGAATCAGTCCAGGGCGCATCTGTGACATCAGCTCCATCTCTTCCTCTCGAAGGAGATCTGCGGAAATTTCAAAGTGAAAGTTTGTCACACCATTATCATGTTCCAGAATATATTTCCAGATTGTCATAGCATGTTCATGTTTACAGTTAAAAGTACGGTCCACAAATTTCACCTGTGGAACTCTGTGATCCAGGAAAAACTGCAATTCTTTTTTGACCAGTTCCAAATCCCGGAAACGAAGTTTCTTATCTATGGAAGACAAACAGTAGCTACAGGAAAACGGGCATCCCCTGCTGCTCTCATAATAAATGATTCTGTTCTCAAATTTCTCCAGATGCTCATAAACAAATGGAATTGCACTTAAATCCATCAGTTCCCGCCAGCCGTTATGAATGATCTTATCACCAGTTCTGTATGCAATTCCCGAAATTTCTTCAAGGCTGTCTTTCCCATCTATGTAAAATTCCAGAAGATCATGAAATGTCTTTTCGCCTTCTCCTACCATAACTCCGGTCATCTCCGGCATTTCTGTCAGGAATTTTTCAGCATCGTAAGAAACCTCCGGACCGCCTGCCCAAAAAGCTGTTTTTGGAAGTATCTTAACAAGATCACGAATCAGTTCCCGTACAAAAGAAATATTCCAGATATAGCAGGAGAAGCAGACAACGTCTGCTCCACTGCTGTAAATATCTTTCAGTATCTCATCCTTTGGCTGGTTGATCGTATACTCCCTAAGGATCACATGCTCATCATAATCAGATGAATATGCTTTCAGATCATACACTGCCAGATTTGAATGAATATATTTTGCATTGCATGCTGCAAGTAAGATTTTCATGAATATACTAAACCCTTCCTGCTGTTATTCATCCAGAAGTTTCTTAAGGTCTTCTTTGGATGTCAGTCCAACCAGACGATGTACTTCCTGTCCGCCTTTAAAGATCAAAAGAGTCGGAATGCTCATAACCTTAAACTGCTGTGCAAGCCCCATTTCCTGGTCCACATCGATTTTGCCTACATTATAACCTTCTTCTGCCAGTGCTTCCACGATTGGGCCCTGACGCATGCAAGGTCCGCACCAGGTTGCCCAGAAATCAAGCAGGATTGGTTTTTCTGATTTTAAAACTTCTTCTTCAAAATTTTGTGATGTAATTGTTTTTGCCATACTAATTCTCCTTTTCTGTATATACTATTATTCAGTATTTTTACTTTGATATTTTATTCATTTTGTTATTTTTCAGTCTGCTGCCTTTTTTCTCTGACGAACATATTTACCGGCATTGATTCCCGCCATACTTCCCTCATAGACTGCCTTGGATACCTGCAGGAGTCCGCCTGTACAGTCCCCCGCCGCAAACAGACCCGGAATCGTTGTCTCCATCTCAGAATTGACTCTGACATTTCCTTTATCTGTCAGTTCCGCGCCCATCTGTCGTGCGATCTCAGTACTGCCGGCAGTCCCCAGTGCCACAAACACCCCGTCTGCCGGATAAAATGATTCCCTGTCTTCATTTTCCATTGAAGCAACATCATGTTCCATCCGAATACCCGAAACGGTATCTCCACCCTCGATTGCCTGAATTTTCATTGTGTTCACTGCAATCGGATGTTCTCTTGAAAACTCCGGTTCTCTGCCATTTGTATATATTGTCACTGCTGAAGTTACATTTCGCAGTTCTTCCGCCTCATGAAGTGCAAAATCACTGTTTCCAATTACCGCCACATCGCGGTTTCTGTAGAAAAACGCATCACAGATCGCACAGTAACTGACACCCTTGCCTTCAAATTCCCGAATTCCCGGAATATTCGGTGCAGACCGCTTTCCGCCTGTTGCCAGAATCACACTTACTGTATCAAAGTTTCCAGCAGTCGTCTGGACTGTAAATGTGTCAAATCCATTAATTCCAAGCACCTGTGCATCAATTATGCGAATGCCCAGAGCCTTTGCCTGTGCAACTCCTCTCTCATAAAGTTCTTCTCCTGAGAGTGGTCGTTCCAGGCCATAATAATTTTCAATTTTTTCTGCTTTTGCCAGTGCTCCGATTCCATTGTTGAGCAACAGTGGGGTTAAATTACCTCTGGCAGCATACAGTGCCGCAGATATGCCTGCCGGACCTGCTCCGATAATAATTATATTTTCCATTTTATCACCTGAATTTCCCATTGCTTTATAATATACACCATTCTTTTGAAAATTTCAGCTTTTATTCTTCCATTTTTCTCTTTCTATTATACTGGACTATTGTTATTTTCTCAAGAGAATTTGTCTTATATAACTTTTTTGATACATAGTTTTTGCTGTTTTCTTAATTTTTTTACTGTTTTTTCTGTAATTTTTGTTACAATTATGATATATTTTTACTATGTTATGCTTGATTATAAACAAGGAGTTTAATCATCATGAGAAGTTTTGAATATTACACACCTACAAAGGTGATTTTTGGAAAAGATACACATCTAAAAATTGGTGAATTATTAAAAGATTATAACTGCCACAAAGTACTGATTCATTATGGCAGCGAAAGTGCTGTAAAATCCGGTCTGATTCACGAAATCAGTAATTGTCTCACTGAAGCAGGAATCGACTTTGTCACTTTGGGCGGAGTTGTCCCAAACCCACGTCTCTCCAAAGTACGAGAAGGTATCTCACTCTGTCAGAAAGAATCTGTGGATTTCATTCTGGCTGTCGGTGGTGGAAGTGTTATTGATTCTGCAAAAGCCATTGGCTATGGTGTTGCCAATCCATGGACCGATGTCTGGAATTTTTTTCTCAAAACAGAGATTCCAAACGCCTGTCTTCCAATCGGCGCTATCCCTACGATTGCCGCTTCCGGAAGCGAAATGAGCGGTTCCTGTGTCATTACAAATGAAGATGGTTGGTTAAAACGTGGAAGCACCCGCAGTGACCTCTGTCGCCCGAAATTCACTCTGATGAACCCGCGACTCACCTATACTCTGCCGGAATATCAGACCGAAAGTGGCTGTGTAGATATTCTTCTGCATACCATGGAACGTTATTTTGTCAACATCGAAACCATGGAGATCACTGACAGTATCAGTGAATCCCTGATGCAGACCGTTATTTACAATGCACGAATCCTGCTGAACGAACCTGGTAACTACAATGCAAGAGCAGAGATCATGTGGGCAGGAAGTCTTTCTCATAACGGATTGACCGGCTGTGGAACTGGTGGTGGTGACTGGGCCTGTCATCAGCTTGAACACGAACTTGGCGGACTTTACGATGTTACTCATGGTGCTGGTCTTGCTGCACTCTGGGGAAGCTGGGCACGTTATGTTTATGATGCCAATCCGGAGCGTTTCGCACA
>OGRJ01002733.1_pt1 | contig 12162 bp, 9 predicted proteins | sample 1553411 | NCBI WGS metagenome assembly OGRJ01 (sample SAMEA2580084, study PRJEB22360) | human gut metagenome | biome: human gut; feature: human-associated habitat; material: faeces | place: Denmark | collected 2008/2010
GCCTCCTGCCGCAGAGCGGCAGCGCCATTTTTCGTAGATGGTTTTTGCATATGCTATACTATAAATCGCAATTTTGAAGCCTGACTTTCGGCAAAGGAGATTTTCATGAAGCTATTAGTCATCGACGGCAACAGCATTCTCAACCGCGCCTTTTATGGCATCAAGCTGCTTACCACTAAGGACGGACATTTTACGAATGGGATATACGGCTTTCTCAATATTTATCTGCGGCTGAAAGAGCTGTGCGCGCCGGATGCGGTGGCCGTTGCCTTTGATTTAAGAGCGCCGACCTTCCGCCATCAGATGTATGGCGGATATAAGGCCCAGCGCAAGGGAATGCCGCCGGAGCTCGCGGAGCAGCTTCCGATTTTAAAGGAGCTGCTGTCCGCGCTCGGCCTCGCCGTGGTGGAATGCGAGGGCTACGAAGCAGATGATATCCTCGGCACGCTTTCCGCCCAGTGTGGGGAGAGCGACCTGTGCTACCTTGCCACTGGCGACCGGGATTCCTTGCAGCTTGTGGGAGAACGCGTGCACGTCCTGCTTGCTGCTACAAAGATGGGCAAGCCTGTCACAACGGAGTATGACGAGGCGGCCATCCGGGCGGAATACGGCGTAGAGCCGCGCCAGCTCATCGAAATCAAAGCGCTGATGGGCGATTCGTCGGATAACATTCCCGGTGTGGCCGGCATCGGGCAGAAAACGGCGATGGACCTCATTCAGAGATTTCATTCGCTTGATGAAATTTATGAAAATTTAGAAACGATCGACATAAAGCCTGGTGTGCGGGCGAAGCTCCAGAAGGATCGGGACATGGCCTTTTTGAGCAGGACGCTCGGCACGGTGTGCCGTGAGGCGCCGGTGGATTGTGATATGACGCATTATGTGCCCGCCCTGCCGGACAGCGCGGCGGCTATGCGGCTGCTCGCAAGTCTTGAAATGTTCCGCATGGCGGAGCGTTTTGGGCTTGACCCGAACGCCGTGCCCGTGGCGGAAGAGGCAGAGCAAAAGCCAGAGGAATTTACTGTGGTTTCCGGCAAGGAAGCGGACGCCAACGCGCTCCTTTCCCGTTTGCGCGAAGGAGGGGAGGCCTATTTTCTCGCCTCCATTTTGGAGGGCGCGATTGATCGGATTTCTGTGGCGGAGCCGGAGCGGCTGACTGTGCTGACGGCACAAGAAGAGGGCTTTTCCGAATTTGCGGCGGCCCTTTTTGCCGACCAAAACATTCAAAAGCATACGCATGATGTGAAGGCGCTGTATGCAGCGGCAGAGCGGCTGGGTGCGGCGCTCGTGAATGTGACGATGGATACGATGCTTGCGGGTTATCTGCTCAATCCCTCTGCCTCCGGCTATGACGTGCTGCGCCTTGCGCAGGAATATGGCGTGCCGGTTCCACCGTGCGAGCAGGCGGCACAGGAGGAGCGAGAGGCGTTGCAGCAGGCGGCGGTTTTGCGGCGTTTGTGTGAGAAGCTGGAGCTTCTGGTGGAGGAAAATGGCCAGCAAAAGCTGCTGCACGAGGTGGAAATTCCGCTTGCCCGCGTTTTGTCGGGCATGGAGCAGGTGGGGTTTGAGGTGGATCGCGGTGGGATTGAATCGTTTGGTGAAATGCTTTCCGACCGTATTGGCAATATCGTGCAGGAGATTTATAATGCCGTCGGCTATGAATTCAATTTGAATTCCCCCAAACAGCTCGGCGAAGCGCTGTTTGATAAATTGGGCCTGCCTGCCCGCAAAAAAACGAAGAGCGGCTATTCTACCAACGCGGAGGTGCTGGAATCGCTTGCAAACGAGCACCCGGTTGTGGAGCGGATTCTCGAATATCGGACGCTTGCAAAGCTCAAATCGACCTACTGCGAAGGCTTGATCAAGGTGATCGCCGCGGATGGCCGCATCCATTCCACGCTTAACCAAACGGAAACGCGCACGGGCCGCATCTCCTCCACGGAGCCGAACCTGCAAAATATCCCGGTGCGGCAGGAGCTGGGCCGAGAGATGCGCCGCTTTTTCCGGGCGAAGGAGGGCTGTGTGTTGGTCGATGCGGACTATTCGCAGATTGAGCTGCGCGTGCTCGCCCATATGGCAGATGATCAGGCGATGATCGACGCCTTCAACAGCGAGGCGGACATCCACACGATCACAGCCTCTCAGGTGTTTAACATGCCGTCCGAGCTGGTTACGCCCCTGATGCGCAGCCGGGCAAAGGCGGTGAATTTCGGCATTGTCTACGGCATCGGCGCGTTTTCCCTCGCAAAGGATATTGGTGTCACACGTAAGGAAGCGGATCAGTATATCAAAGGATACCTTGCCCACTATGCGGGCGTGCAGCGTTATATGGACCGCGTTGTGAAACAGGCAAAGGAGCAGGGGTATGTTTCCACGCTCTTTGGCCGCAGGCGTTATCTGCCGGAGCTGACGGCCTCCAACGCCAATCTGCGGGCCTTTGGCGAGCGGGTGGCGCGCAACATGCCGATCCAGGGCACGGCGGCCGATATCATCAAAATTGCTATGGTGAAGGTGGATGAACGGCTGCGCAGGGAAAATCTGCGCGCCCGCCTCATCATGCAGGTGCATGATGAGTTGATTGTGGAAGTGCCGGAGAAGGAAGCGCAGCGCGCCGCCCGGATTCTCAATGAGGAGATGGAGGGCGCGTGCAAAATGCGTGTGCGGCTCAAGGCGGATGTGCATCAGGGCAAAACCTGGTATGACGCAAAGGGGTGAGGCTTGGTGATCCGGCCGTTTGCAGAAGTAGATTTGGATGCGGTGATGGAAATCTGGCTTTCCTCCAATTTGCAGGCGCATCCCTTTATTGTGCCCTCCTATTGGGCGGAACACCTGGAAGAAGTGAAACGCCTGATCCCGCAGGCAGAGGTTTATGTGCATGAATCAGATGGAGTGGTGAACGGCTTCCTCGGCCTGACGGAGGCGGGGAATATTGCCGGGCTGTTCATCTCAGAGCAGGCGCGCGGGCAGGGGATTGGAAAGCGGCTATTGAGTAAAGCAAAACACCTTTACAGCACTTTGCTTCTCACGGTTTACGAAAAAAATGTGCGTGCGGTACATTTTTATCAGCGTGAAGGGTTTCATCTTGTCGAAAAAAGGGAGGATCCAGATACAGGGCAAATCGAATACAGGATGCGATGGAAAAACGCTCGCATTCATACGGTGGAAGGGGGAGCGAAGATGGGGCCAATTGTCTATGTTGGGCAAAAAAACACCATGCATAGTGTGATGGCGGCCGTCTGCAATGAAATGGCGCAGCGTTGGCGCCTTGCCGGGCTCTGTGCGGTAAGCGCCGGGCTGGCGGCCCAAAAGGAGACGGTCGTCTGCCCGGCAGCGGTGCAGGCTGCGCGGGAGTTTGGGTTGGAGATTTCAGCCCACCGTGCCCAGCCGTTATCGGATGAGCTGATCAGAGAGGCGGGCATGCTCGTAGCGCTGAACCGGGCGGATTACGAGGCCCTCTTAAAGCTTGCGCCTCCGGATCGCGTTTATTTGCAGGAGAGCGGGAAGGATTTATCCGCGGGCGACGTCTGGGCCTGCCGCCGTAGTGTCGATCAAGCGTTCGACGGCTTTCAGGATTTATGGCTCACCCTGCGGGGCAGAATGTAAAGGGGTCATGCGATGGCGGATTTTTTTATTGACCCGATGCGGGAAGAACATATTTGGGAGATTGCCCGGCTGGAAGCCGTTTGCTTTTCCTCCCCGCGGCCGGCAGAAGCGCTGCGCGCGGAGCTCACGAACGATACGGCGTTTTTTTTCACCGCTGTATGTGAGGGCACAGTAGCGGGCTATGCCGGGATGCACTGCATTCTGGATGAGGGCTATATCGACAATATCGCCGTTTTTCCTGCCTACCGGCGGCAGGGGATTGCAGGCGCGCTGCTGAGTGCACTGGAAGGCTGCGCACGCATGCGCAACATTCGTTTCTTGACGCTGGAGGTGCGCGCTTCTAACGTGCCGGCCATTCGCCTGTACCAAGGGTATGGTTATGGAGAGGTGGGCCGCAGGCCTCATTATTACAGCAGGCCGCAGGAGGACGCCCTCCTGCTGACAAAATACTTATGAAAAGAGATGATCCGGTAAAGATGGAATTGATCCTCGATGGAATCCAAAAAAAGTTTGGGGAGAAGGAAGTCCTGCGGGGTGTTTCCTTCCCGTTTGAGCAGGGCAAGATCTATGGCTTGCTGGGCCGTAACGGCGCAGGCAAGACGACGCTTTTCAATTGCCTGAGCAATGAGATTTCGATGGATGCCGGCACGGCCCAGCTTAAAGATGTGTCCGGCACGCTGCGGGCGCTCACACCGGAGGATATCGGCTATGTTTTTTCCACGCCGATTCTGCCGGATTTTTTAACAGGCCGCGAATTTTTAAAATTTTTTATGGAGATCAACCGCGATAAAATTCGATCCGATCAAACGATCGACGATTATTTTGATTTGGTAAAAATCGACAGAGAGGACCGTGATCGGCTCATCAAAGGCTATTCCCACGGCATGAAGAATAAAGTGCAGATGCTTTGCTTCATGATTGCCCGCCCGCCGGTCATCCTGCTCGACGAGCCGCTGACCTCCTTCGATGTGGTCGTTGCGCTGGAGATTAAGCAATTGATCCGGGAGATCAGCGCGGAGCATATCATCATTTTTTCCACGCACATTTTGCAGCTTGCCACGGATTTGTGCGACGAGATTGTGATCCTCAGCGACGGCACGCTCGAGCAGCTCGACCACGCAATGCTGGAAAGCGGAAATTTTGAAGCGCAGATTATTGAAAAACTAAAGGATGAGGACGCCCATGAATAAGACGTTCCAAACAATTTTGCAGATTAAGGCGACCGTGAATGCGAACACCTTCCTTTATTATCTCAAGCGGCTGTGGGTCATTGGCAAGCACGTGCCAGACCGGGTTTATCGGGAAGAGGGGCTTAAAAACTTTCTCGCCGTATTGACAACAGTGCTTGGGCAATTGCTAAAGCTGTTTGGCAAAGCGGTTTATCTTGGCCTTGCGGCATGGCTCCCGTTAATGCTCGCGCTGGAAAAGGGGCTGTTGGAGCCTGCGCAGGCTCCGGCGCAGCTGGTCAATATCCTGTTTTTTCTCAGCTGTGTAGTAGGCCCGATGCAGGACAGTGCGGTGTTTGGCGTGACACAGCAAAAATATATTGCGCTCAAATATATGAAAATGCCGCCGAGGCGCTATGTGTATGCGGATCTTATCATGCGCTATGTGCCGTTTTTCCTCTATTTTCTGCCGGTGCTGCTTGTGGCCTTCCTGCTTGTGGACGGAAGCGTCTGGCAGGCGCTGGGGAGCTTTGTTATGCTGTTTTCCTTCCGCTTCCTTGGCGAGGCGGTGCAGGTGTGGTACTATGAGAAAAAAGAAACGGTCCTCTCCCGCAAGGTCGGCCTTGTGTGGCTGCTCATCGGCATCTCCCTTGTGGGAGCCTATCTGCCGATTCTGCTGCGGGTAGAGCTGCCCACGATGTGGATTCTCTTCAGCATCCCCGGCGTGATCGCCATGCTTCTCATCGGCGCGGGGAGCTTTTATTATGTTATCTGGGGCTATCGGGGCTATGAAACAGCGTTCCTGCGCAGCGTCGATCAAAAGTTTTTGCTCTCTTCTATGGTGCAGGAGAGCAAATCAAGCGCGTTTTCCGATGTTGCCGTCAAGGAACAGGATCTGAGAACGGATCAAAAAGAAGTTGGGCGCCTTGTGCATTTGCAGGGCTACGCCTATCTCAATGCCCTGTTTTTTGCGCGGCACCGCCGCCAACTGGTAAAACCCGTGAAAATCCGGCTGCTTCTGATCCTTGCGGTGTTTCTGGGCGGGCTTGCCTTTGCCTTTCTCGACCCGGCAAAAGCGCAGCAGGCAGCGGGGCAGATCGTTTCCTTTCTTCCGTTTTTTGTTTTCATCATGTATTTTATGTCCGTAGCAGATAAGGCCTGCCGCGCGATGTTTTATAATTGCGATATGAGCCTGCTGCACTATGGGTTTTATCGCCAGCCTAAGGTGATTCTCAAAAATTTCCGCTTTCGTCTTTTGCGTGTGGGGCTTTATGATTTTTTGATCGGCCTTGCGCTAAGCGCGGCTTTTGCCGGGGGGCTGTGGGGGGCTTTTGCGCAGCCGCCGGCGCGCCGTGGGTAACGCTGGATATGGCGATGTTTACGGCTACGATCCTGCTGCTTTCCATCTTTTTCACGGTGCACCACCTGTTCCTCTACTATGTATTCCAGCCGTTTACAACGGAGTTGAATGTGAAAAACCCGTTTTACCGCATTCTAAATATGGCGGTTTACATCCTGTGCTTCATCTGCATGGGGATCCGCACGGGCAGCATGGGCTTTACGCTCATCGTGCTGGGCTTCACAGCCGCCTATATTGCTGTGGCGCTGATTCTTGTATATCGGTTTGCTCCGAAAACGTTTCGGGTAAAATAATGGTAGAAGAGAAAGAAGATCTAGCGTGAAAAATAAATTTTTCAAGTGGGAGTTTGTCCCTTCCGGTTGGCACAACCGGGGTTTTCTCTTCGCCGGAGCCGGGTAAATTCCAGTCTGTTCGAAAGGGTGGATTGTGTTATGAAACTGTTAGCGATTGAATCCTCCTGCGATGAAACGGCCGCCGCCGTGGTGGAGGATGGAAGAAAGATGCTTTCCAATATCATCGCGTCCCAGGTGAAGGAGCATGTTCGCTTTGGCGGCGTAGTGCCGGAGATTGCTTCCCGCATGCATGCGGAGGCTATCTCCGGCGTGACCCGTCGGGCCCTGGCGCAGTCCGGCGTGCCGCTGGAGGCGTTGGATGGGATTGCCGTAACCTATGCGCCGGGGCTGATCGGCGCACTGCTGGTGGGGGTCAATTTTGCGAAAGGCCTCTCGCTTGCTACCGGTTTGCCATTGGTGCCGGTGCATCATCTGCGCTCGCATATCGCGGCGAACTACCTGACGCATGAAAATTTGGGCCCGCCGTTTTTATGTCTCGTCGTCTCCGGCGGGCATAGCCATTTGGTAGAAGTGCTCGACTACACCCGTTTTTCCGTCGTGGGCCGCACGCGAGATGATGCGGCGGGGGAGGCGCTCGATAAAGCGGCGCGCGCGATGGGCCTGCCGTATCCTGGCGGGCTGAATCTTGACCGCGCGGCACAGGGCGGCGATGTGCATGCCTACCGTTTTCCACACCCACATGTGGATGGCAGCCCCCTTGATTTTAGCTTTTCCGGTCTGAAAACGGCGGTGGTCAACCTGATTCATAATGCGACGCAAAAAGGGGAAAAACTACCTGTGAAGGATTTGGGCGCAAGCTTTCTTTCCGCCGTGGTAGATTGCCTGTGCGACAATACAGAACGGGCGGCCGTTGAGCGTGGGCATCAAAAAATTGTGCTTGCAGGCGGTGTGTCGGCAAACTCGGTTTTGCGCGGGCGGATGGAAGCGCTCTGTGCCCGGCACGGCTGGCGGCTGTTTATGCCGGAAATTTCCCTCTGTGGGGATAATGCTGCCATGGTCGGCGCGCAGGGCTTCTATGAGCTGAGAGCGGGCAATGTGGCGCAAATGGATTTGAATGCTTGCGCGACAATGCCAATTGAGGCCTGAAATCGGCCGTTTTGCGCCTGATTTTGCAGGATTTCCGTCGTAGTTATTCATTTCAACGGAATAATTTGGCCCCTTATGACAAAGATTTAACATTTTAACGATTGATTGTTCACATCTGAGCGTGTATAATAACGAACAGTAGCCTAATAACGGCGGGAACCTTTTCCGCCTTACCCGAAGAAGTGAAAGGAGTTTACTATGATGGACGCACTTACCACGAACAAAAGTGTCCTCAGCTGGATTGAAGATAAGGTCAATCTGGTTAAGCCCGACAAGATCGTCTGGATCGACGGCTCCAAGGAGCAGATCGAGGCGCTGCGCGCAGAGGCTTGCTCGACGGGCGAAATGATTAAGCTTAATGAGGAGAAGCTGCCGGATTGCTACCTGCACCGCACCGCTGTCAACGACGTTGCTCGTGTGGAAGCCCGCACGCTGATCTGCTCGAAGAAAGAAGAAGACGCCGGCCCAACCAACAATTGGATGGATCCGGAAAAAGCCTATAAAATGCTCTATGACATCGCGCGCGATGGCTATAAGGGCCGCACGATGTATGTGATCCCTTATTCGATGGGGCCTGTCGGTTCCCCGTTCTCCAAGATCGGCATCGAGCTGACCGACTCGATTTATGTTGTGCTCAACATGTCCATCATGACTCGCGTTGGCAAGAATGTGCTGGAAGCGCTTGGCGACAGCGACGACTGGGTGCGCGGCCTGCACTGCAAGTGCCAGATCGATGAAGAGAAGCGCTATATCTGCCAGTTCCCGGAGGATAACACGATCATCTCCGTTAACTCTGGCTACGGCGGAAACGTGCTGCTCGGCAAGAAGTGCTTTGCACTCCGCATTGCTTCCTACCTTGGCCGCAAAGAGGGCTGGCAGGCAGAGCATATGCTGATCCTCGGCATTGAGAACCCGCAGGGCGAAGTGAAATATATCTGCGCTGCGTTCCCGTCCGCCTGCGGCAAGACCAATCTCGCAATGCTGATCCCGCCGGAGGGATATAAGAAGAAGGGCTATAAGGTCTGGTGCGTGGGCGACGACATCGCCTGGATCCGCAAGGGCCCGGATGGCCGCCTGTATGCCATCAACCCGGAGAACGGCTTCTTCGGCGTAGCGCCCGGCACCAACGACAAATCTAACCCCAACGCGCTCGCTTCTACGAAGAAGGGTACGATTTTCACCAATGTGGTGCATAACCTCGATGACAACACCGTATGGTGGGAAGGCCTTGATAAGAATCCGCCGGCGAACGCCGTCGATTGGAAGGGTAATCCCTGGAACGGGCAGACGTCCGACGTCAAGGGCGCGCATCCCAACAGCCGTTTCACTGCTCCCGCTGTGAACTGCCCCTGCATCAGCCCCGAGTTTGAAAATCCGCAGGGCGTGCCGATCTCTGCATTCGTCTTTGGCGGCCGCCGCGCAAAGCTCGCTCCGCTGGTGTATCAATCCCGCGATTGGAACCACGGCGTGTTCGTAGGCTCCATCATGGCTTCTGAAACGACGGCGGCAGCAGCAGGCGCGGTAGGCGTAGTCCGCCGCGACCCGATGGCGATGCTGCCCTTCTGCGGCTATAACATGGCTGACTATTGGCAGCATTGGATCGATATCGGCGCAACGCTCGACGCTGACAAGGCGCCGAAGATCTTCAACGTCAACTGGTTCCGTAAGGATGACGAGGGCAACTTTATGTGGCCAGGCTTCGGTGATAACCTGCGTGTGCTTGAGTGGATCATTAAGCGCTGCGAGGGCAAGGTAGACGCGGTGGAAACCCCGATTGGCTATGTGCCGGATCCAAAGGATATTAACCTCGAAGGCCTTGAGGGCGAAGTGACAATCGACTCCCTGAAGAGCATGCTGGATGTGGATAAGGCGCTTTGGAACGATGAGGCGGAAGGTATTGCCGAATTCTATGCAAAATTTGGCGACAAGGTTCCGGCAGAGCTTCAGAAGGAGCTTGCTAACCTGAAAGAGAATCTCCAGTAATCCTCCGTTTTGAAAAAAGCGAAATAATACGCAAAGGGTCGCCCCAGTTGGGGCGGCCCTTTGCGGCTTTTTCGGGGTGCGAAGCCCGTGTGTAACCACCATGTTTTCAATATGGATTTGTAGCATATTATAATAGCGTGGCGTAGGGCAGATGATTGCCTTGCGCCACGCCTGCTTTAGTTTCGGCCATGCATGACACAAGGAGGAGGTTCTTTTGGTTGCAGCTGCCCAGCTTTCCTGATAAAATAAAGAGAAATATTTGGAGAGGACGATTCGATGAAACAGGCGGTTTTGATTATGGTTGATACGCAGCGGCAAGATATGCTCAGCTGTTATGACGCCGATGCGGCCCCTACGCCCGTGCTTGATGCGCTCGCGCGCGAAGGGATGCAGTTTACCAATGGATACACCTGCCAGCCGGTTTGCGGCCCGGCGCGGTCCGCGATTTTTACAGGGCTTTACCCGCATTCCAACGGGATGATAGCAAACTCGATGCAACTCGGCGCAAACACCAAAACGGCTGGGGAATGGCTCAGCCCGCATGGGATTGAATGCGGCTATATCGGCAAGTGGCATCTCGACGGAGGTGATTATTTCGGCTACGGGAGATGCCCCACGGGCTACAATCCGGCGTATTGGTACGATATGCGCAATTTCCTCGACGAGCTGACCGAGGAAGAGCGGAAAAAGAGCCGCCAGCCGATGCAGACCCGCCTCGACGATCCCAAGGAGGAGGATACCTATGCCCACCGCTGCGCGGACCGTGCCATCCGCTTCCTGGAGGAATTCCGGGAGAAGGATTTCTTCCTGACTCTGTCGCTCGATGAGCCGCATGATCCGAGCGTGTGCCCGCGACGGTTTGTGGAGGCGCTCAAAAAGCAGAAGCTGAAATTTCATAGAACGCCGAATGTAAAATACAAGCTGAAAAACAAGCCTGACCATCAGGCAATCTGGGCGAAGGAGAGCGGCAAGCTCCCCTTCTGGGGCTTGCAAAAGGCGCTACAGCGGGGGATGCTGGCCTGCAACCTTTTTTGCGACTATGAGATCGGCAGGGTGTTGGATAAGGTGCGGGAGCTGGGGCTCGATCCACTGGTGATTTACACGGCGGATCATGGGGATATGTTCCTCTCGCATGGCATCATGGGCAAAGGCTGCGTGATGTATAACGAGGTCACGCGCGTGCCGTTCCTGATGAAGGGCGGCGGCTTTGCGCAGGGGAAAAATACAACCCCGGTTTCCCACATTGATCTGCTGCCCACTCTGATGGCGCATTTTGGCGTGCAAGTTCCAAAGATGATGCAGGGCAGCCCGCTGCAAGGCATAGGCTGTGATGAAAAGCGCGACATTTTTATTGAATTCACACGCTACGAGGTGGATCACGACGGCTTCATGGGCTTTCAGCCCATCCGCTGCATCTTTGACGGGCGGTATAAGCTGGTGATTAACCTGATGACCTCGGACGAACTCTATGATTTGCAAGAGGACCCCTATGAGCAGGAAAACCTGATTCTGGACAAAGCTTACGCAAAAATCCGCAACAATTTGCATGACAGGCTGATCGAGCAGATGAACGTAACACGGGATGTGTTCCGGGGCTATTACTGGCATTGCCGCCCATGGAGGCCGGAGGTGAAGCCGAGCTTCCGCCATACGGGCTATACCCGGCAGCTGGAGGAAGAGGACTTTACCCAGCTTGATTACAGCACGGGCCTGCCGATGCAGGGCGCAACGAGAGTCAAATAAAAAAGCAAAGAGCCCGCTGCGAAATGCTTTCATTTCGCAGCGGGCTCTTTCACGCGCTCGCAGTAAACGAGATAGCGTTGCCGCGTGGTGGGGTAGGGGTGGCAGGTGACAAGCGTGAGCAGGTCGCGGCCAGGCTGGATCAGCACCTTCTGCATTTCATCCGGCGCGATGATCTCTGTGTCCGTCACCCGGTAGTGCAGCACCTCGCGGAAGTTGGAGAGGGTCACCTCGTCTCCCTCTTCCAGCTGGTCGATATGGAGGAACATCTCCTGTGATGCAAGGCCGCGGTGCGCGGCGATGACAGCGTTGGTATCGGCCCCGCCGATGGGCAGCGAGGTTTGGGAAAGATGCGCAGCCCCTTTGCGCAGGTTTTCACGGCTTGCACCCAGATAGACCGGCAGTTGAACGCCAAGCTTCGGGATGGAGAGATAACCCACGATATTATCCGGCAGCCCAAATTGCTTTAAATCAAAGCTCGGCTGCTCATAAGCAAAGGGGTCGGTCAGCTTTTGCCCCTCGCTGTATAGCCGCTTGTTATAGGCCTGCATTTGCCGATAAAGCTCCTCCAGAGATGCATCGGCGGAGGGGTTCGGTTGTGATTGCTCGGAGCCGTAGCGCTGGCTGTCGATCGATTGGAGCGTATTGCGCGCCCAATTGCTCAAAACCGGATAGCACACAAGCCCAAGCCCCAACAGGAAGAGCAGAGCCGCGGCGATGCGCAGCCGCTTTTTTTGCGATGCTGTCATGCGCGCGGCCCCTTCCTTTTTTTCTTTTTCGCAAGCAGGATGATGCAGAGGGCGAGCAGGCATGCGGCGGCAATGGCGGCCAGAATCCACGGCCCGACGGCCTTTTCTTCCCAGGGCGCCCA
>OGRJ01002745.1_pt1 | contig 12133 bp, 10 predicted proteins | sample 1553411 | NCBI WGS metagenome assembly OGRJ01 (sample SAMEA2580084, study PRJEB22360) | human gut metagenome | biome: human gut; feature: human-associated habitat; material: faeces | place: Denmark | collected 2008/2010
TAGCAAACTTTTTCAGCCAGTTCAATGACATTATGATGGAAATGACCATGATGATCATGAGCCTTGCTCCGATCGGTGTATTCTGCCTGATCAGCAGAACCTTTGCGAACATTGGTTTCAGCGCGTTTATTCCGCTGGCGAAGTATATGCTCGGTGTCCTTCTGGCTCTTGGTATCCAGTGCTTCGGTGTATACCAGATCCTGCTTAAGATATTTACAGGACTGAACCCGGTTAAATTTATCAAGAAATTTTTCCCGGTTATGGCGTTTGCCTTCTCAACAGCAACCTCCAATGCGACCATTCCGATGTCCATTGATACTCTGTCCAAGAAGGTGGGAGTTTCCAAAAAGATTTCCTCCTTCACAATTCCGCTGGGAGCAACGATCAACATGGATGGTACTTCCATCATGCAGGGTGTTGCCGTTGTGTTTGCAGCACAGGCATTTGGAATTCATTTAAGTCCTATGGATTATGTGACAGTTATCGGAACCGCAACACTTGCTTCTGTAGGAACAGCAGGTGTACCAAGTGTCGGACTTGTTACTCTGACCATGGTATTTAATTCAGTCGGACTTCCGGTTGAGGCGATCGGTCTTATTATGGGTATCGACCGTATCCTGGATATGACAAGAACTGCTGTCAACATTACCGGTGATGCTGTCTGCACAACGATCGTTGCCCACCAGAACGGCGCGCTGGACAAAAAAGTATTTAACGAATCCAATTAAATATTCCGGCAGATCAGATAGAGATATCAGATCTGAGATAGAGAAAAAACGGCTGCATATGCAATGCGGCCGTTTTTTCATCTCTGAGTCAGGATACCTATGTTATCCGGAAGCTCCATCTGCTCATAGCTGTGAAGGATTTTTTCCAGTTCGTAGATGGCAGGGGTGAGGAATTTGTTCTTGTGATAGACAAGCTTGAATTTCCGGTTCCATTCCCCCGCTTCGTTTCGAAAGACCTGGACGGAATGATGACGGATCTCATGGTTCATAAGTCGTATGGACATTACAGAAAGAATCTGGTTGGAGAGAACAGCGTTCAGCAGAGTGCGGGGACTGTTGGCCTCCCAGGCTGTCCGGATACTGAGCTCATGGCGCTGTGCATAATCCTCAAAAAGCTGTCTGGTGCCGCTGCCATATTCCCGGACTGCGAATTTCTGTCCGTTCAGTTCCTGGACATGAATGCGATTTCTGGAATAAAACGGATGTTTTTTGCCGGTAGCAAGAACAAGACAGTCATCGATCACCGGAATGACGATAAGTTCTGGTGAATGAATCTCACCTTCCACAACAGCGGCATCCAGATCAGAACAAAGAAGCTTTTGCTCAATAACTCGGGTATTGGTCACAAAGGAATAGACATCGAGATCCGGAAGTTTTTGCTGTAATTTTAAAATGATGGACGGTGTCAGACAGGTTCCCACAGTAATAGTGGAACCGAGTTTTAAAGTGGAGGACTGTCCCTGGTTTTGCATCAGTTCTTCCAGCTGTTCGAACTGACGGAGCATTTCACGGGCATGAGGAAGCAGTAGGCGTCCCATGTCTGTGAGATAGAGTTTTTTTCCAAGACGTTCGAAGAGAAGTCCGTTGTAATGCTTTTCCAGCTCTCGAATAGCCTGACTGACAGTTGGCTGGGAAAGATAGAGAAACTTTGCGGCAGCACTCATGGAGCCCTGTTCGGCAACTGTGACAAAAACAGTGAGATGGCGGATCGTCATGGCAGTATATTCCTTTCACATGTAGCAATATTTGCATATAGGTAAAACCTATCGTTTTCATAAAATAATATCATTTTTCAAATAGATATTCAAGTGATATAGTAGGATGGTGAAAACGTTTTCAGACAACAGATCGTGAATTACTATAAGGGCAGTATTCAGAGAGTTGGCTGTTGGTTATGGAACGACTGTAATTTTGAAATATGGCAGAGACAGCAGAAAGGTTATAAGGAGGAACTATAATGTCAGCATTAACAGTTAGTAAGGAAGAGGAAAAAAGACTGAAAGGACAGGGATTTCTGAATAATAAGGGAACGGATGATTTTTCCGCACGGGTGATCACCGTAAACGGAAAGGTAACAGCCGCACAGCATAAATGTATGGCAGAGGCTGCAGAGAAATTCGGCAACGGAAATCTCACTTATACTACACGACTTTCCGTGGAAATCCAGGGAATTCCGTACGAAAAAATAGATGAATTTCAGGAATTTATCGCAAAAGAAGGACTGGAGACAGGTGGAACAGGAGCGAAGGTACGTCCGGTGGTATCCTGCAAAGGAACGACCTGCCAGTATGGACTTCTGGATTCCTATGCCATTTCCGAGGAGATCTTCCAGAGATTTTATAAGGGATATCGACAGGTTGCACTGCCGCACAAATTCAAGATCGCAGTGGGTGGCTGCCCGAACAACTGCGTGAAGCCGAACCTGAATGATGTGGGAATCATCGGACAGAGGATTCCGCACTTTGACAGTGAAGCCTGCAAGGGATGTAAAAAATGTGCTATTGAAACGGCCTGCCCGAATAAGGTGGCAAAGGTTGTGGATGGTAAGCTCCATATTGATGAAGAGCTTTGCAGACATTGTGGAAGATGTGTTGGAAAATGCCCGTTTGGTTCCATTGGGGACGGGGAATATGGATTCAAGATCTACATTGGCGGAAGATGGGGAAAAAAGATCTCACATGGAAAAGCACTGAACAAGATTTTTACATCAAAGGAAGAGGCACTGGATGTCATTGAAAAAGCAATTCTTCTGTTTAAAGATCAGGGAATTAAAGGTGAGCGTTTTGCTGAGACCATTGAACGGATCGGATTCGAAAATGCAGAAAAACAATTACTGGAAAAAAATCTTCTGGAAAGAAAATCTGAAATTCTTTCAAAGTAAAAAGACATAAAAAATGCGATAAAAAAACTTCCTATTAGATAAGCAGGTTGAAAATGTAAAAATCGGCACTGAAAATATAAATTTCGTTTATTTCAAATATATAAATTTTTATTATATCACAACATTCACAAAAATCTAAGTTAAAATTCTATTTGAAATATGCAAAAATATGTGATAAACTCTTAACAATACATGAAACTGGAGGTAAAAAGAGTGGAAAACTACATGTATTTGGTGCCGGTGGCAGCAGTACTGGCACTTCTGTTCGCAGCATACCTTGCAGCGAAGGTCAGCAAGCAGGATGCAGGAACAGACAGAATGAAGGAGATCGCAGGTGCGATCGCAGAAGGTGCCCGCGCCTTCTTAACAGCAGAGTACAAGATCTTGGTTATTTTTGTAGCCGTACTTTTTGTACTGATCGGAATCGGAGTTGGAAGCTGGATAACAGCAATCTGCTTCGTAGTAGGTGCTCTGTTTTCAACAATCGCAGGATACTGCGGTATGACCGTTGCAACAAAGGCTAATGTAAGAACAGCAAATGCAGCAAAAGAGGGAGGAATGAACAAGGCTCTTTCCATTGCATTCTCCGGCGGTGCTGTTATGGGTATGTGTGTTGCAGGTCTTGGTGCACTGGGTGTCAGCGTTGTGTATATCATCACAAAGAACGTTGACGTACTTTCTGGATTCAGCCTTGGTGCTTCTTCCATCGCACTGTTTGCACGTGTTGGTGGTGGAATCTATACAAAGGCAGCTGACGTAGGAGCTGACCTTGTAGGTAAGGTTGAGGCAGGAATCCCGGAGGATGACCCTCGTAACCCGGCTGTTATCGCGGATAACGTAGGTGATAACGTAGGTGATGTTGCCGGTATGGGTGCAGACCTTTTTGAGTCCTATGTAGGATCTCTGGTATCTGCCCTTACACTTGGTGCGGTAGCCGGAGCAGTTTCCGGTGTTCTCTATCCGCTGGCTATTGCAGGCTGTGGACTGATCGCATCCATCATTGCAACATTCTTTGTAAAAGGTGATGATAATTCCAATCCGCAGAAAGCCCTCACAAGAGGAAGCTATGTATCTGCAGCACTTGTTATCATCGTGTCCCTGATCCTCAGCAAGACTCTCTTCGGAGACATGAAGGCAGCCATCGCTGTGATCGCAGGTCTTGTTGTCGGTGTCATCATCGGAAACATTACAGAGTATTACACATCTGCAGATTATAAACCGGTTCAGGGAATCGGCGAGCAGTCTGAGACAGGTGCAGCTACAACTATCATCAGTGGTATCGCAGTAGGTATGAAATCTACAGCATTCCCGATCCTGCTGATCTGTGTTGGTATTTTTGTAGCATACGGTGTGGATGGATTATACGGAATCGCTCTTGCAGCAGTTGGTATGCTTTCCACAACAGGAATCACAGTTGCCGTTGACGCGTATGGACCCATCGCTGACAATGCCGGTGGTATTGCAGAGATGTCAGGTCTGGATGAGTCAGTTCGTGAGATCACAGATAAGCTTGATTCTGTAGGTAACACAACAGCAGCTATGGGTAAAGGCTTTGCGATCGGTTCCGCAGCTCTTACAGCGCTTGCTCTGTTTGTATCTTATGCGAATGCAGTAAATCTGGATGCAATCAATATCCTTGCTCCTTGTGTTACGATCGGTATCTTTATCGGTGGTATGCTTACATTCCTCTTCTCGGCCTTCACAATGGAATCCGTTTCCAAGGCTGCTTACAAGATGATCGAGGAAGTAAGACGCCAGTTCCGTGAGAAACCGGGTATCATGAAGGGTACCGAGAAACCGGATTACAAATCATGCGTTGCGATCTCCACAACAGCAGCTCTTCACGAGATGATGCTTCCTGGAATCATGGCGGTCGTTGTTCCGGTTATCGTAGGTGTTGTTCTTGGCGTTGAGGCTCTTGGAGGACTTCTTTCCGGTGCGCTTGTAACAGGTGTACTGATGGCGATCTTCATGTCCAACGCAGGTGGTGCATGGGATAATGCAAAAAAATACATCGAGACAGGTCATCATGGCGGAAAAGGCAGCGAGGCGCACAAAGCAGCCGTTGTCGGCGATACAGTCGGCGATCCGTTCAAGGATACTTCAGGTCCGGCTATCAACATCTTGATTAAGCTTATGACCATCGTATCACTGGTATTTGCTCCTCTGTTCTTATCCATCGGAGGACTTCTGTAAATATCATTTCAGAAAAAAAGTAAACCCATATTATATAAAAAAAAGCTCTTTGCAGAGAAATCTGCAGGGAGCTTTTTTTGTGCGACAGGCGGCGGAATTGTACGGATATGAGAGTGGGCTCTGGTTATGATTCAGTTTCTGGATTTTCTGTTCGTGCAGCCTGTTCGATCAGTGTCCGGTTTACATCATCCTCATAGGTCCGCATCTGCACCTGCATAGGTGTGGGATCATCGCTTAGCTTCAGATGCCCGAAATGATTAAAGAAGATCAGTACGCCGAGGCCGATCCCGATGGAGTAGGAAATCTCCAGGATGGTAAAGCCGGAGGAACTTTTTCCCGTAACAAGAGTGTAAAACTGGCTAAAAAGGCTACCCATATCTACGTCATTATTAAAGGTCATAATGGAAAAAGCGGCGCCGAAAAAGGAAACCAGGCATACAAAAAGGATTTTTACATACCGGAAAATTTTCCCTGTGGCAGAGCTGATACGGTAGGTGATGATAAAATCTGTTTCCCCGATGGGAGAAATATCAATGGAGGGTTCCAGCTTCTGGATCTTTTTCAGAAGATCCGAGACAGACATCACATAGCGTCCGGGCTTTTTCGCATCCAGAACGATCACAGGCATGACCCGCAGACGATTGAGAATTTTGGGGTCACTCATGGAAAGTGCAGCGATATCCTGAAGATATACATGTGGGTTGGTGACTTCAATGTTCTGATCCAGCTGCAGATAAAGAGTATCACTCATGAGAAAAAACTCCTTTCACGGAATATTATTTTTTCATTTTTGGACGGAAGAAGAGACTGGCCAGATAAGAGAAGATCAGGGCGGAGGAAACTCCGGCAGCACAGGCAGTGAAGCCTCCTGTAAAAAGCCCAAGGATGCCGTCTTCTTCAATGGCTTTTTTCATACCCTCCCATAATACATGTCCGAAACCGATCAGCGGGACGGAGGCCCCGGCACCTGCAAAATCCACCAGCGGCCGGTAGACGCCAACGGCACTTAACAGGGCGCCGCTACATACCAGAAGTACCATCACACGGCCAGGCATCAGCTTTGTCTTGTCCAGAAGGATCTGGATCAGGGCACAGACAAGGCCGCCGAACCAGAATGCGTTAAAGTAATCCATGCTCATACCTCCATATGCTCGATGACAACTCCGTGGGCAATACCCGGAATACTGTCACCTTCATTAAAGCTTACTTTGGAAAGAAGCGCTCCTGTTGGTACAAAAAGGATCCGCTTCCATTCTCCGGATACAATCTTCGGAAGGATGTAGGAGGCAAGGACTACAGCAGAACAGCCGCAGCCGCTTCCTCCTGCGTGGGTGTCCTGAGAAGGATCGTCATAGATCAGGATACCGCAGTCTTTATGAATGGGAGAAAGCCGGATATTTTGTTCCTCCAGAAGATCCAGGAGAATTTTCTGCCCGATGATCCCCAGATCCCCGGTAAAGACGGCATCATAATCCGAAGGCGTCCGCCCGAAATCCGAAAAGCTTCGTGCAATGGTATCGCAGGCTGCAGGAGCCATACAGCCTCCCATGTTCATGGAATCCCTGAGACCGTAATCCATCACACGGCCGGCAGTAAGGCCGGTGATAGCAGCACAGCCTTTGCCGGAGCGCAGAGGAGCTTTTTCTCCGGGAGGAGATGTACTTAGGATACAGGCACCGCTTCCGGTTACTGTCCAGGTGGCAGAAAACGGCCGCTGGTTTCCGTATCCCAGAGGAAAACGAAATTCTTTTTCCGCACTTGCGAAATGGCTGGAGGTGGCACATAAGACCCGTGTGCCGAATCCGGCGATCAGAGCAAGGGAACCGAGAGAAAGTGCTTCCCCTATGGTGGAGCAGGCGCCGTAAAGACCGTAAAAGGGAATTCCAAGTCCAGCGGAGCCGAAACAGGTGGCTGATGTCTGAGCGAGAAGATCTCCGGCGAACATCAGATGGATATCTTCGTAGCTCAGTCCGGCTTTGCTTATGGCCTGAGTGGCAGTTTCTTTCTGCAGTGTGCTTTCCGCAGATTCCCAGGTGTCACAGCCAAACATGGGATCTTCACAGACCAGGTCAAAAAGATCTCCAAGAGGACCGTCCGCCTCTTTCTGACTGACGATGGAGGCGGCGCTTTCGATATACAAAGGCTGTGAAAATGCAATGCTGGCTGCGCCAAGTCTGAGATTTTTGCTCATGATATCACCTCCAGGATCTTCAGGATATAATAGATCACACCCAGTCCCCAGGCGCTTAAGATGCCGTAGAGGATCACAGGACCTGCAATAGTAAAGATCTTGCACCCTATGCCGAAAACCTGTCCTTCTGCCCGGAACTCAATGGCGGATGCAGCCACTGAGTTGGCGAATCCGGTAATGGGAACAAGACTTCCTGCACCGCCGAATTTGCCGATTTTGGGATAAATACCAAAGCCTGTGAGAAGGACGCTTAAGAGAATGAGAATGACAGAACACCAGGTTCTGGAATCGGAAGCATCTGCACCGAGAGCCTGTGCTGTGTTTAAGATAACCTGTCCAAGAAGACAGATCAGTCCGCCTGTGAGAAAAGCTTTTGCCATATTCAGCGGCAGACTGTGGGTGGGAGTAAGCTGCTTGACATATTGTTCATATTTTTTTTGGTTGATATTTTGCATATGGAAAATCCTTTCGTGAGATGGTAGAGTGACAGTAAGAATTACATCCAGCTCATGGCATAATAAAACAGGGAGCCCAGGGCTTTTCCGGCAGCAATGGAAATTATTACCGGAGAAAGCCCCTGAGAGAGCTTCAGCCGTCTGGCAAAGACGGGAAAGACTTTTGCGATCTCTGCCAGTGCAAGGATCCAGCCGCCCAGGAAAATTCCGAAAAATACTCCGCAGACAGCCAGGAAAAAAGGTCCCAGCGGAATTCTGATCGGAAACAGGGTGACGACGGTTCCGGCAACTGTTCCCAGAAGTGTCAGATCTTCATAAAGAAAAATCTGGTCAGCTGTATGCGTGATACCTGCATAGCGGGGAACAATGGAAAGGCCGATCAGCAGTCCGGAGACACCTCCTGCAACGATGATCCCGGCACAGAAACCGATAAAGCACAGAATCAGTTGTTGAAGCATGTACAGAACCTCCTTGTGGGATTGTATGGGAATAGTATGAGAAAATATAAATTTTTTATGCGAAAATCTTAAAAAACAAGAATATCTGTACATTTACGGACAGAGATAGTATAATAAAAAGGAATATGGACAGCGGCGGACAGGCGCTGTCTTTCTCAATCAAAAGAAAAAACAGTGTCAGGAGGACGGATATGCAGGATGCTTTTTCACGTATGGAATTGCTCGTTGGAAATACAGGTGTAAAAAAACTCAGCAGGGCGAAAATTGCAGTATTCGGTCTTGGCGGAGCCGGATCACAGGTGGCAGAGTCACTTGCGCGCTGCGGTGTGGGGAGTCTGACACTGATCGATCATGAAAAGATCACATTGACGAATATCGGAAGCCAGGTGCTGGCACTTCATTCTACTCTGGGAATGAGCAAGGTAGAGGCGGCCAAGAAGAGAATCCGGGATATTGATGAGAATATTTTGGTGCATACCTACGAAACCTTTTATAATGAGGAGACTGCGGGAATGTTTGAATTGCGTTCCTTTGATTATATTGTGGATACAATGGGAACACTGTCGTCAAAACTGCTTCTGATCAGCAGAGCAAGGGAGGGACGTGTGCCTGTGATCTCCTGCCTGGACATTGGGGACAAGATAGACCCGTCTAGACTTGAGGTTGCGGATATCAGTAGGACCACAGTATGCCCGGCGGCCAGGATCATAAAAAAAGAACTGCGTAAACAGGGAATACGTAAACTCAAAGTACTGTATTCCAGAGAACAACCGGCAAAAGAAAAGCTTTTCAGACGGAGAAGAACTATGGTGAAGAAGCCTGCCGAAGGAAATATTTCCTTTGTGACAGGGACTGCGGGATATCTGCTGGCGGGAGAAGTTGTGCGGGATATACTGTCAGCCGGAAACGTTTCACACAGCTGACAGCAAATGAGAAATTGAGCGCAGATCACGGACAGATCCAGTTCATGAGCATGAGTCAAGGCGGAACAGTAATGTCTGCTTTACAGAAATAAAACAGAAAGACTGAGGAAATAAAAAGTGAATTCAGAAATCATAAAAAAGTTCTGCGATCTTCTTGGAGAAGAACGTGTTTTTACAGGCGAAGCAATGAGCCGTCATACAACTTTTAAGATCGGAGGTCCGGCGGATTATTTTCTGATGCCGGATAAAGACACAGATGTGGGGCGTATCGTAAAAATCTGTAAAGAAAGTGCAATCCCTTATTTTATCCTTGGAAACGGAAGTAATCTTCTGGTAGGAGACGGCGGTTACCGTGGCGCGGTTATCCAGATCTACAAAAATATGTCTGCCGTTACCGTAGAAGGAACAGAGATCACCGTACAGGCAGGTGCGCTGCTTTCATCGGTGGCAGCAGCAGCAAAAAATGCAGCGCTTACAGGCTTTGAGTTTGCAGGCGGGATCCCGGGAACTATGGGCGGTGCGGTTGTGATGAATGCAGGTGCCTATGGCGGCGAGATGAAGGATGTTCTCACAGAGGTAACTGTGATGGATGAAGAGGGAGAGATCGTTACCCTTCCGGCAGATAAACTGGAACTGGGATATCGTACCAGCATCATCAAAACCGCAGGTTATATCGTGCTGGAAGCAAAGCTGCAGCTGAAGGAGGGAAATCCGGAAGTGATCCGTGAGACCATGAAAGATCTGACGATCCGTCGTACCACCAAACAGCCGTTGGAGTATCCCAGTGCTGGAAGTACCTTTAAGAGACCGGAGGGATATTTTGCAGGTAAGCTGATCATGGACAGCGGTCTTGCTGGATATCAGGTAGGTGGTGCACAGGTTTCTGAGAAACACTGTGGCTTTGTGATCAATGCAGGCGGTGCAACTGCCAGGGATGTCCGCACGCTGATGGATAATGTCAGGGATATCGTTTATAAGAAATATGGAGTTACGCTGGAACCGGAGGTGAAGTTCCTGGGTGATTTTGAAGCCTGATGACCATTTCTGGTACATCGTTTTCAAAATAATTATACCACTTACTTGTCTGTGGATCCGATTGCACAGACCTAAAAGGCTCAGCGTAGTCCGGCTTTCAGGTACCCAGGATACGAAACAGAGGGAACAGGAATGCGTATGTACGCTTTGCATATAACGGAAGAAGAAATGGAAAGGAAGAGAGACTATGCGTTTTGTGATCGTTACAGGAGTGTCAGGAGCAGGAAAAACAGCTGCACTTAAAATGTTGGAGGATATGGGATATTTCTGCGTGGATAATCTTCCAATCCAGCTTCTGGAAAAATTTGCTTCCCTTCTTCCTGAGATGCAGAGCGAAAATGTTAGAAATGTGGCTCTGGGGATCGATGCCAGAAGCGGAAGTGCCCTTGATGAACTGGAAGTAGTTCTGGACCGTATGAAGCAGACCGGGTATGATTACGAGATCCTGTTTATGGATGCAGAGGATTCTGTCCTTGTAAAACGCTATAAAGAATCCAGAAGAAGCCACCCGCTGGCAAGAGCAGGAAGAGTGGATGAGGGAATCCGCCTAGAACGTGAGAAAACAAAATTTCTCCGGAAACGTGCGGATTATATCATTGATACCAGCCATCTGCTTACCAGGGAGCTTCGCCAGGAAATCGAAAAGATCTTTGTGGATGACAGAGAGTTCAGCAATATCATGATCTCTGTGCTTTCCTTCGGCTTTAAGTATGGAATCCCGGCAGATGCAGATCTTGTGTTTGATGTGCGATTTCTTCCCAATCCCTATTATGTGGATGAACTGCGTCCTCTGACAGGCCTTGACGATGAAGTGTTCAATTATGTGATGGCCAGTGATACGGCGAAAGCCTTCGCGGACAAATTGGAGGATATGATCCGTTTTCTGATCCCTAACTACATTAAAGAAGGGAAAACAAGCCTTGTGATAGGTATCGGATGTACAGGGGGAAAATATCGTTCTGTTACGATTGCCAGAGAACTTTTTTCCAGGCTTTCCAAATCGGATGAATACGGTATCCGCCTGGAGCACAGGGATGCGGAGAAGGACAGACTTCTGAAAAAATAACTGTCGCGATGAAAAGGGTGGCAGGGAAACAGTAAAAGAGGGTTCGGGATGTCATTTTCAGGAAAAGTCAAAGAAGAACTTGCAGGACAGCTTAGTCTGGCCAGGCACTGTCAGGTGGCAGAACTGGCGGCACTGCTCTGCGGCTGCGGCCGTGTGGAAAAAATGTCGGATGGAAACAGAAAACTATGGATCCAGACAGAAAATGAAGCAGTTGCAAGAAAAAGCTTTACATTATTGCGAAAAACCTTTAATATAGAGACAGCGATTGTTATCCGGGAAGGATCTCATCTCAAACGGGGTAAGGTATATCTTGTTGAGGTTACGGATCCTGCCAGAACAGAGGAAGTACTGCAGGGGACAAAGCTTTCTGTGGATAACGAAACCGGTTTACTTGAAATGGATAATTCGCTTGTGGTTCAGATGAACTGTTGCAAGCGGGCATTTATTCGCGGTACTTTTTTGTCGTCCGGTTCGATCAGTGATCCAGAGAAAGGGTATCATTTTGAGATCGTGTGTCCGGACAGCAGGAAAGCAGAACAATTACAGGGGATTATCCGCAGTTTTCACGTAGAAGCTAAAATTGTGGTGCGCAAGAAATCATATGTGGTCTATGTGAAGGAGGGCGCACAGATCGTTGACATGCTGGCAGTCATGGAAGCGAACGTAGCCCTTATGGATCTGGAGAACATCCGGATACTTAAGGAAATGCGTAACACGGTAAACCGCAAGGTGAACTGTGAGGCTGCGAATATCAATAAAACGGTAAATGCGGCAGTGAGACAGGTGGAAGATATACAGCTGATCAGCAGAACTATCGGCTTTGAGAGTTTGAGCGATGGACTGGCACAGATAGCCAGGCTGAGACTGCAGTATCCGGATGCCACACTGAAAGAATTAGGTATGATGTTGAATCCGCAGGT
>OGRJ01002749.1_pt1 | contig 12128 bp, 6 predicted proteins | sample 1553411 | NCBI WGS metagenome assembly OGRJ01 (sample SAMEA2580084, study PRJEB22360) | human gut metagenome | biome: human gut; feature: human-associated habitat; material: faeces | place: Denmark | collected 2008/2010
TCCTCTTTAGACTGGCTAAGATTTATGCATACCCCCAATGATTATCGGGTGAGCCATGTTGTCCTTTCTGACAGGGATACAGGTAAGCTTTTCAATAGTAAGTTCCGGCAGATTTTTATTGAATTGCCGAACTTTAATAAAGAAGAGGATGAATGTGAAAATGATTTTGAACGCTGGATTTATATATTAAAGCACATGGATACACTTGATCGAATGCCTTTCAAGGCTCGTAAAGCCGTTTTTGAGCGACTGGAAAAGTTAGCCTCCAAAGCGAATATGACCCAGGAGGAAAGAATGCAGTACGAGGAAGAATGGAAAGTTTACAACGATTATTTTAATACGTTGGACTTTGCAGAACAAAAAGGTATACAAAAAGGTATACGAGAAACAGCCCGTAAATTGAAAGAATTAGGAGTGGATGATGATATTATCATAAAATCTACGGGTATTTCGAAAGAAGAAATAGAGAAATTATAATCTTTCTCCTATTATTAATAGACGACTCATGCATTCAAACATGAGTCGTTTTTGTTTATTCATATATTTATATTAATCAGGTGTGAAAAGCTTCCTTCCCCTGATAACTCTTTTTAGTAGCTTAATTCCATTGCTTTTCGATATTCTTTTTTATATTTGCCTACGTTAATGAAGGAGATACGACAATTGAGAGATAAAATATTGATAGGATGCATATTGTGTCTGTTCTCTTTTATATCAAAGGGGGCAGCCAATAATTATATAATGAATCCTTATACTCATCAGGAAATCTCTGCCGACTCCATCATAGAACGTGTGATGACCTTTGCGCCTTTGTATGAAACGATAGTCAGCGATTATCGCGCGAACCTATATATAAAAGGTAAGATGGACATTCAGAAGAAGAATTTTATTCTCCGTTATGTGCCTTCCATGTTTCGTTTGCAAAAGGGTGTTCGCGAATATCTGCTTGAAACGTACAGTGACCTGCATTATACGGCTCCCAATATTTACGACCAGAAAGTAAAAGCCTCCCAGGGAACGGTGAGAGGAAACAGGGGATTGCCGGGCTTGCTCGAATACTTTAATGTAAATATCTACTCTTCGTCTTTGCTGAATGATGAACGCTTGTTATCACCACTGGCTAAAAACGGACAGAAATACTATAAATACCAGATAGACAGTGTGATGGGAGATCCTAATAATCTGGATTATCGAGTCCGCTTTATTCCCCGTACCAAGAGCGATCAGTTGGTAGGTGGATATATGGTGGTTAGCAGCAACGTCTGGAGTGTTCGTGAAATCCGTTTTTCGGGAAGATCGGAGCTGATAACATTTACCTGTTGGATTCAGATGGGAGATGTCGGCAAGAAAAATGAATTTCTGCCGGTGCGTTATGATGTAGAAGCCCTTTTCAAATTCCTCGGAAATAAGGTAGATGGTAATTATACAGCTTCTTTAGATTATAAATCCATCGAACTGAAAGAAAAGAAGGTACGTAAGAAAGAGGAGAGGAAATATAATCTTTCGGAATCTTTCTCTTTACAGTGTGATACGAATGCTTATAAGACGGACGCCTCTACCTTTGCTATCATGCGCCCGATCCCTTTGAACGAGAGCGAGAAAAAACTATATTTCGACAATGCGCTTAGACGTGACACGGCTACCATACAAAAGCCATCCAAGAGTCAGGCCTTTTGGGGAACGATGGGCGATTTGATGGTAGAAGATTATAAATTCAATTTGTCCAATATCGGAAGCGTACGGTTCTCTCCGTTTATAAATCCGCTTTTATTCAGTTATAGCGGAAGCAATGGTTTGTCTTATCGACAGGATTTCCGTTACAACCGTCTTTTCAGAGGGGATAAATTACTTCGTATTGTGCCGAAACTCGGATACAACTTTACGCGTAAAGAGTTTTACTGGTCGTTGAATGCCGACTTTGAATACTGGCCGCAGAAACGGGGATTCTTCCGGTTGAATGTGGGTAATGGTAACCGTATTTATAGCAGTAAGGTGTTGGACGAACTGAAAGCCATGCCGGATAGTATCTTTAATTTCGATTTAATTCATCTTGATTATTTCAAGGACTTGTATTTTAACTTCCGCCATACAGTTGAGATAGTCAACGGACTGGATATCGGGCTGGGTTTCTCTGCCCATAAAAGAACAGCCGTAGAGCCTTCCCGTTTTGTGATTACCGGTGATTATCCGATGCCGCCTCCGGAGTTTATGGATAAATTCAAGAACACTTATATCAGTTTTGCTCCCCGCATCCGGATAGAGTGGACGCCGGGACTCTATTATTATATGAACGGAAAGCGAAAGATAAACTTGCATTCTATCTATCCAACTTTCTCGGTCGATTATGAACGGGGAATTAAAGGAGTATTTAAAAGTACGGGCGAATATGAAAGAATAGAGTTTGACCTTCAGCATCAAATCCGGATGGGATTGATGCGTAATATTTATTATCGTTTCGGATTCGGGGCATTCACCAATCAGGATGAACTGTATTTTGTGGACTTTGCCAATTTCTCCCGTCATAATCTTCCCGTAGGCTGGAATGATGAAATCGGCGGAGTATTTCAGGTGCTTGACTCACGTTGGTATAACTCCTCCCGTCGTTATGTGCGGGGACATTTCACCTATGAAGCTCCGTTCCTTATTCTCCGGCATCTGATGAAGTACACCCGTTATGTGCAGAATGAACGTATTTACATCAGTGCACTTTCTATGCCGCATCTTCAACCTTATCTGGAAGTCGGATATGGCATCGGCACGCATATTTTCGACGTGGGAGTCTTCGTAAGCAGCGAAAACTGGAAATTCGGAGGAATAGGCTGTAAGTTCACGTTTGAGTTGTTCAACCGATAGTTTTTCCCCGTTCCGGTTGTTTTATCGAAAGATTATACTTATCTTTGTATAAGAGAGGATGAGGGCCGAATTTAGCATCAAAGAGGTGTAGTCGCCTCGTAAGCACAGGTATTTTTCCTAGAAAATAAATTCTAAGGTATAAATACCTAAATTTATTTTAGTAAATAACTCATCCTCTCTTCTCTTTGTTTATATACATAATACAAAATGGACGGAATTCTAATAACGATACTTATTGTCACAGGTTTTCTGATTTATAAGATGATTTCCTCAAGCAGAAAACAAGAGGGGTATAAAAGATGGAAAGCGACAGACGGTAGTAAGGAAGAAAAGACTACTAAAGTAAAATGGGAGCATGGAGCCTGGCTTAGGCATGCTTTGGGAGCGACAGTTTCAAGAGCACAGTATGTTCAAAAGTATGATGAATCGGCTGTTGTCTGGTGTGCCAATCTGTTGGGAATGGAAACGGGACAATTGAAGGAAATACTACGAAACGTTTCTGTGCATTACCGGGAATTTTGGATGAGAAAAAGAAAAGGAGGGTATCGTATGATCTCTGCTCCTAACAAAACAATGCAATCCATTCAAGCGACTATTAATTCTCGTATATTATCACCTGTAACAATGATTCATCCGGCAGCGGTAGGTTTCCGGAACGGTCATTCTGTAGTCGACAATGCCAATCCTCATTTAGGAAAGCGGTATGTGTTGAAAATGGATATTCATGATTTTTTCTTTTCTATACGGAGTCCGAGAGTGAAAAAGACATTTGAGAAGATCGGTTATCCGGAAAATGTATCTAAAGTATTGGGAACGTTGTGTTGTTTGCACAGACACTTGCCGCAGGGAGCGCCTACAAGTCCGTCGTTAAGTAATATCGTTAGTTATGAGATGGATAGGAAGTTGGCGGCATTGGCAGCGGAATACGGATTGACTTATACCCGGTATGCCGATGACCTGACTTTTTCGGGAGATGTATTTCCCAAAGAGCAGATTATTCCCCGTATTAAACAAATCATTCGTGATGAGAAATTCGAACCGAATCATAAAAAGACCCGTTTCATCAATGAGTATGGTAGAAAGATTATCACAGGAGTGTCCATCTCTTCTGGTGTGAAACTGACTATCCCTAAAGCCAGAAAGAGAGAGATCCGAAAGAATGTCTATTTCATTCTGACGAAAGGTTTGGCAGAACATCAGCGACGGATTGGTTCGAGTGATCCTGTCTATCTGAAACGGCTGATTGGAGAGCTTTGTTATTGGCGGTCAATAGAACCGGACAATAGCTATGTATCCGATTCTATTGCTGCCCTGAAACGTTTGGAGAAAGGGTATTGATCTAATTTCTGTCACCTGAATCTACTAGACAGGATCACTCGAACCAACATTTAATCCGCAATCGTCACCCGTTCATTTTCAATTTTGGCATAATTCCTTTTCACGGCTTCGCGAATACCTCTTTGCATGGCAGCGTCTATGTTCGATCCCATACGGGCAAAGCCGAATTGTTGTGCACATGCTTTTATCAAATCTGCCACAGGCAGGCTGATGGAGTCTGTCAACAGTTGTCGGATGGCATTGGCTATCTCTTCGGGAGCTATATCTGTCGCTTCCCGCTCGGAAACCGGACGATAAATAGAGTAGGAGATGCATTGCTCTCTGTTTTTCCAGCAAAAAACAAATCCTTCATGTTCGGTGCGATAGATATTTAGTGCATCTAAAGCTGTCTCTATCTGTGATTCTACCCGTGCTCCCAAACGACTGATTCCCCATTCAGACAGAATCTTCTTGCAAAGCAATGATTTGCTGACCGGAGCTTCATTCTCTATAATCTTCCGTATTTGAGAAGTGAGGATAGAATAGCTTTCACTAAAGAAAAAGTCTTCCGGCGAATAGCTGCCTGGAGTGATCTTTGCCGATCGGTACTTTTGCTGTATTCCGCTTTGTGCGGAAGATGCGGAAGCAGTTTGCTTTTCAGAAGTGGCAGGTGATGCTTTGAGTACAAATGAAATTTCATTGTTATCTCTCTCTGCAGTCGGTACTGCTTCTTTTATTGACTCTTCTTTTATTGGCTCTTCTTTTGTTATTTTTTCTTTGTCTGTCGACTCTTTGTTCACAGATTCTTTTTCTGCTGTCATTGGGGCAGAATCAATTTCGGTGGTTGTCGTTGTTTGGGCATTAACCTTTGAACTCTTTTTGCGTGCGATAGCCTCTTGAATAGCAGCTATTACTTCGTCCGGTTTTTCCCACCAGTCCATAGTCCATATCCGGTAGATATCCCAGCCGAGTGCTTTCAGTACATTGTTTTGCACAATTTCCCGGTCACGTGCGGTCTTGGTACGTTTGTAGTTTTTGCCGTCGCAGATAATACCTAATTGATAGTTGGAGGTATTTTCGGTGTCAACGATACCTATATCTATTTTGTAACCGGAGCATCCGATGTCTGTATGCACGGTGTATCCCAATGAACGCAGTTTATCGGCAATGATATTCTCGATGGAGGCTGCTGTTTCCGTTGATTGGGCTGTCACACTGTTGATTGTATTCCTAGTTCCTTTCTCCGCATATTCGAGGAAACGTTTTAATCCGGCTACTCCGATAGAGGAAGTCCGGTTCAGGTCAATCATATCCGATCTTAAAGTGGAATAGATAATCATCTCATACCGGGCACGTGAAACGGCCACATTCAACCTTCTTTCGCCACCTACCCGGTTCAATGGGCCGAAATTCATACTGACACGTCCTTCCGCATCCGGGCCGTAGCCCACAGAAAAGAGAATAACGTCCCGTTCATCTCCCTGCACATTCTCCAGGTTTTTGATAAACAACGGTTCGTCACATTCCAGGGCAAGAGTTTCCAGTTCGGGATGGAAGATAAAGAGGTCGGAAAGTAAGTCTTCTATCAAGGCTTGCTGAACGATGCTGAAAGTCACCACACCGATACTTTTCTTTCTCAATTCCTCGCTTCTCAATCTTCTGGCTATTTCGTCTACCACCGCTTGAGCTTCCGCCCGGTTTTGGCGCGATTTGCCTTTATCATAATAACCGTTGATGTTGACTATCCTGACTTTCGATTCAATGTTGTCCGGAGAAGGGAAAGTCATCAGTTTGTTATCGTAATATTCGGAGTTGCTGAAAGCGATGAGGCTCTCATGTTTGCTTCGATAGTGCCACAATAAATATTTGGAAGGGATAGACAAAGCAAGGCAGTCGTCAAGAATACTCTCCAAATCCTCCATCTCAATATTATCTTCATCTACGGTGCTGACCGAGAAGAAGCTGGTAGGAGGCATTTGTTTCGGGTCCCCCACGATAATCACGTTTTTGCCTCGGGCAATAGCGCCCACCGCTTCATAAGTAGGCATCTGTGACGCTTCGTCAAAGACAATCAAATCGAATTTGTCAGCATCCGTATCAATGAATTGAGCGACGGAAAGCGGGCTCATTAGCATACACGGACACATACGCGACAATAAAGTAGGAATCTGATCGAACAGCTTGCGGATGGATATGCCACGAGCATTGTTGCGGATATTCTTTTGAAGGATGCCCACTTCGGAACTTTGGATAGCTTCGTGAGTAAAAGACGGAATGTTGGAAGCCAGCCGCGCAAACAATTCTTTTTTGGTCGTTTCTTCGAATTTGGCGGATATTTGTTTGTATTTAGCAATAATATCGTTGAAAATTTTGCCGTTGAATAATTCCAACGTGGGTTCTTTGGCAATGATATACTGAATAACCGCCTGGTAGAAACTCTTGTAGAAGATGTCTGTCAGTTGGTCGGTAGGGATATTCTTTTCCTTATATTCTGTCGCGACAAATCCGATTCCCAGTTTATTCAGAGTTTGGTATGCTTGTAACCACTGATACCAGTCTTTGAGTTTGTCGAGGTTATCTTTCCAGGTTTGGGCTTTTGATAGCGCAATCGTTATCCAGTCGGCTGAAGAGGTATAAAGCTCTTCTGTTGATATACCCAACGTGTCGGACAACTTCTTTTCAATGACTGTGAGTGTATCCGACAACTGATACAGTTCATTGAAAGAGTGAGCGTGAATATCTCTGAATGTTTGAATTCTTTCTGTGAGCTGTACAGACAAATTCTGTTTGATTTGTGACACCTTGGCTATGTCCTTTGCATAATTCAGCAAATGCGAGTGAAGAGAAGCCATGTCATTGATAATCTGCTCAATGGCAGTCCAATCCTCATTCTTGCCGAATCGTCCGAACAAAGAGGGGAGTTGGCCGGTGTATTTCTGAACAGCGTCCTCTTCTTCCTGATACCGGATAATCCGGTGGAGTAGCGGTTTGATGTCTTCTGTTTCAATGGTTTTTAAAGCATAGATGTTGATAGCCTTTTTGATTTTTCGCTGACCGAAATATCTGGGAAGGAACCATTGATCGGATACCCGGTTCCATTCGGCTACCATCTGCTTTGCGTTGATGGACAGAATCTCTTTGGTAAATCCTGCCTCTATCTCTTTTCTTTGTTCATCACGTTTTTGCCCATGAACCACCACTTCACGATATTCATTTAGCGTTTCATTCAATAACGGCAGAGTCAGCAATCCCGGAGTCAGCTCCGGAATATCGAGTATTCTCCGGATGATACAGGCAATCGTTTGGAAATCCTTGCGTGTCGGGTGTATATCCGTATCTTTCAGAAGTACGGAAAATACATCCAGCTTCTGCCGGATGATATTTAATAAATCAATGAAAGCGGTAAGTAATTGGGAGGCTTCTTCTTTTCCGGCAGATGAATACTCGGAAATCGAGATGCCTGTTAATGGATGCCGATAAGGGTGTCCGCACGCATTGGCGGTTCTGACTAACGATTCGATAGCCTCTTCCCATTGCGCAAATGTATCTTTGTCTAATGTATCCAGATAAGGTTGTGGAATCTCAAAACAAGGTTCGACGTCCACAGATTGATAATGGATAATGGCGTCGTATAGTGAAACTCCGAACGGGTATTCTTTATGCAGGGCTTCAATATACTGATTCAGTTCCGCCCGCAAATTCAGCAGACGCTCCGCTTCCTTTTTAAATTCTTCGGGAGGTGTCTGCCTGATAATTTCCGTTGTTTCTTTCAGTTGTGAGATAACAGCGGATTTCTTTGTTTTGTTGGAATGAATTTCCAAACAGAACGGAGCCAAACCGATAGCCGCCAGTCGGTTTTGAACAACGGAGAGGGCAGCCATTTTTTCCGCAACGAATAAGACACGTTTCCCTTTGTAAAGCGCGTTGGCGATGATATTGGTAATTGTTTGCGATTTACCCGTTCCCGGAGGGCCGTGCAGGATAAAAGTCTTATCGTGTACGGCTTCGTAGATAGCTTCCAATTGCGAAGAATCGGCGATGATAGGCAAAACGATGTCCGTTGGCGACAGTTGTTTGTCCATATCCGTTGCGTCTATTTCTTCTGTTGCGGCTTCCCATTCTATCTTTCCGTTGATGAGGCTTGAAACAATTTTGTTCTGAACCAGTTTATTGGCATTATTGTGAATGTCATTCCACATGATGAACTTATTGAAAGAGAAGATGCCTAAGATGGCCTGCTCTTCCACGTCCCATTTGCGTTGGTTTTTGATACTGTTACGAATGATGGAATAAATCAGTTTGACGTTAACGCCGCTTTCATCGGTGGGCAACGGGTCTAATCCCGATACGGTAATTCCGAAGTTTTGGCGAAGCATTTCTAATAACGTAATATTCATCATCGTTTCCTCTTCCCGTGAACGGATCACATAGCCTTTAGCTGCCGACTTACGGATGATTTCAACCGGCATTAGCAGGATGGGAGCGTAGCGGGGACGTTCGCTGGAAGGAGTCTCGTACCATTTCAAAAGTCCGAGAGCCAGATAAAGAGTGTTGGCCCCGTTCTCTTCAATAGAGGTACGCGAGGAACGGTATAGGTGAGTCAGTGCTTTGCCTAAATCGTTTTCGGACAGATAAAAACGCAATCTTTTCTGTGAAAGCTCCGAGTTGATGAAACCAACCACCGGATCAGACTCCGGTACAGAGGAATAAATTCCGAAATCCATCGCCGGGCTTTCCCAATCGGCAGGGCGGTGCAGGATGCGGAATTCTTCACCGTCGGCCAATGCATCTTCCAGGCAGGCCAGATTAGCCGGGATCAGTTGGAGCGTGTTTTTGGTAATCCGGATATTCAGCAGGTTGTTGCGAAGGCTCAAGTCCAGCAACCGCCTTTCCCATAACAGTTGTTTGGTGATTACGGTCTGGGTTTCATTGCCCGATAAATCATACGGATTGATACTTTGCGGGGTGGCATGAACGGCACTTTTCTGAATGTTGGTCTCTTTTTCGTCGACTTCCCATACCTGTCCGTGCAAAATACGTTGAGGGATGGGGCGTACACCCGAATATCTCGCTCTCTTGATGTCTATTGCAAGAAGGAAGTTATTCCCGTCCGCCAACTTTCCGTTTGCTTTCTTCACCGCATCGTCAAAATCGGACGAATGTCCCATATTCATGCAGGTCGTTTCAACCAAAGTAATGTCGTAGATTCCTTCCGCTGTTCTTTTCGTTAATAGAGAAACATCATCAATCGTAGGATCCGGGAAAGTTTCCGGCACCAGCCAGGCTCCTGCAAAGGCATGCCCTTGCGTGATGACGATTAAAGCATTCAGCCCGATTGCCTCCAGACAGGAAGCATAGAGCAAAGCCATATCCAGGCAGGTTCCCAATTTCTGTGCCATCACAGAATCGGCTAACCGGACACGCTGCCCATATTCTTCGAAACTGGCGGGAACGGTACTATATATAATCTGTTGCTCCGCGATAGCCGTATAGATGGCAGCCATCTGTTTCCTCACCCTGTCCGGAGTGCGGCTTTGATATTCATCGAGAGACGGGTTGCCGGTCCATTGCCCCAGGATGGAAGCTGCTCTTTTGATAATCGGTGAGATAGCCGTATGATTGGGAGTGATGAAAGCAGCCAGCATTTCGGGCAATACGTTGAGTCCGCCCCATTGGTCGTATGCCAGGATGTCGATAGGATATGTTTGGCAGAATATCGGTTCTGCTTCAGCAGTAATTTCAATTTTCAGGTTGCCGGATAAACGTTCGGTCAGTTGTGTGAAGTAGTTGGCGGACAAAGTGAGATTGAATGACGACAGACGGATCGAACCGTTGGCCGGGATCTGTTCAACAGCTATCGGAGCGGCGTTTCCGAAAGTCGGTTCTGTCGTGATTTGTACCTGAATGTCCTTCAGCGGGGCAGGCGTTGTATTCTCAATAGAAAGCTGATGAATGATTGATGCACCGTTTTGTTGTATCGCAAAATTAATAAGCGGTAAATAGTCGCATTGCACCTTGACTTTGTCCAATCTCTCGTCCATGGCAAAAACTGTATAAATTAAAGATTACGACGAATTTTTCCCGAAAAAGGCAGAGGTATTTGAAAAAATACTTCTGTCTTTTTGTTTTATAAAGCCGTTATAAAGGCTCAAATCTATTGCAAATGACGTAAAACTGTGGTATAATATTTTAGTATGATAAAATAATGCTTTAGGAGATGATAGTGTGATAGAAACACTGGCGGCGGAAACTGCGACCTTGCAGAACGTTTATGCTCCCTTGCCTTTTAAGGTGCATATGATATTCTGCGTTATCGCTACGCTTTTATATATAACTCAGTTCATAAGGAAAGGCTCTTGTCATTATCTTACATTAATGATAGCTATTGACCTTACTATAGTTACTCAGTTTACCACAAAAAGCTTTGTTATCGGTATGCTTTTCGGTGCAGAGGTAGCGCTTCTTGCGGCAACAGCTTTTATTTCCCATAGGTTTGCTAAAAAGCAGAAAGCTTTGGAGAATGCCGGGGAAAAGTCGGAAACTGCTCAAAAGGAAGATGAAGAATGAAAATAGTTATACTTGACTCTGAAACAGTTTCAAGAAACGATGTGTCGCTGGAGGGAATAACAGTCCTTGGTGAAAGCATTGTTTATGGTTTTACACCAAATGAACAGGTCGCAGAAAAGATAGGCGACGCTGACGCTGTTATATGTAACAAGTGCCTTATAACAGAGGAGGTATTCTCAAAGTGCAAAAACCTGAAATACGTCGGTCTTTTTGCAACGGGGTATAATAATGTTGACCTCTCCGCCGCAGACAGGCATGGTGCGGTGGTCTGCAATGTGCCTGCATATTCAACAAATGCGGTGGCACAGCATACTTTTGCACTTATCCTCAACTATTTCAGCAAGATAAGAGAATATGCCGAGAAAGTTGACGAGGGCGGCTGGGTGAATTATAAGTTGTTTTCAAAGAATTCCTTCAGTGATGCAACTGCTGCATCTTCATCAGCGCCGTCTACCGATACTTCCTACCTATGAGCTTGCAGGAAAAACCATTGGTATAGTAGGCTATGGCGACATAGGAAAGAAAGTTGCTGAGATAGCAAGAGCGTTCGGCATGAAGGTCATCACCTTTACACGCTCACCCCAGAAAATTATTGACGGCACGCCTGCGGTAAGCCTTGAAGAACTTCTAAAGACCTCTGATATAGTGACGCTCCATTGTCCTCTTACAAAGGATAATGAGAAAATGATAAATGCCGAAAGCCTTGGCATGATGAAAAAGTCAGCATTTTTCGTCAACACTGCAAGGGGCGGTCTTGTGGACGAAAAGGCTCTTGCACAGGCTCTTGAAAATGAAGTCATTGCAGGGGCAGGAATTGATGTTCTCACAAACGAGCCAATGGGTGAAGACTGCCCTCTCAGAAACGCAAAGAACTGCACTGTTACCCCACATATAGCGTGGGCGCCAAAGCAGACGAGAGAAAGGCTTCTTGAAACTGTTGCGCAGAACTTGAAAATGTGGATAGAGGGCACTCCGCAGAACGTTGTCAACGGAAAATAACAATAAGGACATGATGAAAATGATAGATATGACAAAAAAGAAAAGAGTTGTGGTAAAGGTAGGAACTTCTACTCTTACTCACAGCACGGGGCTTCTTAATATACGTCGTGTGGAACAGCTGGTTAAAACTCTTGCCGATCTGCAAAATGCAGGACATGAGATAATCCTTGTATCAAGCGGTGCGGTGGGTCTTGGCAGAGCAAAGCTGGGCATAAAGGAAAGACCCAAGGACACTCCCACAAGACAGGCTTGTGCGGCGGTGGGTCAGTGTGAGCTTATGTATCTTTACGATAATCTTTTCTCTGAATACAGTCTTAATGTGGCTCAGCTTCTGCTCACAAAGTATATTCTTCTGGAAGACAGAAAGATAAACGTGCAGAATGCCCTTAACC
>OGRJ01002754.1_pt1 | contig 12103 bp, 7 predicted proteins | sample 1553411 | NCBI WGS metagenome assembly OGRJ01 (sample SAMEA2580084, study PRJEB22360) | human gut metagenome | biome: human gut; feature: human-associated habitat; material: faeces | place: Denmark | collected 2008/2010
GGAGCGTGGTGTCGCCGGGATCCTCGACGCGCACCTTGCGCATCATCTGGCGGACGATGACCTCGATGTGCTTGTCGTTGATATCGACGCCCTGCTGGCGGTACACGGCCAGAACGCCCTGCGTCAGGTATTCCTGCACGGCCTCGACACCGGAAATGCGCAGCACGTCATGCGGGTTGAGCGCGCCGTCGGTGATGGGCTCGCCCTTGCGCACTCGCTTCCCCTGCTCGACCTTCAGGCCGACGGAATACGGGACCTGATAGAGCTTGACCTCGCCGTCGTCCGCGGTGATCGTGATGTCGCGCAGCGCGCTGCGGTGGCTCTCGTCGATGATAATGAGATCAAAGTGGGCGGGGGTAAACATACGCTGCCCATCTTTCGTCTTCATATCGTCTATGGCGTTCAACATTGTCGGGTATGTCGAGAATACGATCCGTGCGCTCCGGTCGTCGTTCCGTCGCTTCCCCGCGAATTGAATTTTGCCGGCGAGCCGGTGCCGCTCGGAAATTACGATACCCGTGAGAGCCTGCTGCGCGAAGTGCTGACGACGATGTACCTGCACTCGCGGACGACGCAGACGCTACTGGCTACGACGCGCTACTTTCCGGTAATCGAACCGATCCTGAAAAAATACGGTATTCCGGACGATTTCAAATACCTCTGCATGGCCGAAAGCGGACTGGATCCGGATGTCCGTTCCGGAGCCGGGGCCGCCGGACTGTGGCAATTGATGCCTCCTTATGCCAAATCGGCCGGACTGTTCATGTCCGGCGGCGTCGACGAACGTTACCATATCGAACGGGCGACCGAAGCCGCCTGCAAGTATTTGGCGGATGCGAAAGCCCGTCTCGGCAGTTGGACGCTGGCGGCGGCATCGTTCAACGCGGGGATAGCCGGCGTCTCCAGGCGTCTCGAAAAACAGGGCGTGAATTCCTATTACGACCTGTTTCTGCCCGACGAGACCATGCGGTATGTTTTCCGGGTACTCGCTTTCAAACTGATCGCTTCCGACCCGGAAACCTACGGATACCGGATCGCACGGGAGGACTATTATCAACCGTTGACCGATTACCACGAGGTCACCGTGGACAATGCGGCCATCGACTGGTCCGCCGTAGCGCGCAGCAACGGGACGACCTACAAGATGTTGCGGGAACTGAACCACTGGATACGCGATTACGATTACGATAATAAAGCGCGCCGCAGTTTCGTTATCAAGGTGCCCAACGGAGGATTCCGTACCGACGATTAATCCGGACGCGGGGCGTGAAGAAAATACAATGTCTGAGAACAATACGATAAAAATATACGGAGCGCGGGTACACAACCTGAAAAACGTGGATGTGGAGATTCCCCGCGATTCGCTGACCGTCATAACGGGGCTTTCGGGCTCAGGGAAATCGTCGCTGGCTTTCGATACGATCTATGCCGAAGGACAGCGCCGCTATCTGGAAACGCTGTCGACCTATGCGCGGCAGTTCGTCGGAACGATGGAGCGTCCCGATGTGGACAAGATCACCGGGCTGAGTCCCGTGATCTCCATCGAGCAAAAGACTACGAACAAAAATCCGCGTTCGACGGTCGGAACGGTAACCGAAATCAACGACTTCCTACGGCTGCTGTTCGCCCGCGCGTCGGATGCCTATTCTCCGGTAACGGGCGAAAAGATGGTACACCATACCGACGATCAGATCGGCGATCTGATCCTTCGGAACTTCGACGGTCGGAAAATCGCCTTGTTGACTCCGCTGGTGCGCGGTCGCAAAGGACATTACCGGGAATTGTTCGAAGGATTGGCTAAAAAAGGCTATCTGTATGCCCGGGTCGACGGCGAAATCCGAGAAATTTTCGCGGGGTTGCGACTCGATCGTTATAAGATCCACTACGTTGAACTGGTCGTCGACCGGCTCGTCGTGAAACCGGATGTCCGCAGCCGTTTGCTGAAAAGCTTGCAGGAGGCGATGCGGCAAGGGAAGGGCACGATGATGGTGTACGATTACGACGACGACAACGTCCGGTTTTACAGCCGGCACCTGATGTGCCCCACCAGCGGAATCGCGTTCAACGAGCCGGCTCCGCACTCTTTTTCGTTCAATTCGCCGCAAGGGGCCTGCCCGCACTGCAACGGGCTGGGCGAAGAGGCCGTGTTCGATATGGAGCGGATCGTTCCCGACGGCGGCAAATCGATCCGCGACGGCGGGGTCGAACCGTTGGGGCGCTACCGCAACAACCTGCTTTTCGCCGAATTGGAAGCCCTGGGACGGAAATACGACTTTACGATCGACGATCCGATCGAATCGCTGAACGAGGAGGCGTTGAATGCCGTGTTGTACGGAGACAGCGAACCGTTGCGAATCGATGCGCGCGAATTGGGCGGTACGGGCAATTACATGGTTTCGTGGGAAGGCGTAGCGGATTATATAGAGAAGCAGCGCGACGATTCTGCGTCCAGCAAAGGGGACAAATGGAAGGAACAATTCGTCGTCCGGCGCGTATGCAGCGTCTGCGGAGGCAGCCGGCTACGCAAGGAAGCGCTCTATTTCAAAATCGACGGAAAAAACATCGCCGAATTGTCGGCGCTCAGTATCGAGGAATTCGCCCTCTGGATGGAAGGCATCGAAAAACGCCTTTCGAAAAAACAGGAGCAGATCGCACACGAAATTCTGAAAGAGATCCGCGAACGACTTCGTTTTCTGCTGGACGTCGGACTGGGCTACCTGTCGCTGAACCGCAGCTCGCGTTCGCTGTCCGGTGGGGAGAGCCAGCGGATCCGGCTGGCGACTCAGATCGGGTCGAAACTGGTCAACGTGCTTTATATCCTCGACGAACCGAGCATCGGATTGCATCAGCGCGACAATATCAAACTGATCAACAGTCTGAAGGCATTGCGCGACGCGGGGAATTCGGTAATTGTCGTGGAACACGACGAAGACATGATCCGCAATGCCGACTGGGTCGTGGACGTAGAGCCGGTGTCCGCGGCGGAGAGGTCGTGGTATCCGGAACGTTGCAACAGGTTATGGAGTCCGGCGGAATCACGGCCGATTACCTGACCGGCCGCCGGCGGATCGAACTGCCCGAAAAACGCCGCACGGGGAATGGAAAACACATCGTGGTACACGGGGCGAGGGGAAATAACCTGAAAAATATAACCGTCGATTTTCCGCTCGGCGAGATGATCTGCGTGACGGGGGTCAGCGGCAGCGGCAAATCCTCGCTGGTAAACGCCACGCTGCGGTATGCCATTGCCCGTGAACTCTACAACTCCTATGAACAGCCGCTCGAACACGACCGGATCGAGGGTATTGAGCACATCGACAAACTGATCGTCGTCGACCAATCGCCGATCGGGCGGACGCCGCGCAGCAATCCGGCGACCTATTCGAACGTCTTCGGCGATATCCGCAAATTGTTCGAATCGACTCCCGACGCCCAGATCCGCGGATTCAAAGCCGGACGTTTCTCGTTCAACGTGAAAGGGGGCCGTTGCGAAGCCTGCCGAGGAGCCGGCGTACAAACGATCGAGATGAATTTTCTGCCCGACGTCTACGTCAAGTGCAACGTCTGCGGCGGACACCGCTACAACCGCGAGACGCTCGAAGTAAAATATAAAGGGAAGAACATCGACGACGTGCTGAACATGACGATCAACCAGGCGGCCGCATTTTTCGAAGCGATCCCGTCGATTCACATGAAACTGAAAGCAATCCAGGACGTGGGCCTCGGATACCTGCGGCTCGGCCAGCCCTGTACGACGCTGTCCGGCGGCGAAAGCCAGCGGATCAAGCTGTCGACCGAACTGGCCAAACGCGATACCGGCCGGACGCTCTACATTCTGGACGAGCCGACTACCGGGCTTCATTTCGAAGATGTGCGCGTATTGCTGGACGTACTGAACAAGCTGGTAGACAAAGGGAACACCGTGATTGTGATCGAACATAACCTGGATGTGGTCAAGGTCTCGGACTACCTGATCGACATCGGCCAGGAGGGCGGTTCCGGAGGCGGGCGCCTGATCGCAACCGGAACGCCGGAACAGGTCGCCTCCGTTAAGAAAAGCTATACGGGACAATTCCTGAAACCGTTATTGAAACGTTAACCTTCTGTCGCTGTTGCGGACAATGCGATTCGCGGCTGTCCGCGATCCTATTCTCATTGTTGAAAACAAGTTGACAAACTAGAGCGCTTTATGTTTATAAGCGCTCTTTTGTTGTTTGTAGTTTTATCGAAATCGATCGACAGAATGTTTACAACCTGTCGATAACTACCGTCCGTCATTTGAACGGAGAGTCCGGCTCTTTGGCCATGTGGTTGTAATAGAGCTTATCCAGCAATCCGGGCGCAAATTTTTTAATCAACATCGTAGCCCTTCCGTTGAATTCCATCAACAGGGTGCGTTTGCGACGGCTGATTCCCCGAACGATCCGGTGCGCGACTTCGGCCGCGCTCATCATCTTCTCTTCCTCGCGCGGAGATTCGCCCTGAACCGATCCGTCGGCCGTCAATGCCGAGAAGCGGACATTCGACGCCGTGAAGCCGGGGGCCGCGATCATTACGTGCACGCCTTTTTTCAGGTTTTCAATACGGATAGTCTCCATAAATCCCGTCATCGCGTATTTCGAAGCCGAATAGCCCGTGCGTCCCGGCAAACCGTGGATGCCGGCCACCGACGATACGCCGACGATCGATCCCTTCGAGGCTTGCAGATAGGGTAGGGCATATTTGGTGCAGTAAACGGCTCCCCAAAAATTGACGTCCATCAACTGACGAAGTACATCCAGGTCGACGTCGTCGAACAACGCGCGCATCGAGATCCCCGCATTACAGATCAAAATGTCGATCCGGCCGAATCGTTCGACCGTCCGTTCGATCAGCCGTCTGCAATCCGCTTCCCGGGTCACGTCGGTCGCCTCATAAACGGCTTCCGTTCCGCGCGTCTCCAAATCTTCGGCGATCCGGGCCAACTTCCCTTCCGATCTCGCTCCGAGCGCGATTTTTGCGCCGTGCGAAGCGAATTCATAAACCAGCGCATATCCGATTCCGGACGACGCCCCGGTAATAATTACTACTTTATCTTTAAAATTCATCGTATTAATCTATTTTACATAAACAAATTCTTTATATAAAAAATGCCGTTTGCAATCTACACCTGAAGCAGTCCGAACGAGCGCAATATATCCCACTTTTTCGACAGGTAGAATGCGACGAACGATTCGTCGCTATACGTACCGAAAAGTTTGGAGGCCTGTCCGAACGTAACGGTCTGCGACAGATCTGCAGCAAGCGACATGATTCGCAACAGAAAAGCGGTCTCGTGCGGTTTGAACCGGACGACTTTGGCACCGGAGGCTCCGTACAGCGCAATCCCTTCTTCGCTGCGTTCCGGCGGCAGGCCGATCCAGATTATCCGCGCTTTTTCGTTGTATAGTCTGGCGGCGTCGGGTTTAATCAGTTGGTCGGCGACCAGGGTCGCGTCCACCGTCGCGGGAGGCACTTTCCCGGCAAACCATTTGTGCACCGGCCGGTCGATGCCACTGCCGTACATGTAATTCGCCAACGCTTCATTCAGCGCTTCTCCTACCTGGCGGATGTTGTATCCCCGGTTTTCGACGAACGCCACTTCGTTATTGGCAAACAGATGCACATGGGCGTTGCGCCGTTTGACTCCGTACTCTTCGGGATTCCGCCCGCTCGGGCTGTGGACGGTCATCGCATAACGGTGCCAGAATGCCGAATGCACCAGTTCGGCGCGAAACAACTGCCGCACGACTTCCAACGAATCGACGCTTTCCTGCAGTGTCTCGGTCGGGAAACCGTACATCAGGTACGTGTGCACCAGGATTCCTGCGTCGCATAAATTCCGCATGGCAAGGGTCGCCTGTTCGATATCGACGCCTTTGTTCATCATCTTCAGCAAACGGTTCGAAGCGACCTCCAGGCCGCCCGACACCGCGATGCAACCCGCTGAGGCCATCAGTTGGCACAGATCGCCGGTAAAACTCTTCTCGAAGCGCACGTTCGTCCACCAGACGACGTTCAGCCGCCTGCGCAGGATTTCGATCGAAATCTCTTTCAGCAACCGGGGCGGGGCGGCTTCGTCGACGAAATGGAAACCGCGACTGCCCGTCTGAGCGATTACCTGCTCCATCCAGTCCACGAAACATTCGGCCGGAACGCTGTCGTACCGGCGGATATAATCGAGCGAAGTATCGCAGAACGCACATTTCCCCCAATAACAACCGTGCGCGATCATCATTTTGTTCCAGCGGCCGTCGCTCCACAGACGATGCATCGGATTGGTCACATCCAGCAGCGACAGGTAACGGTCGTGCGGCAGGTCGGCAAAATCGGGACAACCGCGTTGCAGGTGCGTAATCGTTTCGTCTCCGTCGTGATACCCTTCTCTCGTATAAGTATGCAACAGCTCTCCGGAAACGAGGATTCTTTCGAGCGCCGCTTCCCCGTCGTCCAGAATCACATAATCGACGTAGTCGAAAATCTTTTTGTCGCTCATGCTGCGCAGTTCGGTCGTTGGATATCCTCCGCCGACGATGATCCGGATCCCGGGATAGCGGTTGCGGATAAATTGGGCGCAACGCAACGTGGCGAGCAGGCAACCCGGAAACGGCACCGTGAATCCGACGAAAGACGGCCGCAGGACTTCGATCCTCTCGCCCAACAGTTCGTTCATCCGTTCTTCGATCGGATTCGGCGGAAGCGCCAGTTCGGCCTCCAATTGCGCGAACGATTCGATTGCCAGCGAAATCCGTTCGCCGTAGCGGACGATCTCGAAATTTTCGGTAACCGTCGCGCGGATGAAGTCGCTGATATCCTGCATGTAAAGCGTACAAAGAAACCGGGCGCATTCGGTCGTGCCGAGCGTTCCGAAATAATCGCCGAGGTCCTCGACGGCCCCAAACCGGGCGGCTTGCGGCAGATACTCTCCGGTACAGATCCGGGTGGCCAGCGTGCCGTCCTTTCCCCGCAGAAAATCCGTTACGGCGTCCACGGTCGCCGTGTAGCGCTCCCGCATCCGGTAAATCAGCCGAATATTTTCGTCCTCGCTGCCGGGATAACGATCGAAAAGCCGTTGCAGGAATTCTTTCGTGAAGATCGCGCCGATCAGTTCGATCGACAGGTCGAACTGATCGACCGGGAAACCTTTCCGTTCCAGGTATCCTTTCAGGTAAGCCGTTGCCGGATAGGGACAGTTGACCTGGGTAAACGGCGGCGTAATCAATAACAGTCTTTCCATGCGGTTAATCGGGTATCTCGACCGTCAGTCCGTCGTAGGCGAAATGCACCCCTTCCAGCAATGCCCTTTCCTCGGTCGCATGACGGCCCATTTGGTGGGAAATATGGGTCAGGTAGGCGGCACGGGGCGACACCCGGTGACAGATATGCAACGCTTCGTCCAGCGTGAAGTGCGACAGGTGATGCTCTTTTCGCAGGGCGTTGATAACCAGCGTATCCACTCCTTCGATCTTTTCGAGCTCACGGTCGTCGATGCGGTTCATGTCGGTCAGGTAGGCGAGCCGGCCGATCCGGAATCCGAAAACGGGCAACTTATAATGTATGCCGCGGATTGGAACGATTTCGGCGTCGCCGATCCGAAACGGAGCGTCCGGCAGAATCGTATGCAGCCGGATCTCGGGAACCCCCGGGTAGGGATTTTCGGAAAACGCATAGTCGAAATCCTGCTTCACCCGCCGTTGCACCCGCTCTTCGGCATAAATATCGACCGGCTTGCCGGTGACGTAGTTGAAAGCGCGCACGTCGTCCAGTCCGGCTATATGATCTTTGTGTTCGTGTGTCAGCAGGATGCCGTCGAGCTTACCGACCGATTCGCGGAGCATCTGCTGCCGGAAATCCGGCCCGGCATCGATTAGCAGGGTAGTCCGGCCGGTTTCCACGAGGGCCGATGTTCTCAACCGTTTGTCGCGGCTGTCGTCGGAACGGCAGACCCAGCAGCCGCACGAAATAACCGGCACGCCCTGAGAAGTCCCCGTTCCTAAAAAAGTAAGTCTGATCATAAATCGTCTCGCAAATTTAACTTCAAAGATAGCAAAAAATTATCCCCGTCGAACGGGCGGCCGGCAAAACGGAAAAAGGCGCGGAGAATTTCCGTGCCTTTCCGATCGGTTTACAGTGACCGCATCCTTATTCGCGCTTCCTGCGGAGGAATTCCTGCATCGCCCTGCGCGAATTGTTCTCGCCCTCTCCGGATTGAACGTGCCCCAAAGGCAACTGCTGAATATGCCTGTCGCACGGCAGTTGGTTGAACATCGCATAAACCGTCGTCGGCGGACACACCGAATCGATCATGCCTACCGTCACGTACGTGGGAACCTTGACGTGACGAGCGAAGTTGACAAGGTCGTAATAGCGCGCCGCTTCCAGTCGTTTCGGATCGGGTTTCCCGTTCGGAGTATTCGTAACCAGCTTCGGCCAGCAACTGACCCGGTCGACCAGCATACCGGTATGGTCGCACATCCCCGGAATTTCAGAACAAACCAGGTCTACCCGGGGATCGAGGGCTCCGGCGATGATCGCCTGCGCTCCGCCCTGGCTGCAACCCTGCACGATCAAGTTCTCGCCGTCCCACTGCGGTTGGACGGTGATTACGTCGATGGCTCGCAGCAGACGCATGATCATTTCGTGGAAAAACATCGTATTGCGGTCGTCGCGTCCGAACAAAAAATAGTTATGCAATTCGCCTTCCTCCAATTGGCGGTAATAGGAGTCCGGCCGACCGTTCGGCAGCCCGTGCACGTTAAAGTCGAGGACGCACAACCCGTCCTTAGCCCAGTAGGCCGCCCAGTACAGCCGCGAGCTTTTCACTCCGGCCCCGTTCAGCGTGACCAGCGCGGGCAGGGATTTGTCCGCAGCCCCTTTCGGGTAAGCATAGCAGGCGGAAAAGTTTCCGGCCTGGCAGTCGGCCTGAATGTCGAACATTTCGACCGACGGATCCTCCGGATACGGCACCCGGGTCACCCGGATGTTCATCGGTATTTTGGCTTGCTTCTTTATCTCGCGTTTCCAATAGCTCATAAAATCCTTAGGCTCCGGCATACTGGGCGCGATCTGCTCCGGATCGACGGCCGCGCCGGCCATCGCATGCAGTTCGGTTCCCTGAGGCGTCGCGTAACGCGCCATGCACTGGAAAAAACCGGGTTCATGCAATACGTTGCCGCCCAGCACCGCTTTCCCGTCCCGCATCGCCACTTGTCCCTCGGTTTTCGGATCCCAGGTGTCTTTGGTGACGCACCACGCCACCCGGTCGCCGCTAACGGGAGCGCCGTCCTTTTCGAGCGTGACGATGAAACAGATCTCATCCCCCCGGGCATACAAGGCATCCGGGCGGTCGGTGACAACAATCAGCCGGTAACCGTCCGCCTCGTTCAGTTCCCATTGCGCGCAAAGCGGCGCTGTCGGCAGAATGCCGAGCAGCAGCGACAAATACTTTGTCATTTTCATGAGTTCGTAGCTTTATGGTTATTCGGAAGTTTAAACTCTATTGTTTGGTGATCCGGTTCAGCCATTTCAGCATCGAGAACATCACGATCATCGAGATCAGGCAAACGACCACGAACATTCCCCAGGTGAGCCAGATCGGGATCGTCTGGTAAAGAACGGCCCCGATAAACAGCAGTTGATTGCCTATGGCCGTGGCACCGAGCCACCCGCCCTGCATCAATCCCTGGTATTGCGGCGGAGCCACCTTCGACACGAACGATATGCCGAGCGGACTGATGAATAGTTCGGCGATCGTCAGTATCAGGTAAGTGCCGATCAGCAGAAACGGGGTGACGCTTTCCGAATCGGGCAGTCCTCCCATCGCTTCGACCTCGGCCGCCGACGGAAGATTCAGCGAGCCGAGCATCATGACCAGGTAGGCCGTTGCGGCGATTCCCATCCCGATGGCGATCTTAGCCGGCGTGGACGGTTCCCGGCCGTTGGCCCGCATCCATCCGAAAAACGCCAGCACCGCAGGCGTCAGAAATACGACGAAAAACGGATTCATCGACTGAAATATCTCTGCGGAAAGATCGAGCGAACCGATTTTCAGCAGCGTGTAATCTTTTGCGAAAAAAGTAAGCGTCAGCCCGTTCTGGTGAAAAGAGAACCAGAAGAAAATAACGACCGCATAAACAGCGATCAAAGCCCATATCCGTTTTTTCACTTCGGCGGCGGCCATACGCACCGTATGCGGGTCGGAAGTCGCTCCGGAAGCGGTCAATTTGCGGGGGTCGGGCAGCTTCCGTTTGTTGGCCAGGTAAATGACCAGCGAAATCAACATGGCGAAAATAGCGATCCCGAAAGCAAAATGGAATCCGGTGGCGAAAGCGCCCAGATACCCGTCGGCAAATGCGGTCATGTCGGTCGGAGCGCCGTTTTTGCTGACCGTTGCGGCGAGCTCCTGAAACCGCGCCGTAGCTTCCGGCGAAAGCGAGTTTCTCAGGAAACCGTGGCACAACTCCGGCAGATCCGGGTCGTACAGGAATCCCTGCGAGGACAACCAGCCGTTTCTCATGCCCACGGCGGCGAGCGGCGCGAAAATAGCTCCGACGTTGATAAACATGTAGAACAGCGAAAACCCCGAATCCCGCATTTTTTCGTATTTCTCATTATCGTACATCTGTCCTACCAGAGCCTGTAAGTTGCCTTTGAACAGACCGTTGCCGAAGGCGATCGTAAACAGGCCGACACAGGTGACGGTCAGGAACAACGGTACGTTCCGGACCGGAGTCGGCGTAGGGACGGCGATCAGCAGGTATCCCAGCGCCATAACGATCAGCCCGACCAGAATGGTTCCCTTGTAATTCCGGGTCTTATCGGCGATCAGCCCGCCGACGAAGGCGAGAATGTAGATCGAAAAATAGAATACCGAGTAGATCAGTCCGGCATTGGTTTTGTCGAGTCCGAATTTGGACATCAAAAACAGCGTGAGGATCGCCATCATGGTATAAAATCCGAAGCGCTCGCCCATATTGGCCAGCGCAGCGGGAAGCAATCCCTTAGGGTGGTTTTTAAACATAATACATCAGTGGTTTAGGTTGGCGCCGGCAGCCCTGCCGGTCTCCGGAGCCGTATGTCCGGATACGCAAAGATAGGGCAAATTTTTCGTTTGATTTGCCCTTCGTCGGATTTTGATTAACTTTAACGTGGAAACAGACCGTAATTATGAAGACTGAAACCATAGCGCAATTACCGATCGTGAAAAAGGATCCGTGGCTTGAGCCCAATGCGGAGGATATGCTGCGGCGTTACGACCGTTACCGGGAGCGGCTGTCCGCCATCGGGAAGGAATGCGGTTCGCTGACCGAGTATGCCAACGGCTATTTTTATTTCGGATTTCAGTATGACGACGCGCTGCGGGGCTGGTGGTTCCGCGAATGGCTGCCCGGCGCGAAGGATGTGTACCTGTTCGGCGACTTCAACGGCTGGCAGCGCACGCAGTTACCGCTGAAAAAGGACGGCTGCGGCGTGTGGAGCGTCTTTTTGCCGGACGAGACCTATGGGGAACGCCTGGTACACGGTTCGAAGGTCAAAATGCTGGTGCATGGCGACAACGGCTGGCTCGAACGCATTCCGTCGTACATCCGGCGGGTCGTGCAGGACGAACATACCAAAGATTACACGGGGCAATTATGGGCTCCCGCCGAGCCGTTCGACTGGCGCGGCGATTCGTTCGATATCGCCTCCGTAGGCAGTCTGCTGATTTACGAGTGCCATGTCGGGATGGCCCAGGAAAAGGAAGGAGTCGGCACATACTGCGAATTTATCAAAACGATCCTGCCGCATATCAAAAAAGCGGGCTACAACACGATTCAATTGATGGCGGTCGCCGAACACCCCTATTACGGCAGTTTCGGATACCATGTCAGCAATTTTTTCGCCCCGTCGTCGCGCTTCGGCACTCCGGAAGAACTGAAAGCCCTGGTGCGCAAGGCGCATGCGATGGGGTTGGCGGTGATTATGGATCTGGTCCATTCGCATTACGTGAAAAATATCAACGAAGGGCTAAACGAGCTCGACGGCACGGATCACCTCTATTCGCCGGCCCGGCAAAACCGGGGCACACCCCACCTGGACGGCGTGC
>OGRJ01002755.1_pt1 | contig 12099 bp, 8 predicted proteins | sample 1553411 | NCBI WGS metagenome assembly OGRJ01 (sample SAMEA2580084, study PRJEB22360) | human gut metagenome | biome: human gut; feature: human-associated habitat; material: faeces | place: Denmark | collected 2008/2010
GATATACAGCGGACTACCTGTGGTGTGGGAACCTGCCATATCTGGCATGGAAAAAGCGCATGACTGCGCATATCCTAAGCTACAGGCGTATCCGCCGATATTTAGCCTTGTCGCTTAAAGCGACTGAGGAGCATGTGACTTTAGTCATGTGAGATCCACAAAGCATAGAATCAATGATAAGATAAATCTGTTTTATTGACTCCATATTTTGCACAAAGGAGAGAATGTGTATGAGAAAGAAAAGTAAAAGTGCAGCGATACTGGCTGTGGTCATGGCGATGACACTGGCAGGAAGTTCCGCAGTATATGCTGAGGAGAATTCTTCTGCGAAAACAGCTGAAACGGATGATAATGAAAAGGAAGACACGAGAGCAGCAGAGAATGAACCTGCTCCATGCAATGAAGGCGAACATGAGCTTATAGAAAGCAAAGTTGTTCTGCCAACCTGCACAGAAAGAGGTTATACGATCTACAAATGTAAAGTGGATGGCTGCACCTACGAAGAAAAGAGAGATGAGACAGCTGCACTTGGTCATGAACTGAAAGAAGTTTCTATTCAGGAGGCGACAGCAGATAAACCAGGTGTGATCACATATAAATGTCAGAGACAGGGATGCGATTATACAGAACTGGCGGAGATTCCGGTCAAAAATACGAATGCTGTTGATGGTAAAACAGATGATGCAGATACAAAGACGGATGAGAAGCCGGGAACAGATGCTGACGGCAAATCAGAAGATGGCAAAACAGATGCTTCAGAAGAAAATAAGAATTCTAATACAGAAAATGCTTCCGTAGATAAAGACAGTACTTCCGGAAAAACAGAACCCACTGATTCAGTTACTTCTGCCGATAGTAAAAATGAAGGTGCAGAGAAAGACCTGCCAGAGGAAGACCTGCCAGAGGAAGACCTGTCAGAGGAAGATATTGATGAAGAATATGCTTCTTATGCGTCTTCAACTTCTACAGACATTGTAACGGAGTATGATCCGGAAACTGCAGTTGGTACGATTCGTGTTGCAAAGAAAGATTCGGATGATCCGACAGAAACAGAGGAAGTTACCGGTATGACAGTTCCAGCGGGAACGACAGAAATCAAGAAAGATGCCGATGGAAACATCACGGATCTGGCAGTTTCTACAGCTATTGATGAGGTTAAAAACGGATTTTCTCTGACAAGTGAGAATAAGAAACTTCATTCGATTTCTATTAGTGATAAGAAAAATCCGAAAGATCATTGGATCACGCTGAGTGCCAAAGAATCTGCCACTGAGCTGGGAATCCGTCTCCGCAATGGAAATAATAAAATTATTATAACACTTACGGAAAATGAAAAACCATTGAATATCATCAAGGTTTCTGACACAGAGAAAGATGTGATTTTGACGACTTCCACCGATGGAACCTGTGTGATCAATAAGGCGGTTCAGAATATTTCGGTGGATAAAGATGGGAAATATTCAGATAAGAAAACTCTGGGCAGAAAGAACCAGATCATTCTGAATGATGTAAATGGAAGTGCTCCATATCTGGAACTTGAGTATGTGAAAGACGAGGTTGCAACGACATCTGCATCTGAAAAAGACGAAGATGCTGCAAGAAATTTGGAAACTAAAAATACCAAAGCAGGAGATTCTGAATCCAAAGGTGCTGAAGCGGAGAAACAGAAAGATCCGGATGAAGAATTATACTGGATTCAGCCGTATGGGGAGGAAAACCAGGAACCGATCGTAATCACAGTTTATAAGAAATAAAAGTGTTTTTACAACAGATATGTCTGGATTTTTTATGTGAGTAAAAAAACAGGTCATTATCGTCCAAAACAGGAGATAATGACCTTGTTTATTTTTGTATACAATTTTACAGGATAGTCAATCCGGACGTGGTAAGCAGATTAATACTTACCAACAACGGTTGCTTTGAGCAGATTTGTGTTGCCAGGATGTCCAAGAGGAACACCAACTGTAAGAACAACGATATCTCCTTCTTTGACATAACCTTTTTCTTCAGCTGCTTCTGTAGCGTGAAGAAGAAGAATCTCCATGCTGTATTCCTCTTTGGTCAGGAGTGGTGTTACACCCCAGATCAAGTTCATCTGACGCCAGGTACGCTCATCCGGAGTACATGCAATGATCTGGCATCCCGGACGATATTTGGAAACCATGCGTGCAGTATTTCCGGAACGGGTAACTGCGATGATCGCTTTTGCGTTCAGGTCGATTGCTGTCATGCAGGTAGCATGAGAAATAGCGGTAGTTACATTTGTAGCATGATCTTTTGAAGAAGTGCTGAACTGTTTATTGTAGTCAACATCAGCTTCTGTACGAACTGCAATTTTAACCATTGTCTTAAGTGCTTCAATTGGGTATTTACCGGCAGCAGTCTCACCGGAAAGCATGATCGCACTTGTTCCCTGATAGATCGCGTTGGCAACGTCAGTAGTCTCTGCACGGGTTGGACGTGGATTCTTGATCATGGAATCCAACATCTGAGTAGCTGTGATAACCTGTTTGCCGGCACTGTATACCTTTGCAATGATATCCTTCTGGATAACCGGTACGTCTTCGAGTGGAATTTCAACACCCATATCACCACGGGCGATCATGATACCATCTGCAGCTTCAATGATGCTGTCGATGTTGTCAACACCCTGCTGGTTCTCGATCTTTGCGATGATCTTGATGTCATGTCCGCCGTTTTTCTCAAGGATATCACGGATTTCTTTGACATCGGCAGCAGTTCTGGTAAAGGAAGCTGCAATAAAATCATAGCCTTCTTTAATACCAAACAGGATATCATCGTGATCTTTTGGGCTGATAAACGGCATGTTTACTTCTACACCAGGGAGGTTGACGCCCTTCTTATTGCCGAGAACACCACCGTTTACGACTTTACAGATGATGTCCTGACCTTTGATCTTCTTGACTTCAAGTCCGATCAGACCATCATCGATCAGAATGCTGTTGCCTGGTTTGACATCTTTATATAAATCTTTATAGGTAACAGAAACGATTTTTTCGTTTCCTACGATTTCTTCTGCAGTTAAGGTAAATTCCTGACCTTCCTTCAGTGTGACCTTTCCATTTTCAAATTCGCGGATACGAATTTCAGGCCCTTTTGTGTCGAGAAGCGCAGCTACCGGTTTATTGAGTCTTGTACGAATTTCTTTTAATTTATCAATACGGCCTTTTTGTTCATCATGTAAACCATGAGAGAAGTTAAAACGTGCTACGTTCATTCCTTCTTTAACGAGTTCTTCCAGAACACCGTCCTTATCAGTAGACGGACCAAGGGTACAGATAATTTTTGTTTTGCGCATTCAAATTCCTCCTACTTTTCCTAAAAAATACACCTTTATTCTAACACATTATTTTCAATGCACAAGTAAAGTTTTTGATAAAATACACGTTAAATTTCTAACATTTTTTACGTTATTGTGAGAAAAATATATGGGAATCGAAAGTAAAATAAAAGAAAAATTCCGATGCCTGAAACTATTTATGTTAAAGAGTAGCAGACATCGGAATATGTAAAATTAAATTTTATAAATTTAGAAACGAGTATGACGATTGATGTACTTAGCTTTATATTTGGAGTATACGATCGTCTGATCCTTGTACAGACCATAGTAACCGGATACGGCATAACTGATAGATACAGCAATCAGGTAATAGGACGCACCACGGAAGCCAAACAGCTCAAATGCGATCAGGATGGAAGTGATCGGGCAGTTGGTAACGCCACAGAAAAGGGCTGCCATTCCGGCGGCTGCACAGATGGATGGGGAAAGACCGATCAGGTGTCCCATGATACATCCGAATGTTGCTCCGATGCAGAAGGAAGGAACAATCTCACCGCCACGGAAACCGGCGCGCATGGTCAGGGCAGTGAGTACGAGCTTCCAGAAAAAGTCCAGTGGGCGAGCCTGACCATTCTCGACAGCAAGCTCGATCAGGTTATTTCCGGCACCCATATAATCAGAGGTGCGCAAAAAGAGTGTGATCACAATAATGATGGCACTGGCTGCGACGATACGGATATATGGATTTTTTAAAAATTTCGCATAAAGTTTGCTGACACCCTGAAGTGCCATACAGAAAATAATACTGATGGCAGCACAGGCAACGGCAACAAGAACCATCTTGAGTCCTGTTTCGATGGTAAGTTCCGGGATATTGACTACATGAAAAGATTCCGGATTGATGCCAAAGCCCGCCGCAAACTTTGAGGCAATAATGGATGCAATCACACATGGAACCAGTGCGGCATAATACATAATGCCAACGCTCACGACCTCCATAGAAAAGACTGCCGCTGCCATCGGTGTTCCGAAAACTGCGGAGAAAGCAGCACTCATACCGCACATGACCATGACATGACGGTCTTCTTCATCGAGATGAAACCAGCTTCCAAGCTGATTGCCGATGCTTCCGCCGAGCTGAATTGCAGCACCTTCACGACCGGCAGATCCACCGGCAAAGTGAGTCAGGATCGTAGAAACGAAAATCAGCGGAGCAGAACGAAAAGGCACATCATCCTGAGAACGGATCGTTGATAAAACCTGATTGGTTCCGCCATCTTCCTGACCGAATTTCTGATACAGAAAAACAATGATCAGACCGGAAACAGGAAGCAAGAAGAATACCCAGAAATGCTCTGTACGATAGTTGGTTACGAATTTCAGTACTCTGGCAAAAAGGCTGCTGATGAAGCCTACGCTCAGTCCGGTCAGTACTGCCAGAACCAGCCATTTAATAAGATTGGTCATATCATATCGAATGTGATCGATATAATAGTGCAGGTTATGGATTTCTTCTGGTTTTTTTTTATCCTGTGTGTTGTTCATAGCTTCCTTTTATTCCTGTGTAATTCCGGTTACTTCGTATCCGGCATCTTTGATCGTCTGACGGATCTTGTCCTCATCAACCTTTTCCGGTGCTGTGAAAACGGTTGTGTTATTTTCGTGAGAAGATACAACGTCTTCAACGCCGAATGCTTTCTTAATAGCTTCGTTTACATGTGCTTCGCAATGTCCGCACATCATTCCCTCAACATTAACTGTAACTTTTACCATAGTTTTTTGCTCCTTTTCTTTTTTATTATAATCATTTTTTACTTCAATGGAAGTAGCTTGTTTAATTTTTTTGTCCTTTTTTGTGTCGTGGATCTTAAACAGGTTCAGACGAAGGGCATTGGTGACAACGCAGAAGCTGGAAAGACTCATTGCGGCGGCACCGAACATCGGATTCAATGTCCATCCGAAAATCGGGATCCATACACCGGCAGCCAGTGGAATGCCGATCACATTGTAGAAAAATGCCCAGAAAAGATTTTCGTGGATATTTTTCAGGGTTGCACGGCTGAGACGTACTGCAGCAGGAACATCGCTTAAACGACTCTTCATCAGAACGACATCAGCGGCATCGATCGCGATATCAGTTCCGGCACCGATCGCGATTCCGATATCTGCGCGGGTAAGTGCAGGGGCATCGTTGATTCCGTCACCGACCATGGCTACTTTGCCCTGTTCCCTGAGTGAACGGATCACACTTTCTTTGCCATCCGGGAGAACACCTGCGATGACATCATCAACACCGGCCTGTGCACCGATCGCTCTTGCGGTGCGTTCATTATCACCGGTCAGCATGACAACACGGATTCCCATATTCTGGAGTTCTTTGACCGCCTGTGGGCTGTCTTCTTTGATAACATCGGCAACAGCGATAATGCCGACCAGTTTACCATTCCGGGCAAAAAGCAGGGGCGTTTTTCCTTCTTCTGCAAGTTTTTCTGCCTTCTGGGAAAGGGTGGCAGGAACGTTTACCTGGCTGCTGATGAATTTCATGCTTCCACCGATCAGAGTTTCCTGTTCGAGCACTGCAGAGAGTCCGTTTCCGGGAAGGGCATGGAAATCAGTAACCTCCGGCGCTGTAAGATGTTGTTCTTCAGCATGTTTGAGAATCGCTTTCGCGAGCGGATGTTCACTTTTTTTCTCCAGGGCAAATGCCATGGTGAGAAGTTCCTGTTCGGAGATTCCGTCTGCAGGGAGCAGATCAGTAACTTCCGGCTGGCCGCTGGTGATCGTACCGGTCTTGTCCAGGGCAACGATCTGAACCTTGCCGGCCTCTTCAAGAGAAACGGCAGTTTTGAACAGGATACCATTTCTGGCCCCCATTCCGTTGCCGACCATGATCGCTACCGGAGTGGCAAGTCCGAGAGCACATGGACAACTGATAACGAGAACGGAGATACCGCGGGCAAGAGCATAGCCAAATTCATGTCCGGTCAGAAGCCAGATGATCGTGGTAACGATTGCAATCGTAATAACTGCCGGAACAAAAATACCGGAAACACGGTCTGCGATCTTGGCGATCGGAGCTTTGGTAGCGGCAGCATCACTTACCATTTTGATAATCTGGGAGAGAGTGGTGTCTTCGCCGACACGGGTTGCTTCGCATTTGATAAATCCGGACTGGTTGACGGTTGCGGCGGAAACAAGATCTCCGGCTGCTTTGTCAACAGGGATGCTTTCGCCGGTAAGGGCAGATTCATTGACGGCGCTGGTTCCTTCAACGATCACACCATCGACCGGGATATTTTCACCAGGACGTACGACAAAGATATCACCCTTGTGAACCTGTTCGATCGGAACGGTTACTTCCTGATCGCTTCTAAGAACAATGGCGGTTTTCGGGGCAAGTTTCATGAGGCTCTTAAGAGCATCGGTCGTTTTTCCCTTGGAACGTGCTTCGAGCATTTTTCCAACAGTGATCAGCGTCAGGATCATTGCGGCAGACTCGAAATAAAATTCCATCATGTAGTTCATAACGGCAGCGGAATCACCGTCTACCTGTGCTCTTGTCATGGCAAAAAGTGCGTAGACACTCCATATAAATGAGGCCATGGAGCCGAGTGCAACCAGTGTGTCCATATTGGGGGCACGGTGCCACAGACTCTTAAATCCGCTAATGAAGAATTTCTGGTTGATGACCATGACGATTCCGGCAAGCAGAAGCTGGACAAGTCCCATGGCAACGTGGTTATCGTTAAAAAATGCCGGGAGTGGCCAGCCCCACATCATGTGTCCCATGGAGAAGTACATCAGAACGAGTAAAAATCCGATGGAAGCGATCAGGCGGCGTTTGAGAACCGGTGTCTCGTGATCTTCCAGGGCTTCCTCGGCTTCAGACATGGAAACCTGTTCTTTATTTGCACCCTTGAGTGATGCGCCGTAACCTGCCTGCTCTACGGCAGTGATGATGTCATGAGAGGATGCGGTTCCTTCAACTCCCATAGAATTTGTCAGAAGGCTGACCGAGCAGGATGTAACTCCCGGCACTTTGGATACGGCCTTCTCCACACGGGAACTGCAGGCAGCGCAGCTCATCCCGGTGACGTTGTATTGTTCCATTGTATTACCTCCTATTTCATTAGCTTCTGCAGAGTTGCAACCAGCTCATCGATGGTTTCATCTTTACCTTCGCGGATATCACGAGCCACACAGGTACGGATATGATTCGCGAGAAGTTCTTTGTTAAAAGAATTGACGGCGGCATTAACGGCGGCTGACTGAATGAGGATATCGTTGCAGTAAGCATCGTTTTCCAACATTCCTATGATTCCCCGGATCTGCCCTTCGATACGTTTCAGACGGTTGATGAGTTTCTTGCGGTCAGCTTCTGAACGGTCGGTGTGCCTGGTACAGCAGCAGGCAGGAGCGGATGGGGTGGCATTATCATTGCTGCAACAAGATTTTTCCTGAGTAGCTGCTTGTTCCTTTATAATTTCTTCTGTCTTTGTAGAGGAACTGGCATTAAAGTTATTATGATCCATAAGCAAACTTCCTTTCGTTCGAGATTTATTATATCAGATGTGAGATGACTCCCACCTCGCAGCAAGAATGCCGATGGCATTCCTGAATCGCATACCCTACAGGGGTATATTCACTATACTTGTAATATATACCCCATGAGGGTATGTGTCAAGGGAAAATATAAAAAAAGAGGGATATCAGGGAATTATACCCCGATAACCCTCTTGCTGATAAGCAAGGATACCCCGGCGGTCAGCGCTTCCGCAATCCAGAAAGCGTTCCATACACCAACGGCTCCGAAGAAATGACTCAGGATAAATGCTGCCGGAAGGATAATGACCAGGTACCTGCAGAGAGAGACGATCAATGAGGCAGTTCCTCTGCCAAGTCCCTCCAGTGCACCACATGCTGTGACGGATACAGAAGAGATCAGGAAACCTGCACAGATGATTCGGAGTGCTGTTTTGCCTGCGGCAATTGTCTGAGGATTTGTGGTAAACATGCCGATCAGCTGTCCCGGAATTGTCAGGCAGATGATTGTTCCGATCAACATGATCACACCACTCATGCCAAGTGTGACGAAGTAGATTTTTTTTACACGTTTATGTTCACCGGCACCATAGTTGTATCCGATGACCGGGCGCATGCCCTGTACAATCCCGCTTGCCGGAAGATACAGGAAAGTCTGCAGTTTGTAGTAAATTCCCAGAATCACCACATAACTCTGGGAATAGGCTGCCAGAAGTCCATTCAGTGCAGAAACCAGGACAGAAGGAAGTGCAAGATTCAGTGCTCCCGGGATACCGACAGAGTATAATCTTGCTGCCAGAGCCATGTCCGGATGGAGATGTCTGCGGCTGAGTTTTACCTGGATTGGCTGCATTTTGTAAATGATCAGATAGAAAACAAGATTGAATACCTGACCAAGTCCGGTTGCCAGTGCAGCGCCTTCAATACCCAGTGCCGGGAACGGACCAAGGCCAAAGATCAGCAGCGGATCAAGAATGATATTGGAAACACAGCCGACCAGAAGCCCGATCATCGTAATCTTCATTTTGCCAACGCCCTGGAAGATCTTTTCGTAAGCAAGGTTAAGCGTATTTATCGTTGCAAACAGAAAAACAATTGTAGAATAACGGATTCCAAGGTCAATGACATCTGCATCACCAGTAAAAAGTGCCAGAAATCCAGGCATCACAAGGATACAACCGATTGTCAGAATTACACCATGCAGACCGGACAATGCAAGCCCGTGTGTGGCTGCTTTGCTGGCAGTCTCTCTGTTTCCGGCACCAAGACAGATGGCAATCTGTGAACTGATACCAATTCCAAAACCAATCGCAATCGCATTGGCGAAGTTTTGGACAGGAAAAACAAGCGACAGCGCGGTCATGGCATTTTCACTGATCTGTGCGACAAAGAAACTGTCCACGATATTGTACAGAGAATTTACGAGCATCGAAATGACCATTGGCAGGGCCATGGACATGATCAGCGGAAAGACCGGCTTTTCTTTCATAAATGTGTCGTTCATAGAAACTCCTTTCAAATAAAAACATCTGCAAGTGCCGGTATTTCTGAAAAATCTGTATCGGCGGAGCAGACATAAAAAAACGCCGCACAACTACCGCAATGGGTAATTGTGTGGCGAAAAATGGTTGGACCAGAAAAATCCACACTATGTTTTGGAAATTAAAATTGTTGTAAACATGAAAGAACAGAATCGTTGTTTACAGACACAGATTGTAGCATATAAATAAGAAGAACGTCAATAAGAAGATTGTATAAAAAGGAGATATCCGACCTCATTTGGATGGTCAGGTATCTCCTTCCGTCAAATCTCCAGATCACGCGCGGTTCCGAAACATCCGAGTACAATCATAGTTGGAGCCGATTTCTATGAGTTCAAAGAGTCGCTTGCGGCGCTTTTCCCATACAGAATTGTTCATGCATAAAGCCTCCAGGGTAAAATAAAAACTACTTTTATCTTACAGGAGATGCGGAGAACCGTCAACGGATGGGTGGAGTAATGTATTAAATATAAACGGAATCGTTCGCAGATTATTGTATACAACTCTGTACAACTGGCCTTCTTGCAGGGATTTCAACAATGTGCTACACTAAAGTATGATTTGAGATGATGAGGATGAAAATGAATTAAGAAGAAAGGAAGCAGGTGTTTCAAAGGAAGGAAACACGCGGAAAGTAGAATATTATGAAAACACTTCTTACATTACAGCTCACGATCTTTCTCCTCGTAGCTGTAGGATTTTTGATGAAAAAAATACATATCATCGGACCACAGGGGCAAAAAAACATCAATGACCTTGTTATTTATCTGATCCTGCCGTGTAACATTCTTCATGCATTTACGCAGAGTGCGGCAGATGGAAATTTTATGAAATATCTGGAAATCCTTCTTATATCTATAGGTATTCAGGTATTCTGTGTGATTTATGGAAAAGTGATGTTCCGAAAAGAACCGGAAGGACGATATAAATGTCTTCAGTATGGAACCATCTGCTCGAATGCGGGATTTCTTGGAAATCCGATCGCAGAGGGAATTTATGGCGCAGAAGGTCTGGTGCTTGCCAGTGTTTATCTGATTCCACAGAGAATCATGATGTGGTCCTCCGGGTTGGCTGTTTTTTCCGGAAGCAGTGATAAGATGAAAACACTGAAAAAAGTCGTAACCCATCCGTGTATTCTGGCATGCGTTCTCGGAATTATTCTGATGGTTACAGGACTTCCACTGCCTCCTGGACTTGACGGCGCAGTAACTGCAGTCGGAAACTGCAACACCGCAATGTCTATGATGGTCATTGGTATGATCCTTGCGGACATTGATCTCAAAGATTTCTGGGACTGGACAGTCGTGAAATATACGGTTCACAGACTGGTCGTTATTCCGGTGGTCGTTTATATTATATGTAGTTTTCTTCCATTGAATAAAACAGTTCTTGGTCTTTGTGTGCTTCTGGCAGCAATGCCGGCGGGTGCGACAACCAGTATCCTCGCAGAGAAATATCAGGTCGATTCTCCGTTTGCAACGAAGATGGTTATTTTTTCCACGCTGCTGTCATTGCCGACGATCTGTCTGTGGAGTATCTTCCTGCAGTAGGAGAAGTAGAAGAGAATTTGTAATAATGCATAGAGTTCTATATATGGATATGCTAAAATAGAACAAAAGGGAGAGGCAGGTGGAAACCTTAAGCCTGAAAAATATGCTGGATGAAATATTTGCAGGGTTACTTTCATTTACAGAAGATGCCGGAGCTGATTGTGCCAGTGCTCAATGAGATATTTGGAACAAATTATCCACTTGATGTTCCGTTGGAACAGCTACGAAATGAACACCAGACGCTGAATGGTGAAAAAATTACTGATTCATACTTCAGAATTGGAAAAAAAGGTTATCATTTCGAATGCCAGAGTACAGGTGACTCGAAAATGGTGATCCGAATGGTGGAGTATGATTTTGCAATCAGCATTGAAAACGTGAAAAAAGAAAATGGAATTTTCAGAATGAGATTTCCACACTCAGCGGTGATATATCTTCGTGGTACAAGAAAAAAGAGCCTCAGAATGGAACTGATCATGCCGGATGGAAAAATTGTGCGGTATCAGGTTCCGGTTTTATGTGTGCAGAAGTATACGAAAGATGAAATCTTTCAGAAGAAGCTACTGTTTCTGTTACCTTTTTATATCATGAGATATGAAAAAGATAAAAAGAAAATTAATAAAAGTGAAACAGAACTGCATAAACTATTGGAAGAGTATGAATCTATACTGCAACACCTGGACAAGATACTTTATGATCAGGGAGCGATATATGGCAGACTGCTTGAGCTTATAAAAGAAATTTCCGACTACATATTCAAAAAAGAAGAATCGGTGAAGAAAGGAATAGGTGATATTGTGGGTGGAAAAGTGTTGGAACTGCAGACAGATAAAGCACTGCAGAAAGGCAAAGAACTTGGCGAGAAAATCGGTGAGATAAAGGGTATTTGTGAAACGGCACAAGAATTTGGGGGATCTAAGGAATCGCTGAAGAAAAAGCTGATCGAAAAGTTCAATCTTACAGAAGCAGAAGCCCAGAGTCACATCGATAAATACTGGAAAGAATAGAACAAAAGATAAATACAGAAAATAAAAGAAAGCTTCAGAGCTCGTACAGTGAGCCCTGGGGCTTTCTTTGCGTATAGAATTATTTTTTTGCTGTTTTGAAATCTTCCATTTCTTTGGGATAGGAAATTTATAGATATTACATATCCCAGAATGTGTTC
>OGRJ01002756.1_pt1 | contig 12097 bp, 8 predicted proteins | sample 1553411 | NCBI WGS metagenome assembly OGRJ01 (sample SAMEA2580084, study PRJEB22360) | human gut metagenome | biome: human gut; feature: human-associated habitat; material: faeces | place: Denmark | collected 2008/2010
TATTTTGAAGTTTTCAGCAATGAAGTCGGAACAATTCCATCCAAGGATCTTTATAAATTTTTTGACAGAGAGGGTAATACACTTGTCCTCAGACCGGACTTCACACCGTCTGTTTCCAGAGCATGTGCAACTTATTTTGATCCGGAGAACGGACCGGTGAGTCTCTGCTATACCGGAAATACTTTTATCAATAATTCCAGTTACAGGGGTCAGATGAAAGAGAGCACCCAGATGGGTGTGGAACATATCGGCGATGATTCCGCAGCAGCAGATGCAGAGATTCTTGCCATGACTGTAGAATGTCTGAAGGCAGCAGGCCTTACGGAATTTCAGGTCAGTGTGGGACAGGTAGACTATTACAAGTCTCTTCTTGCTGAGGCCGATCTGGAACCGGAGATGGAAGAACATCTTCGTGAACTGATCTCACAGAAGAATTATTTTGGTGTGGAGGAGCTTCTTAAGGGACAGAACTTAAGTGAGAGTCTTTCTGAGGCTTTTGCAGAGCTTCCACAGATGTTTGGTTCCGCTGAGGTTCTTGAAAAGGCCAGAAAGCTTACCACCAATCCGGAGGCACTGGCAGCTGTCAAGCGTCTGGAAGAAATCTATGAGATACTGAAGATTTATGGCTGCGAGAAATATATTGCTTTTGATTTCGGTATGCTCAGTAAATTCCGCTATTATACAGGAATTATTTTCCAGGCTTATACATATGGAACCGGCGAACCTCTGATCAAAGGTGGTCGTTACAATGAGCTGATGAAGCATTTCGGTAAACCGGCTTCTTCTATCGGTTTTGCTATTGTGGTGGATAACCTGATGCTTGCGCTTTCCAGACAGAAGATTTCTGTTCCGGCTGAAGGCAAAGCCGTTGTGATCACATATGGAAAAGATGAACTGAAGGAAGCCATCGAAGAAGCAATGAAGCTTCGAAGCGAAGGAAAAAATGTGGCATTACGCCAGGCAAAGGAGGAGCAGGACTGATGAGATATCTTACATTTGCCCTCACAAAAGGGCGTCTGGCTAATAAGACACTGGATATGTTTGAGAAGATCGGAATCACATGTGAAGAGATGCGCGACAAGGATTCCCGTAAGCTTATTTTTACCAACGAGGAACTGAAACTGAAATTTTTCCTTGCAAAAGGACCGGATGTACCAACCTATGTTGAGTATGGTGCAGCAGATATCGGTATTGTAGGTAAAGATACGATCTTGGAGGAAGGACGTAAACTTTACGAGGTCATGGATCTTGGATTCGGAGCCTGCCGCATGTGTGTATGCGGACCGGAGAGTGCAAGAGAGGTTCTTAACAACAATCAGCTGATCCGTGTGGCAACCAAATATCCGAACATTGCCAAAGATTATTTCTATAATAAAAAGCACCAGACTGTTGAGATCATCAAGCTGAACGGTTCCATTGAGCTTGCGCCTATCGTAGGGCTTTCCGAGGTGATTGTGGATATCGTGGAAACAGGAAGCACGCTTCGTGAAAATGGTCTGAAGGTTCTGGAAGAGGTCTGCCCGCTGTCTGCACGCATGGTAGTCAACCAGGTGAGCATGAAGATGGAAGATGAGCGTATCCGCAAGCTGATCACAGAGCTTCGAAATGTGGTAAAATAATCTCCTATCATACGGAGGATCAAATACAGAAAGAAGGCAGAGATTTATTATGCGTAAGGTAAAACTGACCAAAGAATCCACAAAAGATATTCTGGAGAATCTTTTAAAGAGAAGTCCGAATAATTACGGCAAATTTGAAGATGCAGTAGCTGATATCCTCACAAAGGTAAGAGCCGAGGGAGATGCAGCACTCTTTGAGTATACAAAAGAGTTTGATAAAGTTGAAGTAACAAAAGAAACGATCCGTGTCACACAGGAGGAGATCGATGAGGCTTATACTCTGGTTGATCCATCCCTGATCGATGTGATCCGCAAGGCACTTGTCAATATCCGGAGCTTCCATGAGAAACAGCTTCAGAACAGCTGGTTTACAAGCACAACAGACGGAACCATGCTTGGACAGAAGGTAACAGCACTGAACCGGGTTGGTGTTTATGTTCCGGGTGGAAAAGCAGTGTATCCATCTTCTGTTCTGATGAACATCGTACCGGCCAAAGTGGCAGGTGTTGACCGGATCGTCATGACAACACCTCCTGGAAAAGACGGCAAAGTGAATCCAAGTACACTGGTAGCTGCCAATGAGGCTGGTGCAGATGAGATCTACAAGGTCGGAGGTGCACAGGCAATCGGTGCGCTTGCATATGGAACGGAGAGCATTCAGAAAGTTGATAAGATCGTAGGTCCGGGAAATATTTTTGTTGCCCTGGCAAAAAAAGCAGTTTACGGTCACGTAAGCATTGATTCCATTGCAGGTCCAAGTGAGATTCTGGTTCTTGCAGATGAGACAGCAAATCCGCATTATATTGCAGCGGATCTTCTTTCCCAGGCTGAGCATGATGAGATGGCATCAGCGATCCTGATCACCACAAGTGAGGAATTTGCAGATCAGGTAGATGCAGAAGTAAGAGGCTTCGTGGAGAAGCTTTCCCGAAAAGCTATCATCGAGAAATCTCTGGAGAATTTCGGATATATCCTGATCGCAGAGGATATGGATGAAGCAATCGAGGCTGCCAATGAGATCGCTTCTGAGCATATGGAGATTGTTACGAAGAATCCATTTGAGGATATGATGAAGGTACGGAATGCAGGTGCTATTTTTATCGGTCAGTACAGCTCTGAACCGCTGGGAGATTACTTTGCAGGACCGAACCATGTACTTCCGACCAACGGAACTGCGAAATTTTTCTCCGCACTTTCTGTAGATGATTTTATTAAAAAGTCCAGCATTGTATACTATTCCAGAGAAGCACTGAAAAAGATTCACAAGGATATTGTTCAGTTTGCCACATCTGAGCAGCTGACTGCACATGCGAATTCCATTGCTGTTCGTTTCAAGGACGAGGATAAGGAGAACGACTGATGTCAAGAGAAGCATTGATTGAGAGAAATACAAAAGAAACCCAGATCAGGCTGAAATTAAATATTGACGGAACCGGAACTTCTGACATTGAGACAGGAATCGGATTTTTCGATCACATGCTGGATGGTTTTACCCGCCATGGCCTTTATGATCTGGATCTGAAAGTTAAGGGCGACCTGCAAGTGGATGATCATCATACCATCGAGGATACAGGTATTGTCCTCGGAAATGCGATCCGTGAGGCTGTCGGCGACAAAAAAGGCATTAAACGTTATGGCAGCTGCATTCTTCCTATGGACGAAGTGCTGGTACTTTGTGCGGTAGATCTGTCCGGCAGACCGTACCTTGGATGGGATGCTGAATTTTCCACAGAGAAGATGGGAGATATGGCAACGGAGATGGTAAAAGAATTCTTCTACGCCGTTTCCTATGCGGCGCAGATGAATCTGCATATCAAAGTGCTTGACGGCGGAAATAACCACCACATCATCGAGGCGATGTTCAAAGCATTTGCGAAGGCACTCGATGAGGCAACTTCCTTCGATCCGAGAATTGCCGGCGTGCTCTCGACCAAGGGCAGCCTGTAAGAGCAGAAAAAGAGGAGAACAAGAGATGAAACAAGCATTAAAATGTGATTTTACCTGGGCGGATTTTAAGACAAACAGCGACGGCATGGTTCCGGTTGTTGTACAGGATGCGGAAAATGACGAAGTGCTGATGCTCGCCTACATGAATGAAGAAGCGTTTGAGACGACACTGCGCCTTGGAAAAATGACGTACTGGAGCAGAAGCCGCAATGAGCTCTGGACGAAGGGACTGAGCTCCGGCCATGTGCAGTATGTAAAACAGCTTCTGATCGACTGCGACAACGATACAATCCTTGCCAAAGTAGAACAGGTCGGCGCAGCGTGCCACACCGGAAACCGCACCTGCTTTTACCGGACCCTGGCAGAATAAAAATTTTTGATTCAGAGCATAAAAAGAGCTCCTGTTTCACAGAATAAAATCTGTGGGACAGGAGCCTTTTTATGCGGTTCTGTATCGTTAAAAAGCCATTACAGAAGAAGGTATTTTAAGATAAACAGAACAGCCAGGATGTACATGATCACGCTGATCTTTTTTTCTTTTGCTTTTCCGCTCAGGATCTGGATTGCAACGTAGGAGATAACTCCCATGGCAATACCTTCGGAAATGCTGTAGAAGAACGGCATAGCTCCGATGCAGATGTAGCACGGAATCGCCTCGGAAAGATCGCTGAAATCAATGTTGACTACGTTGGTCAGCATGTAGAAGCCTACCACGATCAGTGCCGGAGCCGTTGCAAAGGACGGGATGGCAAGGAAGATCGGGGAGAGGAACAGAGCGAGGCCGAAGAGGATTGCAGTGGTAACAGCGGTAAGACCGGTACGGCCGCCTTCGGAAACGCCGGAAGCACTCTCAACGAAAGTCGTTGTGGTAGAAGTACCAAGAACAGCACCTGCGCAGGTAGCAACAGCATCTGCCATCAGCGCGCCCTTGATGCGCGGAAGTTTTCCGTTTTTGTCGAGCATGTTTGCCTTGGAAGATACACCGATCAGAGTTCCGATGGTATCAAACATATCGACAAACAGGAATGCAAACATGATCACGAAGAACTCGCCTGTTTTCAGAATGGAGAAATCCAGTTTTCCGAAAATCGGGGCAAGGCTTGGAATGGAAAGTCCGCTGGAAAAATCCGGGAACAGGCTGTAGAAGCCGTTTGCCGGGTTCGGAACGTAGAGACCGCATGCCTGGCAGATCATGCCGAGGATCCAGGTTGCAAGAATTCCCCAGAGGATGTTTCCCTTTACATTGCGTACGACAAGAACGGCGGTGAGGATAACACCGATGACTGCGAGCAGAACGGTGATTCCGACATCGTTAAACGTTCCTGCCACATACTCTGTTCCGTTTAATGTGGCTGCAGACTGCAGGTTGGCATTGTAGGAAGACAGGGAATAGAGGCCTGCCACGGTTGAAGAGTTCGGCAGTACAATTTTTGCATTCTGAAGTCCGATGAATGCGATGAACAGACCGATGCCGACGCTGACTGCAGATTTCAGGCTGACCGGAATGGAGTTGAAGATCGCCTCACGGACGTTGGTCAGAGAAAGTACAATAAAGATGATACCTTCTGCAAAAACGGCGGTCAGGGCTGCCTGCCAGCTATATCCGTAGCCGAGAACAACGGTGTAGGCAAAATAGGCGTTGAGGCCCATTCCAGGTGCCAGAGCGAATGGATAATTGGCGAAAAGTGCCATGAGCAGGGTGCCAAGGAAGGCTGCCAGAGCCGTTGCTGTAAAGACAGCGCCGTGGTCCATGCCGGTGGAGGAAAGGATGTTCGGGTTGACGGCAAGAATGTATGCCATCGTCATGAACGTGGTGACACCGGCGATGATCTCGGTTTTGACCGTTGTTCCATTTTCCCGCAGCTTGAATGTGTTTTCCATCAGCTTGCTAAACTTTTCCATAGTTTTCTCTCCTTTTGAATTTTGTAGGCGGAAATGTCGCCTCATAATATGGAAACATCCTAAATGTTACAATATTATCAAGTAGAATGCAAGAAAGAAACGAAAAGAATCTGAAAATTTCTTGTCGAAATTTTTAATTTTTCTATAGACAAATGTCATGATTTCTTTTATGATAAAAAAGGTGTCTTGTAAAATCTGCGTTAAGGAAATGTAAAATATTGAGACCAAAACATGAAAATGCTTTGACAGGGATTTTGAAAAGACATCAGAAAAAGACAAGGAAGAAAAAAGAATATGAGTGTAATAGTGTCTTTGATGGGCGGTCTGGGCTTCTTCTTATATGGAATGAAGCTGATGAGTGAAGGACTGCAGAAGGTTGCCGGATCCAAGATGAGAAGCATTCTGGAGGTATTTACGAAGAACCGTGTGATCGGTCTTCTGGTCGGTATTTTCTTTACCGCGCTGATTCAGTCCTCCAACGCTACAACCGTTATGGTGGTCAGCTTCGTAAACTCCGGTCTGATGAAACTGGCACAGGCTCCTGGAATTATCCTCGGAGCAAACATCGGTACGACAGTTACCGGACAGCTGATTGCGTTTGACCTTGCGGATATCGCGCCGCTGTTTGTCATCATCGGTGTTCTGATGGTTATGTTCGTAAAGAACAATCTGACGATCAGCCGTCTCGGCGAGGTTATCTTGGGATTTGGTATTCTGTTTATGGGTATCTCCGGTATCTCAGGAGCCCTGAACGAAGCAAAAGAGATCCCGGCAGTCGTTAACGCCCTCGGATCCCTGACGAATCCGTTTCTTGCGTTCTTAGTCGGCTGGGTGGCTACCGCGATTCTGCAGAGTAACTCTGCAACGGTCGGAATCATCATGCTTCTTGCAAGAGAGGGCTTGATGGGACTTCCGATCTGTCTGTTTATGATGCTTGGATGCAACATCGGATGTACGATGTCCGCGATTCTTGCCAGCTTCGGCTGCAAAAAAGATGCAAAACGTGCGGCATGTGTCCACCTGCTGTTCAACATCTCCGGAACGATTGTCTGCTCCATTATTTTCCTGCTGTTTGGAAAACAGGTAGTTGACTTCTTTATGGGTATTTCCGGAAACGAAGCAGGCCGTATGATCGCAAATGCAAACTCGATCATCAAAGTATGCCAGGTACTCCTGATGCTGCCGTTTACCCCGCTTCTGGTGAAGGCAACGTACTTTATCATCCGCGGAAATGACGAGGAAGACAAAAAGTTCGAGCTTGCCTACATCAGCTCGAAACATGCGATGTCCCCGACGACTGCAGTTCTGCAGGCTGTCCGTGAGATGGAGCGTATGGCACAGATGGCAGAGACCAACCTGATTCGCGCGATGAATACGCTGGTGACCCGCGATCAGAAAGAAATCGACGAGGTCTACCGTGTCGAGGAAAATATTAATTTCCTGAACAAAGAGATTACGAACTATCTGGTTCACTTAAATCAGGCATCGCTGCCGACATCAGACGTTATGCGCATCGGTGCGCTGTTCCATGTGGTCAATGATATCGAGCGGATTGGTGATCATGCCGAAAATGTCGCAGATTCTGCTGTGCAGATGACGAATGACAATGTGACCTTCAGCAAACAGGGCGAACTGGATCTTTCCGAGATGCTGGATATGGTATTAAAAATTCTCGATGAGTCGATCGAAATGTTTGCAAAGAATGATCTGCAGCACCTGCAGGAGATCATTGATATTGAAAATTCCATTGATCAGGAGGAGCGGGATCTGCAGCAGAAGCATGTAGAGCGTCTGACCCGCAACGAATGTACGCCGGAAGCCGGCATGATCTTCTCCGATCTTGTATCCGGACTCGAGCGTGTCGCGGACCATGCAACCAATATTGCATTCTCCATTCTGGATGAAGATCCGGAAGAGAAAGCAGCCCGCGAGGCAGTTGCAGGAGCAGAAAAATAAGAAATGGATTAAGAGAATAGGAGAAAGGCCCCGAAACATTGGAGTTATGTTTCGGGGCCTTTCTTTCATGCTTATGATGTTTTTTATTTATGGATTTCTTTCACGGGAGAGCGGGCAGTCAGATCGAAGGAGTAGCGGAGGTCAGGGTATTTCCTCCCTCTGCAGAGCGGGATGAACCCGCATTCTGCTGGGAATCGCTCTGCTGATCATCTGAAGAGCTGATGCTCGTTCCGAGGGTCAGGGAGAAGGTCTTTGTCTCATAGGATCCGTTGTCTGGAACCTGTACTTCCACCTCGACGGTTTCGCCGGCAGAGTAATACTGCAGCAGGGATTTCAGCTCGCTGGTGGAGGTGATGGAATGTCCGTCAAAGCTGGTCAGAACGTATCCGGATTTCAGACCTGCATTTTCAGCGGCACCGCCGGAGGTTACTTCGGAGATATAGATGCCGGCCGGCATATTGTATGCCTGCTGGATCTGGCTGCTGACATCGAGGCATTTGATGCCGATCGTTCCCTGATCTTCTGCGGCAACCTTTGTTCTGGTCTGCTCATTCATCAGATTTTCAATGATATCGGAAACACGGGAGACCGGGATTGCATAGCCCATGCCCTCTACCTCTGTAGAAGCAAGTTTTGCGGAGTTGATACCGATGACCTCTCCGTTCATGTTCAGAAGAGCGCCGCCGCTGTTGCCAGGGTTGATGGCTGCATCGGTCTGTAAGTAGGTCTTTCCGGTTGTATCAGTGGAAGAAGTATCTGCCGTTGTTCCATCGGAGCTTCCGTCAGAAGAGGAATCGCTGTCGATCACACGGTTTGCAGCACTGATGATACCGGTCGTAACGGACTGGCCGTAGCCGAGTGCGTTGCCGATCGCAACGACCTGCTCGCCGACCTCAACGGAATCAGAATCGCCCATCGTGGCAACAGCGATGCTGCTCATCGTGTCATCCGGGATCTCGGAGAGCGGAACGGCGATGACGGCAAGATCGTTATCGGCATCGGTACCTTTGATATTTGCCTTGCAGACCTGATTGTTTACAAAACTAACAGAAAGAGTATCGGCATCTTCTACTACATGGTTATTGGTGACGATCAGAAGCTCGGTGTCATTCTTTCCGATGATGATACCGGAACCGCAGCTTGTGGTCTCCTCGGTCTGCGGAGTCTGGGCACCGTAACCGAACATGCTGAAGTAGTTCTGTACTTCCTGTACGGACTGGTTTGTGATGGAGACGATCGACGGCATTGCGTTTTTCGCAATCGTGGAAACATCCATCGTTCCGGTGGAAGTGGAGCTTGAGGATGTGGCAGCGGCTTTTAAGAGGCTGCTGTTGGAAGTCGTCTGCTGTGCAGTGGTTGTTGTTGCAGTGGCTGTCGTGCTTCCGGCAAAGTGGTTGACTGCCTGGAAGGTACCGCCGGCAACACCGCCGAACAGAACTGCGCTTAAGGCGATGGCTCCGATTTTTTTTGCAAGCTTAGCAGCTTTTTTGTTTTTGGAAGAAGGTTTCTTTCCGTTGAAGCTGTTCTGCTCTGCTGCCATCATGTTCTCATTATTGGTTTCGTTTTCGTTATTGTAGTTGTTTCTGTAGTCCATCATAATAAATGCTTCCTTTCTGGTATCTGTATTTTAAACTGTGTTCCGGAATCGGCTTCCGGTTTTGTTTGCTTCCTTTTTTGTTTCTATGCTTTGCAGTATAATGGGAATCTGTGATGGAAATGTAGTAAAAATGTGAAAAAAATAAGTTCTCTGGAAAAGAGAAAAGTGCTACAATAAGAAACAGAAAAATGATAAGGAAATGAGGAAGTAAAAATGAATAGAGGAATAACACAGAAACAGTATCTGGGGTTGGTCCCGCCGACGGAGGAGGACGCCCGCTCCAGCCAGATGCGGATACTGGATGCATTAAAAGAGAAAGGAATCACCGCATCATTTACCCTTCCAGCGCTGCAGAAACTGTATCCCATCTGCGATGAGGCAGACTATAACATAACGGTTTCCCTCGCATGGAATGGAAGCATCTGGCAGGTGGTTGATCTGGAAGCGGGCGATACAGCAGCAGAGCATTACGGCTATGCCGCTGATCTTGGAAGTACGACCGTCGTTGTGCGCCTGGTAAACTGCAGCGACGGTACTGTGCTTGCCGAGGAGAGCGAATACAACCGCCAGACTGCCTATGGAACCGATATTCTGACGAGAATCTTTGCCTGTAAGGATAAACCGGAGGTACTGCAGGACATCCGTGCGTGTACGATGGAGACATTTACACTGCTCTTTGAAAAACTTCGCCAAAAGACAGGAATTGCGCCGTCGGATGTTCTCTCAATGGTCGTATCCGGCAACACAACGATGATCCATTTCCTGCTGGGACTGGATCCGTTCTGCGTCTTTTCATCCCCGTACGCCGTGCGCGCAGACCGCGTCGGATTCCTTCCGGCGAAAGAGATGGGATTTCCCATGAAGGGATGTGTCTACTGCGTGCCGGGAAAATCCAATTACCTGGGCGGTGATATATTAAGCGGTATGATCGCAACGGAACTCTATAAAAAAGAAACGATCAGCGTTTTTTTTGATATCGGAACGAACGGCGAGCTTGTCGTCGGAAACCGGGAATTTCTGCTCTGCGGCGCAGGCGCTGCCGGTCCGGCGCTCGAGGGCGGCGTGGTCAAAACCGGCATGCGAGCTGCAGAAGGCGCTGTTGATACGGTAAAAATAGAAGACGGGAAAATCCAGTGCCATGTAATCGGAGAGGGTAAGCCAAAGGGCATCTGCGGTTCCGGCATTATCGATCTGCTCGCGGAATTATTCCTAAATGGCTGGATCAACCTGTTCGGTACCCTGCAGCCGGAGCGGTCCGAAAAGATCAAGGAAGACCCGGAGACGGGAGAGTGGTGCGTTGAATATAGTGAAGGGCTGTGCTTCTATCAGAGTGATATCGCCGAATTCCTTCGTACAAAGTCAGCGGCCTACACGATGGTTGAGTACATGATGCGTGAATCCGGCATTTCCATGGAAGAAATTGACCGGTTTTACGCGGCTGGTGCATTTGGAAAGCACGTTTCAAAGGAATCCGCCATCACGATCGGCATGTACCCGGATATGGACCGCAGCCGCCTGATCTGCGCCGGAAATACGTCGCTTGCGGGAGCAGAAAAAATCCTGCTGGATCGGACCTGCATCGACGATATTGACCGCATTCTGGACGAGATGGTCTACATCCAGTTCGGCCAGGTCGCCGCTTTCATCTCTATGATGAAAGCGGCCCAGGCAATCCCACACACGGATCTGGAGCTGTTTCCGAGTGTACAGAAGAAGCTCGAAGAAAAACAAAAAGAGAAATAATGGCAATTGCTTGACCGCAGTCGAATTGTGTCATATACTTACTATTGATAATGAGAATCAATAAGGAGTGAAATATATGACACTGAAAGAACTGCCGATCGGCAAAACAGCGACCGTCCGCACGGTAGGAGGAGAGGGCGCGCTGCGGCAGCACTTCCTAGATATGGGAATCATTCCGGGGGCGGAAGTGACGATGGTAAAGTATGCACCGATGGGAGACCCTGTGGAAGTGCGGATTCACAGCTATGAACTGACACTCCGCCTCGCCGATGCCGGACGGATTGCCATTGATGAGATGCGGGACGCTGTAAAAGAAAAAGAGCAGCCGGATGCGAAAGCAATTCCGCATCCCGGCTTTGGAGAGGGCGGAAAGTACCACAATAAGGCAGAGGAGCATCCGCTGCCGGAAGGAGAGCTGTTGTCCTTTGCGCTGGCCGGAAACCAGAACTGCGGCAAGACCACCCTGTTCAACCAATTAACGGGATCCAACCAGCACGTCGGAAACTTCCCCGGCGTGACCGTAGACCGGAAGGACGGTGAAATCCGCGGCCAGAAAAACACGCTGGTCACCGATCTTCCCGGCATTTATTCGATGTCGCCGTATTCAAGCGAAGAGATCGTCACCCGGAATTTCGTTCTGAACGAGCATCCGCGCGGCATCATCAATATTGTAGATGCGACAAATATCGAACGAAACCTGTATCTGACGATGCAGCTGATGGAACTCGACGTTCCGATGGTACTGGCCCTCAACATGATGGATGAGGTACGCGAAAACGGCGGTTCTGTGCTCGTGAACCAGATGGAAGAGAGACTTGGCATCCCGGTTATCCCGATTTCCGCTGCAAAAAACGAGGGAATCGATGAACTGGTTGCCCATGCTGTCCATGTGGCCAAATACCAGGAAAAACCGGGCAGAAAGGACTTCTGTGAGGCGAATGACCACGGCGGTGCCGTCCACCGTGCGTTGCATGCGATCATGCATCTGATCGAGGATCACGCCGCAAGGGCGGATATTCCGGTGCGGTTTGCGGCGAGCAAGCTGGCAGAGGGCGATGCGCTGATCCTGGAGCAGCTGGCCCTCGATGAAAACGAGAAAGAGATGCTCGAGCATATCGTCTGTCAGATGGAGACGGAGCGCGGCCTGGACCGCGCGGCGGCGATTGCGGATATGCGTTTTAATTTTATTGAAAAAGTCTGCCGTGAGACCGTGGTAAAACCAAAAGAGAGCCGCGAGCATGTGCGGAGCACAAAAATTGACCGTGTGCTGACCGGAAAATATACGGCTCTGCCATGTTTTGCCGGGATTATGGCGGCTGTCTTTTTCCTGACC
>OGRJ01002757.1_pt1 | contig 12096 bp, 10 predicted proteins | sample 1553411 | NCBI WGS metagenome assembly OGRJ01 (sample SAMEA2580084, study PRJEB22360) | human gut metagenome | biome: human gut; feature: human-associated habitat; material: faeces | place: Denmark | collected 2008/2010
AGCCGCATGCTCTTCAATAAAGGATATAAGATTTATGCAACGGCAGGTACAGCCGCTTTCCTGAATGCTCATGGAGTGGGCACTGAAGCTGTTTACTGGCCCGATGAACGTCCTGACGCAGAGAACAACGTGATGAAGATGATTGCCGAACACAAGTTCGATTTGATTGTCAATATTCCGAAGAATCATACGAAACGTGAACTGACGAATGGTTACCGTATCCGTCGTGGTGCTATCGACCATAATATTCCGTTGATTACGAATGCTCGTCTGGCAAGTGCTTTCATCGAAGCATTCTGCGAACTGAAGTTGGAAGATATTGCTATCAAGAATTGGCAGGAATATAAGTAACTGAAGAGGAAATAAAAAGGAGGATGCTCTATCAGAAAGAGTGTCCTCCTTTTTTATCTTTTTTTCTGGCGCTACCACTGACTATAAGGCTTATTATTGGGGCTCTTGTGCCCACCAATAGTATATATAATTTAATTTTTTGCCCTCTTCAGTAGGGATATACCAGACCTTTTCTTTTAAATCTGTTTCGATTTTACGGTAAACAGAGATAGGGATTGTGGCATAAGTCCCGAAGTTCATGAAAGAAAATTCGACCTCATCAACCTTGCCGGTATCTGAATTTATGCACATTGTTATTATGAGCTCGTGGCCTTTTACTCTTTGTTTTTCACTAGCAGAAAATGCAGCATTTACAATGGAAAGGCGCTCTGCTCGTGTCCATGCGTCATATTGGAGTAAAACGATACCTTCATCTGTTTGTGAGAAAGTTTCTCCTGTATTTTTGTAACTTTGAGTAGTAAAGAGTAATTTGTTACTCTTGTTATAGAGTGTGACTGTCTTTGACGCTGCCACATCGCATTGGTAGGTGTAACCATTTTCATTGAATGTTTTAGTTACAGCATAATAATTTGTCTGTGCATATATATATGTAGTACAAAGTGATATGCATATAAAAAAGAATATAGTTTTCATAATCAGCAATTTATTGTTAGCTTATTTATACATTTAAAATTCTCTAATCCCGGTCGGTTATATTCGAAGGGGTATTTATCCGCTGTGTAGTGATACTTATGGAAAGTAGGGATGATATCATCTTTTATTTTATTTTCTAAATCGGTACGATTCACTCCGGGAAGTAAATTCCCTTTATTATCAATGTAATTCGTTAAACTTTTTATTCTTCTGCGACGGGGGTCTGTATTGTCCCTGTCTTCCCACTTACTGTCTTTATATTCTGGTAAGTTGCTCGTGTAAAGATATTGTGCGTACCATGCTTCTATTTCTCCATTCAGAGTTGATTCTTTGTATGACGCAGTGGTTTCTTGATAAGCTCGGTAAGCATGCATCATTTCATGAAAAAGCTGATTGCTTTCCATCTGCCTGCCAAGACATATTCCTGTTGATTCTCCTTGGTAACCGAAAGAACCCGTCGTACTTGCTCCAAATTGAATGCTTAAGGTTTTTCCATTGAGCAAATTTGCTAATTCATTATATAATGCTTCTCCCATACAGTCTTCTACAATCTTATCAAGCATATTCTCTATTATTATCCAATTTTCTTCTGTCATGTTAGAGTTACGGAATATTGCCTTGGCTCTAGGGGTGTCCTTCTTGCTGGAGTTGTTGCTGCCTCCGTCACCCCAGTCTAAATCTCCTCCCTCGCCATTGCCACCTCCATCAATTAATTCATCAGTGTCACGATCTTCACGCAATCTTTCCTCAGTCCAGCAGTAATAAGTGTCATATTCATAGGGACCACATTCAGCAGTATAGATAAGTTCGCAATTTTCTTCCGAATCCCAATCCCAACTTCGTGTATTTATGTTCGCCTTATTGTTTATAAAAGTAAGTCCACTTACTGGTTTCTTATGCAGAGTATATTGAGTAAAGTAATCAAACATCCAAGTTTGCTCAACTTCATTTCCTATTTGGCGAGTTATGACATCTGCCATTTTACGGGTATAGATGTGGTAATGGGTGCGTGTCCTGCCAATCGAAAAATACCAGATTGCTTCAATTTCTTTGTCAGAATTTAAATTCTTCACAGGAATTGCGTATACTTTACGCTTGTTTTCACAGAAAGATCGAGCATTCTCCCACATTGGGTAGCCATAAGCATTAATGAACTTAGAGGTAAATTCCACTGAATCATTTTTCTGTTTTAGCAGGAAAACAATTTGCTGAATGTCTGGGTTGGCAGTGGAAACTTTGAAGAAGTGATCAGATGCATCTGTAATAGGTACTTCTTCGCTAATACATGAAGCCACTAGTAATGGTACAGCAAATAAATAAATTAGTTTTGTCATTTTCATAATACAAAATTTGAAGGTAATACACTGTACTGCCAGTTCTCAGAGCAGTATTATTATGATTCTTTCTTCTTGATAAAAGAAAAAAGCGTGGGAACTTATCTGTTTGTCTTTAAAATAGTTTTATTGCGAATGCTTGTTTCTGTTTAAATTGCAATAAATATACGAATATTTTTTGCATGCCAGATAGTATAGCTGCGATTTTTTTGAAAATATTTACTGTTTCTTTTTATCAATATGGTTGGCTGTTTGGAATAAATATCTATTTTTGTGGAGAGTGTAATAGTGAAAGGGTGAATAATTACGCTTTTGAGAGTATAATCTGGTAATTGAAATATATGAATGAAGTAGAGAAAATGCGTAGTTCGCAACTGGCGGATATGTCTGCCCCGGAAGTACAGGTAAAGTTTGAATATGCCAAGAAGTTGTTGGCAAGGATGCGGCAATTGAGTACTTACGATGAGGCTTACAGAGGATTGTTGCAAGACCTGATACCGGGAATACCGGAGACATCCGTTGTGTGCCCGCCTTTCCATTGCGATCATGGGGATGGTATACGTCTGGGTGAACACGTATTTGTGAATGCAAATTGTACTTTTCTGGACGGAGGTTATATCACGATTGGTGCCCATACATTGGTGGGACCTTGTGTGCAGATTTATACTCCACAACATCCGATGGATTATGTAGAACGCCGTACTCCGAAGGAATATGCCTATCCGGTGACGATAGGAGAGGATTGCTGGATTGGCGGTGGTGCTGTTATTTGTCCCGGCGTAACAATTGGTGATCGCTGTATTATTGGCGCCGGAAGTGTGGTGACGAAAAACATACCCGATGATAGTGTGGCGGTAGGAAATCCGGCGAAGGTGATCAGAAAGGTAATGCCGGAACGATGAAGTGATGTGAATTCAGTTATCTGTTAAATCAAAATACGATCTTGAACCATGAAAAAAATCCCCCTTTCCTTTATTGTTTTAGTTTGTATGTTGGCTGGACAATTAAAAGCAGCAGACGATTTTCTTCCCCAGTCCAGATGGATTGGCAGTGAACATTCTCAAAGTACTCCGAACACTTGGCTTTGTTTCCGTAAAACAATCGAGCTTCCCAGTGTTCCCGGTGAGATGATTGCCAACATTGCCGTGGACTCTAAATACTGGTTGTGGATTAATGGAGAACTGGTAGTTTTTGAAGGTGGACTGAAGCGTGGTCCGGCTCCCGGAGCTACTTATTATGACCGGGTGGATATGGCTCCTTATCTGAAGAAAGGAAACAATGTTATTGCCTTGTTAGTGTGGCATTTTGGAAAGAATGGGTTCAGTCATGTAAACAGTGGGACTGCTGCTCTGCTTTTTAGTGCCCGGACATCGGGGGTGACTATTGTCAGTGATAAGAATTGGCAGTGCAGTGTGTATCAGGCTTATCAGAATACAGAAGCGCCATTCCCTAATTATCGTTTGTCCGAAAGTAATATCCGCTTCGATGCACGCAAAGAGTTGGCAGGCTGGAATCAACCTTCTTTTGGGGGTAAGTTAGGCCCGGCCATCGAAATTGGCTTTCCGAATGAAATGCCGTTTGGAAAATTGGTGCCTCGTCCCATTCCGATGTGGAAGGATAGCGGATTAAGGGAATACCCGGAGGTGGTGAAGAATGAAACCGGGGATACTATTCGTTGCCGTCTGCCATATAATTGCCAGATTACTCCTTACTTGCATGTGAAAGCTCCTGCCGGATTGAAGATTGGTATGCTGACTGATAATTATACAGGTGGCAGTGCAAACAATGTGCGGGCGGAATATATTACTCGCGAAGGTGAACAGAACTATGAAAGTTTTGGATGGATGAACGGACATGAAATGCTGTATGTGATTCCTGCCGGAGTGGAAGTATTGGGGCTTAAATATCGGGAAACGGGTTATAATGCAGACATAAAGGGGACTTTCACCTGTGATGATGCTTTCTTTACCGAGCTCTGGAAACGGAGTGCCCGTACCTTATATATTACCATGCGCGACAATTATATGGATTGCCCTGATCGCGAACGTGCGCAGTGGTGGGGAGATGAAGTGAACGAGCTGGGTGAAGCTTTCTATGCGCTCGACCCGCGTGGCTGGCAATTGGCTGTCAAAGGCATTTATGAACTGATGAATTGGCAACGGCCGGATGGGATTATTGCCTCTCCGGTTCCATCGGCTAACTGGTGTAAAGAGTTGCCTCTGCAAATGCTCGCCTCTGTCGGATGGTATGGATTTTATACACAGGCATTTTATAGTGGTGATTATTCATTTGTTCCTCACATTTATGAGGGAATGAAAAAATACCTGCATGAAGTGTGGGAGGTGGACGCGCAGGGATTTCCTATTCCCCGTCCCGGTGACTGGAATTGGGGCGACTGGGGGACTGACGTTGACCTGGAAGTTCTTACTACTTGTTGGTATTATTTGGCTCTTAAGGCTGAGAAAGAATTCGCACTTTATTTATATAAACAAAACGATGCCAATCGGGTAGACGAAATGATGAAGCGTATTGCCGCTGCTTTTGATAATCGTTATTGGACGGGTACCGCTTATCGTTCCAGATCGTATAAAGGTGAAACTGATGACCGCTCTCAGGCTATGGCCGTTGTGAGTGGATTGGCTCCGGTGGGAAAATATAAGGCTTTGCTGAAGGTTTTCAAGAAGGAATATCATGCCAGTCCCTATATGGAAAAGTATATCATGGAAGCTCTCTTTGTGATGGGGGAACCGAACTTTGCATTGGAGCGTATGCGTAGCCGGTATACTAAAATGATGGCATATCCTTATACTACCTTATTCGAGGGGTGGGGAATAGGTGCCGAAGGTTTCGGGGGTGGTACTATCAACCATGCGTGGAGCGGTGGTCCGTTGACTATATTGAGTCAAAAGTTATGCGGAATAGAACCTCTGAAGCCTGGCTTCAAGCATTTTCGGGTAGCTCCGCAGCTTGGTATGTTAAACGAGGCATCGGCAGTGGTACCTACTCTTTACGGCGATATACGGGTAGATATAAAGAAACAAGACCGTATCGTGAATATACATGTAGTCGTTCCTCCGGGTACTACTGCTGTAGTGGTATTGCCTGCTGGCAAAGAAAAGGTACTTCCACCGGGAAGTTATATCCTCCCGTAAACCGGGAAGAGAAAACATGAGTTATAAGGATGATTCTTTGATGAAAAAAAAGTTCTTTGTTAAATTGCTGAATTTCAATAAGTATATATCTTTCTGTATGTTTTTCTTAGAAAATAGTTCGCAATTATTTTGGTAATCTCAAAATAAGCTGTACCTTTGCATCGCTTTTGAAACGAAAGTGTACGGGCGCTTAGCTCAGCTGGTTCAGAGCATCTGGTTTACACCCAGAGGGTCGGGGGTTCGAATCCCTCAGCGCCCACATCCGATTTCTATAATGAGTGGTCTTACAAGTTATTGTAAGGCTATTTTTTTATCTGTTAACTTCCTTACCTAACTTTCTTTCCCCTTTATGGCTTATTACTCAGAAAAAAAAGCTAATTTTGCGGCTCGATAATTATCTAATATACACGTATGGAACTTGATTTACTTACTGCTATCTCTCCGATTGATGGTCGATACAGAGGAAAAACAGATGCTTTGGCAGCTTACTTCTCGGAATTTGCCTTGATAAAATACCGTGTGCAAGTGGAAGTGGAATACTTCATCACCTTGTGCGAATTGCCTTTGCCGCAATTAAAAGGCGTAGACAAAAACGTATTTGAAACATTAAGAAATATCTATCGTAACTTCTCTGAAGCTGACGCGCAGCGTATCAAAGATATTGAGAGCGTAACGAACCATGATGTAAAAGCCGTAGAATATTTCCTGAAAGAAGAGTTTGATAAAATGGGTGGAATGGATGACTACAAAGAGTTTATTCATTTCGGACTGACTTCACAGGATATCAATAATACTTCCGTTCCTTTGTCTATCAAAGAGGCTTTGGAACAGGTTTATTATCCACAAATAGAGGAACTGATTGCGCAACTTCGTACGTATGCGGAAGAATGGACGGCTATTCCTATGCTTGCCAAGACACACGGTCAGCCGGCTTCGCCTACTCGTTTGGGAAAAGAGGTGATGGTATTTGTATATCGTCTTGAACGCCAGCTGGCTACTTTGAAGTCTTGTCCGCTTACTGCCAAGTTCGGTGGTGCTACCGGAAATTACAATGCGCATCATGTGGCTTATCCGGAGTTCGACTGGAAAGCATTTGGTAACCGGTTTGTTGCTGAAAAACTGGGTTTGGAACGTGAAGAATATACTACGCAGATTTCTAATTATGATAATCTGTCTGCTGTATTCGATGCTATGAAGCGCATAAATACGGTAATGATCGATATGAACCGCGACTTCTGGCAATATATTTCCATGGAATATTTCAAGCAGAAGATTAAAGCCGGTGAAGTAGGTTCCAGCGCCATGCCGCACAAAGTGAATCCGATTGACTTTGAAAATGCGGAAGGTAATCTGGGTGTGGCAAGTGCCATTCTGGAACATTTGTCGGTGAAACTGCCTGTGTCCCGCTTACAACGTGACCTGACGGATTCTACCGTATTGCGTAACGTAGGCGTTCCGTTCGGACATATCGTAATTGCCATTCAGAGCTCATTGAAAGGTTTGCGTAAATTGTTGCTGAACGAAACGGCTATCTATCGCGATCTGGATAATTGCTGGAGTGTGGTAGCTGAGGCTATTCAGACAATTCTGCGCCGTGAAGCATATCCGCATCCGTACGAGGCGTTGAAGGCCTTAACCCGCACTAATCAGGCTATTACGGAAGCTTCTATAAAGGAATTTATTGAAGGTTTGAATGTAGATGAGGAAATAAAGAAAGAATTGCGTGCAATTACTCCTCATACATATACAGGAATCTAAGCTGGAAATATTAAATTTAGCTGTATAATGAAGCCAACATTTTAAATCCGGCGATTGTTAATATAGTATACATATATAATATAAGGTATAAGAGTGATAATAGAATGGCCGTGAGGCCAACGTTTAATTTTATTCGAATAAAACAATGAGTACAGAAAACGAAAATTGGCGTGACGATTCTTCCAGTGAGGAGAATTCAGGCAACAGATTTGAAAGAGAAAACAATTACAGCCGTCCGTCTTACAACCGTGAAGGTGGTGACCGACCCTATCGTCCGCGTTTTAACAGCGAGAGTGGCGAACGCCCACAGCGTGCTTACAGCAGTGATCGCCCGTATCGCCCGCGCTTTAACCCTAATGCTGAAGGTGGTGAACGTCCACAACGTTCTTATGGCGACCGCCCGTCTTACAATCGTGAGGGTGGCGATCGTCCGCAACGCTCGTATGGTGATCGTCCGTCCTATAATCGTGAAGGCGGCGATCGTCCGCAACGTCCTTTTTATGGAAACAACAGTGGTGGTGACCGTCCTTATCGTCCTCGCTATAATAGCGGTGATGGTGGTGATCGTCCACAGCGTCCTTCTTATGGAGGCTCTTCTTATGGTGACCGTCCCCAACGCCCGCGTTTCAATAGTGGTGACGGACAGCGTTCTTATAACAACGACCGTCCTTATCGTCCTCGCTATAATAGCGGTGATGGTGGTGATCGTCCACAACGTTCTTATGGTGGCTCTTCTTATGGAGGTTCTTCTTATGGCGACCGCCCGCAGCGTCCACGCTTCAATCCGGATGGCGGAAGAGGCGGATATGGTCGTCCCCAGCAGCGTCGTACACCGGATTATGATCCGAATGCAAAGTACAGCCGTAAGAAACAGATAGAATATAAGGAACAGTTTACGGATCCTAATGAACCGATCCGTTTGAACAAGTTCCTGGCTAATGCAGGTGTCTGCTCTCGTCGTGAGGCGGATGAATTCATCACGGCAGGTGTGGTTTCAGTAAATGGAGTAGTGGTTACAGAACTCGGAACTAAGATCAAACGTGCTGACGAAGTGAAGTTCCATGATCAGATGGTGAGCATTGAACGTAAGATTTATATCTTGCTGAATAAGCCGAAAGACACTGTGACTACCTCGGATGATCCGCAGGCACGTCGTACAGTAATGGATTTGGTGAAGGGTGCTTGCGATGAGCGTATTTATCCGGTAGGTCGTCTGGACCGTAACACTACAGGTGTGTTGTTGCTGACGAACGACGGTGACCTGGCTTCCAAACTGACACATCCGAAGTTCCTGAAGAAGAAGATTTATCACGTACATACAGATAAAAATGTGACGAAAGCTGATATGGATCAGATTGCAGCCGGTATTCAGTTGGATGACGGTGAAATACATGCAGATGCTATCAGTTATACGGATGATGTTAGACGGGATGAAGTGGGCATTGAAATTCACTCAGGTAAGAACCGTATTGTTCGTCGTATATTTGAGTCACTGGGTTACAAGGTAGTCAAACTCGACCGCGTATTCTTTGCCGGACTGACTAAGAAAGGCTTACGTCGTGGTGAATGGCGCTATTTGAGCGAACAGGAAGTAAACTACCTGCGCATGGGCTCTTTTGAGTAATTATATAATATAGAGGTTTAACACAAATTTATGGAAAAGATTAGTAGAACAAAGATTGTTGACGTGTTGAAGCGCGAAGATTTCGGCGCTATGGTCAACGTGAAAGGCTGGGTTCGTACCCGCAGAGGTAGTAAACAAGTTAATTTTATCGCCCTGAATGACGGTTCTACAATAAATAATGTGCAGGTTGTAGTAGATTTGGCAAACTTTGATGAGGAGATGCTGAAAGATATTACCACCGGTGCCTGTCTGAGTGTGAACGGTGAATTGACGGAGTCAGTAGGTTCCGGTCAGAAAGCTGAGATTCAAGCTCGTGAGATTGAAGTGCTGGGTACTTGTGATAATACATATCCTTTGCAGAAGAAAGGTCATACGCTGGAATTCCTGCGTGAGATTGCTCACCTGCGTCCCCGTACGAATACTTTCGGTGCGGTGTTCCGCATCCGTCATAACATGGCGATAGCTATCCATACTTTCTTTCATCAGAAAGGCTTCGTTTATTTCCATACACCTATCATTACGGCATCTGACTGTGAAGGTGCCGGACAGATGTTTCAGGTAACGACGAAGAACCTCTATGATTTGAAGAAAGATGAAGCCGGTTCCATCATTTATGATGACGACTTCTTTGGTAAGCAAACCAGTCTGACGGTTTCCGGACAGTTGGAAGGTGAACTTGCTGCTACGGCACTGGGCGCTATTTATACTTTTGGCCCTACATTTCGTGCAGAAAACTCCAATACTCCACGCCATTTGGCTGAGTTCTGGATGGTGGAACCGGAAGTAGCGTTCAACGATATTACGGACAATATGGATCTGGCGGAAGAGTTTATCAAATTCTGTGTGAAGTGGGCTTTGGATAACTGTGCTGACGACGTGAAGTTCCTGAACGATATGTTTGACAAAGGCTTGATTGAACGTCTGCAAGGTGTATTGAAAGAATCTTTCGTACGTTTGCCTTATACGGACGGCATCAAGATACTGGAAGAGGCTGTTGCTAAAGGTCATAAGTTCGAATTTCCGGTATACTGGGGTGTGGACTTGGCTTCTGAGCACGAACGTTATCTCGTGGAAGAACACTTCAAGCGTCCGGTTATCTTGACTGACTATCCGAAGGAAATCAAAGCGTTCTACATGAAGCAGAACGAAGATGGTAAAACAGTACGTGCAATGGACGTATTATTTCCGAAGATTGGTGAGATTATCGGTGGCTCTGAGCGTGAGTCTGATTATGACAAGCTGATGACGCGTATTGACGAAATGCATATTCCGATGAAGGATATGTGGTGGTATCTTGATACCCGCAGATTCGGTACGTGCCCTCACTCCGGTTTTGGTCTGGGTTTTGAACGCTTGCTTCTGTTCGTGACGGGTATGGCAAATATTCGTGACGTAATACCTTTCCCGCGTACGCCGCGTAATGCAGAGTTCTAACTCTTAAAATAAATAAGTGAAGTAGCCCGCACAATCTTGTTGTGCGGGCTCTTTTTTTACTAATAAACTGTTATAATATTAAAATAATTACTTATATTTGTGACAGTCAGATGCCTATACGTTAACCAAATATATACGAACATGAAGAAGAAGTATTTCATTACCATGTTGGCAGCAGTGCTGTTGGCGGTAACAGGAGCGGCAGCGCAGAAGAAGGCGAGTTTCAAACCAGCGGATTTGAAAGGTATCTGGCAGCTGTGTCACTATGTATCCGAAATTCCGGATGTTCCCGGTGCTTTGAAGCCCAGTAACACATTCAAGGTATTGAGCGATGACGGGCGTATCGTCAATTTCACTCTTATTCCCGGCAAAGATGCCATAATCACCGGATATGGTACCTATATCCAGCTGACGGACAATAGCTATCGGGAAAGTATTGAGAAGAATATTCATCTGCCCATGCTGGATAATAAAGATAATGTCCTGGAGTTTGAGATGGGAGAAGGCGGGCTTATGCATCTGAAATATTTTATTTCTAAAGATTTGAATGGCAATGAATTGAACTGTTGGTATCATGAAACCTGGAAGCGGGTAACGATGCCGCCTGTATTCCCTGAAGATATTGTTCGTTAAAACGGGCTATCCGGATATAATAAGCAATGTTCCGATGCAAAGCAAGCAATCTTTTGCATCGGAACATTGCTTGTTTTGTGTCCTAACATTGCTTGTGATTGATAGTCAGCTTCTTTAAAAAAAAGAAGAAAACGTTTGCCAGTTTTGGGAAAATCCGTACCTTTGCAAGCCGATTATTATCTAATAAGGATAAGCAATTAATTCAGAGCGAGTTAATCCACCTTTGTCCGGGGTGGCTAATCCGTAATGAAGATTTTTTTAGTAGTAACATTTAAAAAACAAATCAAGAGTGGATACTTTAAGTTACAAGACCATTTCTGCAAACAAAGCTACGGTAACCAAAGAATGGGTTATTGTTGACGCTACAGACCAAGTATTGGGTCGTCTGGGCGCAAAAGTTGCGAAACTGTTGAGAGGGAAGTATAAACCAAACTTTACTCCTCACGTAGATTGCGGTGATAATGTAATCATTATCAATGCCGACAAAGTTAAAATGACAGGTAATAAGTGGACTGACAAAGTGTATTTGTCATACACAGGTTATCCCGGTGGTCAGAGAGAAATGACTCCTGCTCGTCTGCAGGCTAAACCGAACGGTGATGACAGACTGTTGAGAAAAGTAGTAAAGGGTATGTTGCCTAAGAACAAATTGGGCGCTAAATTGCTGAGCAATATGTACGTATATGCTGGCAGCGAGCACAAACATGATGCTCAGAACCCGAAAACAATTGATATAAACTTACTTAAATAATAGATATGGAAGTAGTAAATGCATTAGGCAGACGTAAAAGTGCAATTGCACGCATTTTCGTAACCGAAGGTACAGGAAAGATTACTATTAACAAGAGAGACCTTGCAGAGTACTTTCCATCAACTATTCTTCAGTATGTTGTAAAACAACCATTGAACAAGCTGGGTGCTGCTGAGAAGTATGACATCAAGGTGAACTTGTGTGGTGGTGGTTTCACAGGTCAGTCTCAGGCATTGCGTTTGGCAATTGCTCGTGCACTGGTTAAGATGAACGCTGAAGATAAAGCTGCTCTTCGTGCAGAAGGCTTCATGACTCGTGACCCTCGTTCTGTTGAACGTAAGAAACCGGGACAGCCGAAAGCTCGTAGAAGATTCCAGTTCAGCAAGCGTTAATGTGCCGCCTGATAGAGGAATATGTTTAGTATCT
>OGRJ01002780.1_pt1 | contig 12037 bp, 8 predicted proteins | sample 1553411 | NCBI WGS metagenome assembly OGRJ01 (sample SAMEA2580084, study PRJEB22360) | human gut metagenome | biome: human gut; feature: human-associated habitat; material: faeces | place: Denmark | collected 2008/2010
CCCCGACCGATGAGCTTGAAAGAAAAACAGCGCATGACACAGTTTACTTTACGCCCCCAAGACTATTAGGTAGACATTCTTTTCCATCTTGTTTTCTTCCCTTTCGGAAAAAAGTATCCATGAACCCTAATTGTTCATGGATACCATTCCGTTCGCATGGCTGAATATTCCTTGATCAATCAGCAATTGTATAGTCTGTTCCGTTACCATATCTAGATTGTTTCCTTTCCTACTGAAACCGAGAAGTTGGGAAGTCAGCCGTTTCAGATCTTCAGTCGGCATAGATATCTGTTGCTCTATGGCATAGCGGGCGGCGCTCATTACTTCCAGGATTGGAATATCCAGAATATCGCGTTTGGAGTTGATGCGGTAAAAGTCGCAGTCTTTAGCTTTCTCTTCATCTTCCCAGTAAATTATAGTATCTCCCGATAAAGGGTCTTTATATGCATCTTCAAGAAGATTGTCGATAAATACCTGTAAACGGGTGGTAACCCTTGTTAGATTCCAAATTCGTAATATTCTTTTATATAGCAGAGTATTTGTTATGGGTTGTTCAATCTTGACTATTTGTTGAAGTTGTTTTTTAACTTGATAGGAGGAAGCCATTACGGTATCGATATCTGTACTGTAGCCTATATCGGGCAAGTCAGCAAATATATATTCTCTTTCTCGATTGTTCACTAACTCTACAACAGGTTCATTCTCTATACTGAATGTTTTCAGAACATTATTCTCTATCGGAAGAGGAGGCTGTTCTTCTACTTTTGTGTTTTTTAAATCTTCCAGCTTTTTGATAATGCGCTCCACGACGTTCTCCTTATGTTCAAACCAGTCGACGGACCATACACGCATTACATTCCAGTGGAGCATCTGCAAAACATTCGGTTGTACTATTTCACGGTCCCTTGTAGTCTTGGTTTCATAATAGTTTCTGCCGTCACACAATATCCCTAGAATATATGTATCCGGTTGCAATGGATTGACAATCGCTAAATCCACCTTAAAGTTTGACCGTCCTACCAGAGTATCCACTTTATAACCACGCTGAGTAAGTTCCTGTGCAATTAAAGTAATAAGATTACTTTGTTGCAGGTTCTGTAGTTGGATGGCCGGAACAGGTGAGGTGCCGCGTTCTGCAAATTCAAGGAACCTCTTTAAGCCTTCCACACCTTTGGACTTTGTACGTTTCAAATCTATTTGTTCGGAGCGTAAGGTTGAGAAGATAATCATTTCATAACGTGCACGCGATACGGCTACATTCAGACGACGTTCGCCACCTTGATTATTCAATGGTCCGAAATTCATAGATACATTGCCATTCCTGTCCGGACCGTATCCTATAGAGAAAAGGATAATATCCCGTTCATCACCTTGTACATTCTCCAGATTCTTGATGAAAATAGGCTCATTACTTTGGAAAGCTTTTTCTTCCAATTCGGGATATTTGTTCAGTTCCTCAATGAGCATATCTTCTATCAAATTTTGCTGTACTTGGCTGAAAGATACGACGCCTATGCTTTTTTCAGGAACTTCAGGTGTACGTAGCCGGTTCAGTATTTCTTTCACAATGGCTTCAGCTTCGGCATGATTGCTGCGTGTACGTCCTTTATCATATGTACCATCTACCTGAACTAAACGTACTTTTGAAACTCTGTCATCCACAGAAGGAAAAGTATATAGCTTTCCATTGTAATACTGAGAATTACTGAAAGCAATCAGACTTTCGTGTTTGCTCCGATAGTGCCAAGTCAGATAACGGGATGGAATGGATAACGAGATGCAATCATCCAGAATGCTCTCCATATCGTCAAATTCAGCTTCTTCCTCGTCTACTTGTGAAGAGGAGAAGAAACTTGTCGGAGGCATTTGCTTGGGATCACCTACTACGACTAATGCGTTGCCGCGGGCTATTGCACCGACTGCCTCGCTGGTAGGCATCTGTGATGCTTCGTCGAAAATAACAAGATCGAACTTCTCTGCATCCAGATCGATATACTGAGCCACTGATATCGGACTCATCAACATGCATGGACATAGCTTGGGCAACAGAGTTGGTATCTGGTCTATAATTCTCCGGATAGATGTGCCGCGTCCTCCATTTGAAATGTTCCTTTTTAGAATTCCTATTTCGGAACTGGAGGCGGCTTCCATTGTTAGTGATGGTATTCTGGCTGCTAATCTACAGTATAGTTCTTTTTTACTCAACTCCTGAAAATCTATAGTCAGTTGTTTGTATTTACTGATCATTTCCTCAAATAGCAACCCGTTGAAAAGGCGTAAAGTTTCGTCCGCATCAACGGTTTTTAGAGCTAATTGGTGATAAACGCCTTTCATATACGCATTAGAAGCTTCCGATCCGCTTTTATGCTTATCTGTTATATAGTTGATAACTACGGTTAAATGCAGAGATTCCAATTCTCTCTTACGGATGCACCATTGTCCCCAATCTTTAATCTTATTGAAGTGAGTTAGCCAGGTATTCAGTAGAACCGGTAGTTTCACTTCAAGATTATTATCCGGCAGTTGTATGTAGCATAAACCTTTTATTTCATTGAGAACCGTATTCAACTCGTTGGATGTATCGATTAGTTGCCTGAATGTATCTTTATTAGACTGTTGGAATGCGTTCCAGTCAATACTGATTTTATTTGCAAATTGATTCAGAACTTCTGCGAATGGCTGTTGAACGATTGCTACGTATTCCGATAAAGTGTTGTAAATTATCGGAAGATTCTTAAGTATAGAATCAATATCATCCCATTTCTCTTTGCTCTTTCTTCCTAAGAAGCCGAAAGAAGATGATAATTCGGAAGATTGTTCTTGAATGATCTTATTATTCTTTTGATAAGCATTGAGCTTTTCTAACAGGCTTGGTATTTGTGCTGCCTGCAAACTTATATTGTAAAGTCTGAGCTTTTTCAGATAAGAACGTTTGGCAAAGAATTTAGGTAAGAACCATTTCAATTCGATAGCTTTCCATTCTTGTTGGAGGGCAAATGCATTTTCTCCCAGAATTTGAGGTGCATACTCTTTACCCAGTTCAGCTTGTAACTGATCTCGCTTACGACCGGACAGGATAATATCTTTCCATTCTTCTATCAAGTCGGTATTACCACCCATTTCCAATAACGTTTTATTCAGATATGGGATGGATAGAAGCTGGTTACATATCTTGCCCATCCAGTTGATCCCATCCCAATTATCAGGTATCGAGATTCCCAGACTATTTGAAAGCAACTTTCTGTTAGCGGTAATCGAGGTGAATAAATTAATAAAGCGCCTGATTCCGGCTTGTAATTTCTGAGAGCTCTCTATGGAAGTATCGTATGGCTCCAGTCCCTTTAACGGGTGATCTTGCGGATGCCCTGTTATCTGAAAAACTGTATCCAGTTCCTGGATCTTTTCGCAAAAGTCTGTCAGTTGATTTTGGGTGATGGAGGGAAACAGAGAAAAGTCGATCGACAATTCATCTCCCTGTATCGATAAGTAGTTTGTAATGCAATCATAAAGAGAAAAGCCGGAAGCATGGGGATGATGCAATGCTTCCATATAATCGATTAATTTCTTTCTACGCTCAAATAATTGCTTTGAAGTGCTTTCAAACTCGGCTGGAGACTGAATGTGAATGACTTCTATAGCCTTCTGAAGCTGAGCCAGAAAATGAGATTTAGTGACCTTATTAGAATGTAGTTCCAGACAGAACGGATCTAATCCTATCTTAGTCAGACGGTTTTGTACTACAGAAAGTGCCGCCATCTTTTCTGCTACAAACAGCACACGTTTTCCTTTGTACAGGGCATTGGCTATCATATTGGTAATGGTCTGTGATTTACCGGTTCCCGGAGGTCCATGCAATATGAAGCTCTTTCCTTCTCCTGATTCAATAACGGCTTCCAGCTGCGAAGAGTCAACATCAACAGGGATGGCAAAATGGATAGGTTCAAGATTTCTGTCTATTTCTCTGGCGTCAATTTCCGGAGTCGTATCCTGCCATTGAATACGATTTTCCATCAGACTGGCTATAATGGCGTTCTCTTTCAATTTGTCTGCATTGGTATGAATATCGTTCCACATGACAAACTTGTTGAATGAGAATAGCCCCAACATCGATTCTTCCACTACATCCCAACCTTTCATATTACGAATGCAGGTACGAATCGTAGCGAATATCTTTTTCACGTCTACGCCACTATCATCTTTTGGCAGCGGATTCAACCCGGAAAGATTAACACTGAACTGTTGTTTCAATAGTTCGACGAGAGTTATGTTCAATATAATTTCTTCGTCTCTGGTACGGATAATATATCCGCTTGAACCTCCACGACGCACAATGTCTACCGGTAACAGTAAGATAGGAGCAAAGCGTGGTTTCACACTCTTAGGAGACTCATACCACTTCAGTATTCCTAAAACGAGGAACAGTGAATTTGCACCATTTTCTTCAATGGCGGTTCGCGATGTACGGTATACAAATTTGAGTGAGTTTTGTAGTTCGCTTTCTGTCAGATAAGAACGGAGTTTTTTGTTTCTCAGCTCGCTGATTACTAATTCTTCCAAATTCTCTTTCCATAAAGAAGAATCATAGAGCCCTGTCTCACCCGGTTCTATTTTACTTTTAGTAGGGCTGGATAATATCTGGTAGTTTTCTCCGGCTTGCAGATGATCTTCCAGATGATCAATTTCGAAAGATATGAATGGTATAACTCTTCTACCAAGCCGGATGTTGATCAGATTATTGCGTAGAGAAAAGTCCAGTAGTTTTCTTTCCCAAATAATCTGCTTGGTTATTTCATCCTTGCTGTCCTCCAGTTTTATTTCATACCGGTCCAGTCGGTGTATTCTTTGGGTTACATTCTCATGTTCTATTCCACTGTTTTCTATTTGCCATTCACCGTTATGGTTTATGCGTTGTGGTAATGGACGGATTTTATCCAGTCTGCACCTATATACATCAATAAACAGCTCGAATCTGTTTTCTTCTTTGAGTTCTCTCTGAGCCATTGTAGCAGCTTCTTCAAATGAAATATTTTGAGAAGATGCCAGTGCGGTTGTCTCTACTAATACAATGTCGCTGATGCCATTTGCACTCCCTTTGAGTAGAAAGGAAGCATCATCGCCTACGGTTTGATGATAAATATCTTCTGTAAGCCATGCACCTACCAATATATGTCCTTTCAACAAGACTAAAAGAGGATGAATGCCATTGGCTTCCAGACAGGAAGCATAGAGTAAAGTCAGGTCTATACATGTACCTAGTTTGCTGGTGAGTACATTATCTACCAAGCGGATACGCTGCCCCGAAGTTTCAAAGCTGGCTGGAACTGTAGAATATATTAAAGACTCAGACCGGAGAGCTTCATAAATAGCAGCTACCTGTGCACGTACTCGGTTGGGGTCCTGTGTCTGATACTCGTCTAAGGCAGAGTTTCCGGTCCACTTTTCGAGGAATTGTGAGGCTTTTACGCTTATTCTTGAAAGTATGGGATGATTGGGAGTAACAAATGTAGCTAAGAGTTCGGGCATAATCCTGGAACCGGTCCACTGATCGTATGCCATCAGTTTGATGGGAAATGTTTGCTGATGGGCTATCTCACCGGAAATCGTAATAACCAGATGAAAGATAGTATCGATGCCTTCTGTCAATTCGATTAATTTTACACTTTCAGGTGATATTTCCAGGTTGTTGATTTGAATGTTCTGTCCGTGCGGAATGACTTCGAGAATACTCTCTGAGTACTTAATTAGTTCTCCATCTATCGAAACTTTGATATTGTTCCAATCGACTTCATCACTGTTCATTAGTTCGCAGAAATTGCATGAAGGTACATGGTTGTGTATCATTGCATAATTGATGCATGGCAGGTATTCCAGGTGGATTGTTCCATTGAAGGTGCCTGTAATTGTGTTGTCGTTTCCCATTGTTGTTATAGAATTTAACTGATAAAAGAGGTGATCCCATAATATCATTCCCGGATTCAAAGTTATAAATATAATGCTAATAATCTATACTTTATTTATAATTTAGTGAGATATTTGTCGCTTATTTAGTTCAAAAAGGATTCACCCTATTGTTCATTGTGCTGATTTTTGTGATATTTGCAACGCCTTAGAACAAAAATCACTGTTGAATTGTTTAATAACTGACAAATTTTATATCTATATGTATATTACTCTCATTGTTTTATTCCTTTCTGCGATATTCTTTATGAGTGGCAAAGTGCGTTCGGATTTGGTGGCGCTTTGTGCTTTGGTGTTACTAATTATATTCGGTATTCTAACTCCGGAGGAAGCATTGACCGGCTTCTCCAATTCCGTCGTGATCATGATGATAGGATTGTTCGTTGTGGGCGGTGCCATTTTTCAGACGGGTTTGGCGAAGATGATCAGTAGTCGTATTCTAAAATTAGCCGGTGACAGCGAATTAAAGCTTTTTATTCTTATTGTACTGGTGACTGCCTTCATCGGCGCTTTTGTCAGCAATACCGGAACGGTAGCTTTGATGCTTCCTATTGTTGTCAGTATGGCTATGGGGACACAGATTAATGTCAGTCGCCTGCTGATGCCGCTTGCATTTGCCAGTAGTATGGGAGGTATGATGACACTTATCGGTACACCACCGAACCTTGTAATTCAGGAAGCACTGACTTCTGCTGGATATGCGCCCCTTACTTTTTTCTCATTTACTCCTGTCGGACTGGTTTGTGTAGCTGTCGGATTGGTGATACTGATTCCATTGAGCAAAATTTTCCTGACTAAGAAAGGCGATAAGGATCGTAAGGGCAAAAAGAATAAATCACTGAAAGAGCTGGCAGGGGAGTACCAATTGTTCCAGAACTTGTGTCGGGTACGAGTGGAAAGTAGATCCCCTTTAACTGGAAAGACCATACAGGAACTGAGTATTCCACAACGTTATAATGTGGGTATAATGGAGGTTCGCCGTCAGTCATCTTCTTCGCGTCGTCATTTCTTTAAGACGATGAGCCAGGAAATGGCTGCTGCTGATACCATTATTCAGGAGAATGATATTCTGTATGTACTGGGAGATTTTACGAATGTGGAGCGCTTTGCAGAAGAAAATACATTGAAGTTATTGGATACGCATGATGCAGAAGGCACCGTAGAATCAAAGAGTGATGAACTTGAATTCACGGAAATCGGTATTGCTGAAATTGTATTGATGCCTGCTTCTAACCTGGTCAATAAGCCGGTAAAGGATTCTGGTTTCAGAGAGAAATATGGGGTGAATATTCTGGGTATCCAACGCAAACGTCAGTATATTCTAAAGAATTTGAAGGATGAAAAGATGCATTCGGGAGATGTGCTGTTGGTGCAAGGAACATGGGAGAATATAGCGCGTTTGAGTGAAGATCCCTCTGATTGGGTAGTACTTGGACAACCGCTTGCCGAGGCTGCCAAAGTAACCCTGAATCATAAAGCACCTGTTGCCGCCATTATCATGTTGGGAATGGTGGTAATGATGATGTTCGATTTTATCCCTGTCGCTCCGGTAACGGCAGTAATGATTGCAGGTTTGCTGATGGTGCTTACCGGCTGTTTCCGAAATGTGGAAGCGGCATATAAAACTATTAACTGGGAAAGTATTGTTCTGATTGCCGCTATGTTGCCTATGTCGTTGGCGCTGGAAAAGACCGGAGCTTCCGAATTGGTGTCCCAATCGCTGGTAAACGGGCTAGGTAGTTACGGACCTTATGTGTTATTAGCAGGTATTTATTTCACCACTTCGCTGATGACTATGTTTATTAGTAATACGGCTACCGCTGTTTTGCTTGCTCCGATTGCTTTGCAAAGTGCCATACAGATTGGAGTCAGTCCGGTTCCTTTCTTGTTTGCCGTGACGGTAGGTGCAAGTATGTGTTTTGCTTCTCCGTTCTCTACGCCGCCTAATGCCTTGGTAATGCCTGCAGGACAATATACTTTTATGGATTATGTAAAAGTAGGATTACCGTTGCAGATTATTATGGGAATCGTGATGATTTTTGTATTGCCATTGATTTTCCCCTTTTAGTCTTTGTCTTTTTATGAAGAGTTGCATATTTCCATGCAACTCTTTTTTTTGCTGTATACTATTGAATAAATAGTATTAAAATTTTTATATTCAACGATATAACTAACTGTCATCTAATATAAATAATTAGAGTGAGGCGCTTTAAAAGATGTTAACTGCAAATCGGAAAATGCAATGTAATCTGTATAATGTTTATAAATACAATTATCTTTGTGCGTTCATTGCTGATTATTGATTAGTAGTGATTTATGTTTTTCGCAAATAAAACAAACTAAAGCATTAAAAGATTATGAAACAGAACATTGCAAAAGTATTCACTTTCTCGTTGTTGGCGTCTTCCATCAGTTTTATCAGTTGTGTTGATAATGAGAAAAATCTGTTTGATGCAGATCAACTGAAGCAAATTTACGAAGAAACTTTTCCTGTAAAAAACATCGATCCTGATGGTGATTGGACAGTGTCACGAAGTGTGACAGCGCATGTGTCAGTTAATGGAGATCAGGGAGTAGATTATAAGATACAAATATTTGATGCCGATCCATTAAGTCCGGGAAGTAAAGCAAAACTTTTAGCGGAAGGAACTGTCAATCAAAGTACGACTTTGAATGTGGTGATGGATTGTGCAACAGCGCTTAATAAGGTGTTTGTTGCACGCATAGATGAGCACAAACGCTATCTGGTTCAACCGGTAGCGATTGAAAATGGTACAGTGACAGCGCATTTAGGAGACGCACATTATATATGGATATACAGGAGCACAACGTCTCATGTTGAATACAGGGAATGCTAGTACCCCTCTGACCGATATATACATTCTTGAAGTGAACGTCAAACTTAAGAATACAATATCTGTCCCTAGTGTGACAGATGGCTTAGACTTCTTCATTGCTTATCAGGGGATAGGTCAAAAGAGAACGGAAATCCATTTGACTCATTTTAATTCGGCTACGGCGAATGGGCAATTGGCAGATAATGAAGTGCTCGAAGTAATCAAGGCAGTTAATAATACTTGGGCTCTTTGCGTTCCTGATAAATTTGCTTATCCAACAGAAACAACAGTGATAACGAATGCATATTCTAAATTTGCAGATTGGGCACACGATCAGAGCTCAACCACAGATTGGTATAAGACTGTTAGTAGTGACAAGGTGATTCAGTACTAAACTTTTCGTCATCTCTACACTTTTTACATAAAGTTTTAGAATCCCTGATTATACTGACGATTGTTTGTGTAATCAGGGATTTTGCTATCTCACATGTTTTGTTATTTCTCTTTGTTAGCAAGCAAAAACCTTTAAAATGCTGAAAATTTTGCTTATTTTGTACAAAAACACCGTGTTTTTCACTGAAAAGCATCGTTATATTTGTAAAAAACATAAGGATAAAGTAAGCAAAAGATGCGGATAATGTCACCAAAAGCTATGGATAGAGTAAGCAAACCATTGGGATAGTGTCGCTATGTCGTAAATATTGTTAGTATTTTCTACTTTCCTTCCATTGATTTTTCTATTTCGGTCTTTGATAATGATAAATAGAAAAGAATAAAAGGGAACTTTATTGGTATAGATAATATCTCTTTGGTGGTAAAAATCTTGATGATGTATCAAAAAGTGTATATATCGTGCCTGATTATAGAATAACGATTTGAGCAAATTCCTCTACAGTGGCAGAAACTCTTTATTCCAATAAAAGGGAGGAAAGAAACGATTCCTGGTAGATTAAGAATTACAAAGTGTCAATGGTGACTTTTTGTAAACTATAGTTTCTATAAGATAGGTTTCATCAATTGTTAAGGCATTTTTCTCTCTGTCTCAATTATATATTTTAATTCTTTGTAACTATGAAGAGACAAAGAATAGTAGCTATGTTGAATAATAGTTGCTTGATGGCATAGCACGATAGAACTTCCGTAATGTACAAATCAAGCGATTTAAGTTTATTCAACCTTAAATCGCTTTTCTCCGCATCACTACTATCTGATCGAATCGCTTTTGTGACGGAGTGCCAACTATAATTTCCTTTGGAGAGAATCGCTTATCGAACTCATTAGCAGCTGATTTATCGACCTGATATATTTCATCTTCTATGTAACGTCCTTTAGCGTTGGCTAAAGCATTATCATATAATTCATAAACATGAAGAGCAGTAGCATACATATTATCTTCGGTGCGAATCCCTAATGTTTCAGCAGGAATGAATCCTTGCCGGAGGTAATAATCCGGATCACCGCAAAGTAAAATGGCACGAAATCCCATATCGAAAGCTCGTTCTTTGGTTAGCGCAATCATTTTTCTTCCAATACCTTTCTGTTGATATTCGGGAAGAACAGAAATGGGCCCCAGACTCAATACTTCATATTGGTTACCGTCATCCGCCATGATAAATGATTTAAGGCAGACCACATTGCCGACAATCTTGCCATTAAGTTCTGCAACAATATCGAGTTCCGGTACAAACTTTGGATGGTTGCGCATGATATGAAGGAGATAATGTTCGTCACATCCCGGAGAAAAATGATTCCAAAAGGCTTCCCGTGTGACATTTTCGGTTTCATTATAATCCGAAGGTTGCTCAATTCTAAGTTTTATATCCATCTTATCAAATATATAGTTGCACAAATATAGAGAACAAAATTTGAATATTTACCTCTTTAAGGACGAATCTGTACATTATAGCAAGATGAGACAAAAACTCCCGATACAAAGTTTGAATATACACTAGTATCAGGAGCTTTTTGTATTGATGCATCAAGATTGTAGAGAATTAAACCTTGTTCATATTTTGCGTGTACAGACTATCGATGATACCGTCGGACAGTCCGATGGTAGGAACAATAACATCGGCCCGGTCTGGTTTCAACTTATATTGTTTCATACTGAAAGAGAACTGTTTAAATTTTCTGCAGAAATATCAATGCGAGATGTAATCGTCATAACGATATTATTACGAACTTATTACAATGTTTATTTGTTATTTTTATATATCAGTAGAAACACTTATATTCGCAAAAGTATTGAAACAGACTCGGTTAAAAAATATAGAATTTATGAAAACAATGAATTATTCCCTTATTCGCATTCTCTTTGCACTTGTAATAGGATTGGTGCTCGTTATTTGGCCAAATGCGGCTGCCAGCTATATTGTCATTACAGTTGGTGTTGCCTTTTTGATTCCCGGTGTTATCAGCCTTTTTGGTTATTTCGGCCGGAAAAGACAGGAAGGTGAAGCGGCTCCCCGTTTCCCGATAGAAGGAATCGGCAGTTTGTTATTTGGACTTTGGCTGATTGTGATGCCTGAATTCTTTGCAGATGTTCTGATGTTTTTATTGGGATTTATCCTGATAATGGGAGGAGTGCAACAGATTGCTTCTTTATCGATGGCACGTCGGTGGATGCCCGTTCCGGGAGCGTTTTACCTGGTTCCTTCATTGATTCTTATTGCGGGTATCATCGCTTTGTTTAATCCGACAGGAGCACGTAATACTGCATTTATAATTATTGGTGTGAGTAGTTTGGTTTATTCGCTTACCGAATTAATCAACTGGTTCAAGTTTACCCGTCGTCGTCCGAAGACTCCGGTGGTACATGACGATGATGATATTGAGGATGCAAAGATAATCGAATAAAAAAGAAAAAATAGTAGGTAATGTTGTTATGTCTCTGAAAAAGAGTATCTTTGTGGTATAATAAAAACAAATGTATGAAGCCTGAAAAGAAACAAAGCAAATCTTCTTCTTTCTTTCAAAAAGTATTGGAGGACAAGAAAGCGATAAGGAAATGTATACAGGAGGGTGGAGACTTGAAAAAAATAGCCAAAGAGCGTGACATCAAATTCTCAACTCCCGTATGAATTCTGTAAGGAATCAGATTGGAACTACTCATTTATAACGATAAGCGGTGTAAAATACATCGCTTATTTTGTTGATTACTCTGTATATCACCCGGATTTTGACGAAGTAGGGATATTCCTAAAATAATAAAATTTAAGGCAACTAATTCATTGCGAGTTAGT
>OGRJ01002792.1_pt1 | contig 11976 bp, 10 predicted proteins | sample 1553411 | NCBI WGS metagenome assembly OGRJ01 (sample SAMEA2580084, study PRJEB22360) | human gut metagenome | biome: human gut; feature: human-associated habitat; material: faeces | place: Denmark | collected 2008/2010
CCTTTTCAGGTATTAACAACAGAACGTTGCGCATTCTGTCTCCTTACGCTGACAGGCGTCTCCGCCCTCCACACTGATCTTACCGGCATGGCACTTGCACGACTGATTGTAACGGCACTCTGTTGCCTCACATCGAATATTACTGGTAGCTGAAGCCTGACCAGTTACATTGCTGTATGTGTCACCTGTGCGCTCCTCGAAGCTGTCACAGCAGGTCTCATCCGCCCGCTTTGCATGTTCTCCTCCTACCTGGATATGATCCAGATCGCAGTAATACTGCTTATTATGCACACAAGTCTGTACTGTACATTTCAATTCTGGCATTACAGATTCCCTCCTTTTCATAGTTCAGAGTTATTATCTGTAATTCAGAAATATTTATACATTTATTTTGCCTGACGGTAAATAATATCTTCACGACCCGGTCCGTTGGAAACCATTGTAATCGGATATCCGATCTGTTCCTCGATGAATTCTACGTACTTACGGCAGTTCTCCGGAAGATCTTCATATTTCTTGATTCCACGGATATCTGTTTTCCATCCCGGAAGTACTTCAAGAACCGGTTTTGCTTTTTCAAGAAGACCTGTTGTCGGGAATTCTGTTGTAACCTTGCCATCGATCTCATATCCTGTGCATACCGGAATCTCATCCAGATAGCCAAGTACATCAAGTACAGTAAAGGCAACATCTGTAGTTCCCTGCATACGGCAGCCATATTTGGAAGCAACACAGTCAAACCAGCCCATACGTCTCGGACGTCCTGTTGTTGCGCCATATTCTCCACCGTCTCCGCCTCTTCTTCTAAGTTCATCAGCTTCTTCACCGAAGATTTCAGAAACAAAAGCACCTGCTCCTACTGCACTGGAGTAAGCTTTGCAAACTGTGATGACTTTTTTGATTTCATACGGAGGTACACCAGCACCAATTGCTCCATAAGCAGCAAGTGTAGAAGATGATGTAACCATCGGATAAATTCCATGATCCGGATCTTTGAGGGATCCCAGCTGACCCTCAAGCAAAATTTCTTTGCCTTCTTTTAATGCATTCCACAGGAACAGAGAAACATCTCCTACATACGGAGCAACCATTTCTTTGTATTTCATCAGCTCTGCAAAAATCTCATCTGCATTCAGAAGCGATTTGTGATACAGATGCTCAAGAAGAATATTCTTTGTCTCAACAACACGTTCTACTTTTTCTCTCAGAGAATCATCATGGAACAATTCATTTACCTGGAAACCAATCTTTGCATATTTGTCAGAATAGAACGGAGCGATACCGGATTTGGTGGATCCGAAGGATTTTCCGCCCAGACGCTCTTCTTCATACTGGTCAAACAGAATATGATATGGCATAACGATCTGTGCTCTGTCAGAGATCATGATCTTCGGAGCCGGAACACCTCTGGAAACAACTTCATTGTATTCTTTAAAGAATACCGGAATATTCAGTGCAACACCATTTCCGATCACACTTGTTGTATGGTTATAAAATACACCTGACGGAAGTGTATGCAGAGCAAATTTACCATAATCATTTACGATCGTATGTCCTGCATTGGCACCTCCCTGGAATCTTACGATAATATCTGCTTCCTGAGCAAGCATATCGGTAATTTTTCCTTTACCTTCATCTCCCCAGTTCGCTCCAACTACTGCTTTGATCATAACACTTTTTCCTCCTCGTGTTTTATTTGATCTTTTTTCTTATTCTATAGATGTAAATAAATGATCGATCAGACATTGATCTCTGCTGTCATACCCAGCATTTCTTTGTGTGCATCCAGCACCGGCTGTACAGTCTTCTCAATAAATGTAACCGTCTGTTCTTTGGCTCTGCCGACATATCTGGACGGCTCCATAGATTTGCGCAGTTCCTCGATTGTCAGATTGAAGGCCGGATCTGCTGCGATTCTCTCCAGAAGGTCGTTATCCTTTCCTTCTACCTTGACAGTACGTCCAGCTTCCATAGAAAGTTCACGGATACGCTCATGAAGTTCCTGACGGTCTCCACCTGCTTTTACAGCATCCATCATGATGTTTTCTGTCGCCATAAACGGAAGCTCTGCCATCATATGTTTCTCGATTACTTTCGGATAAACAACCAGTCCGTCAACAACATTCAGGCACAGATCCAGGATACCATCGATTGCCAGGAATCCCTCCGGAATACTGAGTCGTTTGTTTGCGGAGTCATCCAGGGTTCTCTCAAACCACTGTGTTGCAGAAGTAATTGCCGGATTCAGTGCATCCACCATTACATATCTGGAAAGAGATGCGATACGCTCACTTCTCATCGGATTTCTCTTGTAGGCCATCGCAGAGGAACCAATCTGTGATTTTTCAAATGGTTCTTCTACTTCTTTCAGATGCTGCAGAAGGCGGATATCATTGGACATCTTATGTGCGCTTGCCGCAATACCTGCAAGAATATTCAGGACTCTTGTATCTACTTTACGGGAATAGGTCTGTCCGGATACCGGATAGCAGTTCTTGAATCCCATCTTTTCTGCGATCATCGGATCAATCTTGTCGATTGTCTCCTGATCCCCTTCGAACAGTTCCAGGAAACTTGCCTGTGTTCCGGTAGTTCCCTTGGACCCCAGAAGTTTCAGTGTGCCCATTACATATTCCAGATCTTCCAGATCCATCAGGAATTCCTGTGTCCAGAGAGTTGCACGTTTACCAACTGTTGTCGGCTGTGCCGGCTGGAAATGTGTAAATGCAAGAGTTGGCTGTTCTTTGTATTTATCTGCAAATTTTGACAGTTCTGCAATTACGTTCACCAGTTTTTTCTGAACCAGCTTCAAAGCCTCAGCCATCACAATGATATCTGTGTTGTCACCTACATAACAGGATGTTGCACCCAGATGGATGATTCCTTTTGCTTTCGGGCACTGTACGCCATATGCATACACGTGAGACATAACGTCATGGCGTACCTGACGTTCTCTTTCTTTTGCCACATCATAGTTGATATCATCCTTGTGAGCTTTCAGTTCATCAATCTGCTCCTGAGTGATATTCAGGCCAAGTTCTTTTTCTGTTTCAGCCAGAGCGATCCACAATCTTCTCCAGGTGCGAAATTTCATATCCGGAGAAAAAATGTACTGCATTTCCTTGCTGGCATAACGCTCTGAAAGGGGACTTACGTATCTGTCTGTACTCATGTATTTACTCCTATCATCTCACTCGATTAACCGCAGGGGTAACTGCGGTTGCTCGGATTTCCTATCATTACGCAGAAATTATATAACATTGCATCATTAAAAGCAATCCCTTTATTCCTCTCCCTGATGAAATTTACCAAGGAATTCTTTGATTCGTGCATTACTTGAAGAAAATACTTCCTGTGGAGTACCTTCTACAGCAATTACACCTTTATCCATAAAAATAACTCTGTCGGAAATATCCCGAGCAAAGTTCATTTCATGTGTCACGATCACCATCGTGATATGGATATCCGCCAGTGAACGGATTACTCTCAAAACTTCTCCGGTAAGTTCCGGATCAAGTGCGGAAGTCGGCTCATCAAAGAACAGGATTTTCGGATTCAGTGCAAGGGCTCTTGCTATCGCAACTCGCTGGCACTGTCCGCCTGACAACTGATACGGATAAGCATCTTCTTTATCAGACAATCCCATCTTTGCCAGAAGATCTCTCGCTTCTCTGTAAACCTCATCTTTATTTCTCTTCTGCACATGGATTGGTGCATCGGTAATATTTTTCATGACCGTATAATGCGGAAACAGATTAAAGTTCTGAAAAACCAGGCCAAAGCAGGACTGAATCTCTTTCAGTTTTGTTTTATTCGGCAGACAGACTTTACCATTTTCGGTCCAGACCGTTTTATTTCCCATATAACTTACTTCACCGTCATCAATCAATGTCAGCAGTGTCGCACAGCGAAGAAGCGTGGATTTACCGGAGCCTGAGGAACCGATAATTGAAACGACCTCTCCTTCATTTACATGAATCGACACATCCTTCAGTACCTGAAGACCGTCGAACTCTTTTTTGATATGATTCATTTCCAGAAGACTTGTACTCAAAGCATTTCCTCCTAACGATAGTAATTCAGTTTCTTTTCAAACCATTCCATAACCCAGGCAACTACAAAGTTAAAGATATAGTAGAATACCCCGGCGATCACAAACGGAACAACTGTTGTCTGCGCAGCTGCGATCTGTTTTGCCAGCGCAAACATCTCAATATAAGATACCGAATAAACAAGGGAGGTATCTTTGACAAGTGTAATGACCTCATTTGTCACAGAAGGAAGCACGATCTTTACAACCTGCGGTAATACGATTTTGAAAAATGTCTGGCTTTTATTGTATCCCAGAAGCTGTGCTGCCTCATACTGTCCCACCGGAATCGACTCAATTCCGGAACGATAGATTTCTGCAAAATATGCGGCATAATTCAGAGAACATCCCAGAATGATCGCGGTAAATTTATAATTGCCGATATTCATTCCCCACAGATAGAACGGTCCAAAATACCACAGCAGCAGTTGCAGCATCAGTGGTGTTCCTCGCATAATAGAAATATACGCCTTAACGATCCAGCTTAATGGCTTGAACCTGCTCACACGTCCAAAATATACAACCATGCCAAGTGGCAGGGAAAATAACAGTGTCAGAAAAAAGATCAGCAGCGTCTGCCCAAATCCCGTGGTAAGCTGTTGTAACATTACCTGAAAACTCATGTACTCTCCTCCATAAACCTACAAGAGGGATGCCACCCGGAAAACCGGGAAGCATCCCATTCTGTATTCGTATTTTATGTATTGCTTATTTTTCTTCTGTTTTATCTGTTTCTGCATCATCTGTTGCATCTTTGGAATCCTCTGCCGATGCATCATCAGAAGCTTTCAGTGTTACCATATCTGCGATTTCATACTTCTCAGCAAGTTCTGCAACCGTTCCATCATCTGCAAGTTTCTGAAGGTCTGCATTCACAATATCACAGAGTTCTGTATTACCCTTTTTAAATCCGATTGCATACTGTTCTGTATTCAGTGTCTCATCAAGGATCTTGAATCCCTCTCCTCTGGAATTCAGCTGATATTTGGCAACTCCGACATCGATTGCCAGTGCATCCAGTGCCCCTGCCTGCAGTTCTGTGAATGCAGTATTGTAATCTGCAAATTCATTCAGTGCTCCAAAAGTATCCGCCAGTTCTTTCTGTCCGCCTTCTTCCTCACTCTGAAGAAGATCCAGTGCTGCGGAAGCTGCCTGCACACCAACGGTCTTACCGGCAAGATCTGTAAGCTTCTCAATTCCGGAATCATCTGCAACAACGATTACCTGACTGTTATCTACATACGGCTCTGAGAAAGTATAATCATCTTCTCTTCCGTTCATAGTAAATCCATTCCAGATACAGTCGATAGATCCGGAATTCAGTTCCATATCCTTGGAATCCCAGTTGATTGGTTTTTTCTCCAGCTCCCAACCTTCCAGATCACACACAGCCTGTGCCAGTTCCAGGTCAAATCCTGTGTATTCACCATTCTCATCCATATATCCATATGGCGGATATTCCGCATCAAATCCAACGATCAGAGTCTTATCTTCTATTCCTGCCTGCACACTTACTGCAGATACCATTCCCAGTGCCATTACTGCTGTCATAACTACTGCAACTGCTTTTTTCTTCATCTCTCTATCTCCCTTGACATATTATTTTTCTTTTAGTACGTAGCCACTCTACCACGTGAAAGTATTGATATCGTAACATACCCATTCTGACCTGTCAAGTGAATTTTGCGCTGCAGCTTTCATATAGCATACCAACTCTCTAATCTTACATCTGGTCTTTGTGATGCAGTACTGTCACACTGCACGGTGGCAAATACAGATTCAGCGATCCAGCCTGGCACAGAATCTGTTTCTGGTGGTCTGTATACCCTTCCTGAGAAGATTGCACCAGCCTTGTAAATACTGTTTCTTCCAGTCTGCTGATTCCTGCCGGCCAGACTTCAATCATAACATCTCTGCCTTCATCCCGGTTGTTCAGTACGATGATCATCTGCTCCGTATGAGAGAATCTCGCATAACAGAGGCCCTGATAATCATTCCATAGGAATTTCAGAGAACCGCTTCTGAGCATTTTGTATTTCTTATGAACCGCGATCATGACCTTGTAGAAATTCAGAAGTTCCATATCTTCATGCCCCCACGGGTAAGTTCTCCGGTTATCCGGATCTGTAAATCCGCAGACACCTGCCTCATCCCCATAATACAATGTAGGAGCTCCCGGCCATGTCATCTGTATGGCAATCGCTTCACGCATGATCGCCGTATTGATATTTTCAGACGCCGCCTGTGCTCCGGCATAGGAAACACGTCCAACCCTGTGATTTGTTCTGGTAAGGAATCTGGAATGATCATGATTTGACAATTCATTCATCGCAGTGTGAAGAGATGACATATGCAAAGAGCGCATATGCGTCTTCATTGCTCCGATAAACGCATCACTGTTTCCATAAAGATCCTCTCTATATTCATCACTGTGTTTTTCCATTCCGGTCAGGAACCATGTCACAGGCTCCATGAACGCATCATAGTTCATGACAGAATCCCACTCATCTCCCTGCAGCCATCCTTCCGGACTTCCATAATGTTCTGCAAGAATCAGTGCTTCCGGATTCGCTTCCTTGACCGCTTTACGGAAATCTTTCCAGAACTGGTGATTAAACTCATTGCTGTGTCCCAGATCTGCTGCCACATCCAGTCTCCAGCCATCCACATTATATGGCGCAGACACCCACTTCTGTGCCACTTTCAGGACATAATCATACAATTCTCCTGAACCTTCATAATTCAGTTTCGGAAGTGTATCATGCGTCCACCATCCATCATAAGTCGGATTATAAGGCCAGCGATTCTGATCATGAAAATCAAAGAAATAGCGATACGGACTGTCTGCAGATATATAAGCTCCCGGTGCATAACCTTCCTGTCCTTCATATATTCTTTCTCTGTCCATCCACTTATTAAAAGATCCACAATGGTTGAATACTCCATCCAGAATAATCTTCATGCCACGTTTATGCAGTTCTTCCACAAGCTGTGCAAACATCTGATTACTTGCCTCCAGATTGCGCTTATCTGTCACCCTGCGAATGTATTTTGACGCATGTGAATTATCCCTGTCACCAGGAGCCAGCAGTCCATCACAGTCTTCAACGATCTTTCCGTAATGTGGATCCACATAATCGTAATCCTGACAGTCGTATTTGTGGTTACTTGGTGATACGAAGATTGGATTAAGATACAGCACTTCAACGCCCAACTCTTCAAAATAATCCAGTTTGTCAATAATGCCCTGCAGGTCTCCTCCATAGAATTCCCTGACTCCCATAACTGCCGGAGTCTTGGACCAATCTGTCACTTTTTCACTGTGTTCACCAATATATGCATATTCGTCGCTTTCCACATCGTTGGACGGATCTCCATTGCGGAATCGATCCACAAAAATCTGATACATCACCGCACCCTTTGCCCAGTCAGGTGTATGATAATTCGGATAGATTTCAAACTGTGCCCATTCCTGCAGCTCAGAACAGACTCCCTGTTCCGTGTAATAGCATGTAGCCCATCCATACTGAATTTCAAAATGATACCGAAAAATCTCTTCCGGCATCACAATCTTTGTTCCATAATAATCAAAACCTTTTGTGGTTTTGTATACTTTCATTTTATATTTCTGATCTCCGGATACGAGATATACCGCATCCACATTATTCTTCTGGGTTCTGAAGCTGATTATTACCTTTTCGCCACTCTTTGGCTCAGTAGGATTTCTGTAATACCTTGTTCCGTCACTGAAAAGAGCCTCCTTGTTAAACACTGGTCTCATATTCAGAATATACTGCATTTTTCTTGCAATATCTTCGTTTTCCTGCTTCATTGTCAATCTTCCTTGTCTGTATTATTTATATTGCACTGGAAATGTATTCTGCATTTCCGAGTTTCTTTGTCTGCAGTCTACTTTTGTATTAATGATACCTCAGTTTCATATGCAGATGCGGCCTGGTCGTTAAACAGTACCCACTCAACCAGATCAAAACTGTCTGGATTCTCCTGTAAAAATCTATGAACGGTATCTACCGCAATCTTCGCAGCGCGCTCAACCGGAAAACAATACACTCCTGTAGAAATAGATGGGAATGCAATTGTTCTGATTCCGTTCTCCACCGCAATCTTCATCGAATTATAATAACAGCTTGCAAGAAGCTTATCTTCATCATTATTTCCACCATACCAGATCGGTCCGACTGTGTGGATCACATAATCACATGGCAGATTATATGCCTTGGTAATCTTTGCCTCTCCTGTTTCGCATCCATGAAGCATCCTGCATTCAGCAAGAAGTTCCGGACCTGCGGCATGATGGATTGCACCATCAACACCCCCTCCTCCAAGAAGAGAATTATTAGCAGCATTTACAATTGCCTGTACATCTGTAATTTTGGTTATATCACCTTTGACTGTTTTAATCGAATACATAAACTTCGCGATACCTCTCTGTTACAATTTATGGTAAATCTTTATTTTTCGCCTGGTGTAATATCCTGCCAGGTCTTGCCTTCGTCCGTTGTCTGATAGACCTTATTTTCGTTTACATAGGTAAACATATTGATAGAGCCGTCTTTGCCGTAGGTGTAGTATGCAAAGCCTTGGTGTGTGTATTTATTTCCCGGATCGTCCTGAACTGAGTAAAAAGGACTATTCTCATAGGAGGCTGGCTTTGGCTTATAACCTTCTAATGCTTTTTTAAAAACTGGTGAGTCCGCATAATAGACACGGGTAGTATACTGTTTTCCATTAATATTGAATGTCTGATTAGAGAAGAAGGCCTTATTATTATCCATGTTAAGATAATTAATATTCTTATATCCATCTTTAAGATATTTTAATAGTTTTTCAGTCAAATATCCATCATATGTTGGTCTTGCAGATATATCATCCGTTCCACCACTCCAGGTAAAAATCACACCTTTATTTTTATCATAGGAAACTACACAGGTTCCGTTTCGGCCCGGTGTTCCAACCCAGTTATCTGTATTTGTGCCATCAAAGGAAGCACCCCCAACTGTTATAGGAAGAGGGCTCTGCCATCCTGAAATTGTCTGTTTTAATCCAAAAGTAATAGGTTCCGGAGTTTCTTCCTTCTCCGCTATATTTATCATTAATTCATTATATGCAGATTTGGCATTTGCCAGATCTGTTGCCTCCCGGCTTTTCTCAATATACTTGGTATAGGCAGGCGCTAAAATCGCCACCAACACACCCAGAATTGCTACAATAATAATCAATTCTACGAGCGTGAATCCCTGTACAGATTCTTTGCTTTTTTTCGTTTTTTTTAACATCATATTTCTCCCCTAGGTAAACTCACATATTGGATTAATGATAACATGAATCCATTTTGACGTAAAGAAGTTCTGGAGTCTAGGATTGTATCTGATTTTCTCCTTTTCGCGATTTGCAGTCACTTACCGGCGTTGGAAATGTATCTGCTTTTCTATTTTTCGCGGTTTACAGTCACTTCCTGGCGCCGAATTTGTATCTGATTTTCTCCTTTTTCCGATTTGCAGTCACTTTGGAAACCCGGGAGTGTATCTTTTTTTCTCTTTTTGGCGATTTGCGGTCACTTTAGGATTCATGAGTGTATCTGCATTTTACTTTTTTGCAATCTGCAGTCACTTTTGGTACCTGGGATTGTATCTTATTTTCTTCTTTTAGTAATTTGCAGTCACATTTTAACCCCAGAAATGTATCTGCATTTCTCCTTTTCGCGATTTGCGGTCACTTACCGGCGCCAGAAAGCGATGTCCAAAGCTTGGTGAGTAACAAAAAAACGCAACAAAAGACGATTTTCTCGCCTGATGCTGCGGGGTTTTTAGACAGTAAAAAAGACAGCGGGATAAGCTGTCTTTTTTGGAGAAGGTATTTCTTCTTATGGGGTGTAGCAAAAACTATATAATGTATTGGGGGGTTTTTACGGTTATTATAGTACCATGACTCCCTCCAAAAGTGTGCACAAACTTCACAAAATTTAGTATTTGTTTTTATGCACTTTGTATATCTTATTCTTGAGGCATTTCATTTTTCGCTGTAAAAAGTGCCTCAAACTCATCGCGCTGAATCTTTTCCTTCTCTAAAAGAAGTGCTGCACACTTATGAAGGACATCCATATGCTGAGAAATAATCTTTCTTGCATCTGCATGGCAGCGGTCAATAATATCATGAACCTCTTTGTCAATCTCTTTTGCAACTTCTTCACTGTAGCTTCTGGTATGTGCCAGATCACGTCCGATAAAGACTTCATCTCCGTCATCCCCGTAAGTGATCAGCCCAAGCTTGTCAGACATACCATACTGCATGACCATTGCACGTGCTGTACTGGTTGCACGCTTAATATCATTTGATGCACCTGTTGTAATATCCCCAAAGATGATTTCTTCAGCAACACGTCCACCCAGAAGTGTCGTAATATCCTGCAACATCTTGCCTTTGGTATTAAACATGTCATCATTTTCAGGAAGAGGCATGGTATATCCTGCGGCTCCCATTCCGGTAGGAATAATGGAAATCGTATATACTGGATCCATATCCGGAAGTACATGGAATAAGATCGCATGTCCGGCCTCATGATATGCTGTGATCTTCTTCTCTTTCTCAGAAATAACTTTGCTTCGTTTCTCTGCCCCGATACCAACTTTGATAAATGCATGCTTGATATCCAGCTGTGTAATATAACTGCGTCCTGATCTGGCAGCCATGATCGCAGCCTCATTCAGAAGGTTTTCAAGATCTGCCCCTGTAAAACCGGCAGTTGTCTGCGCGATCTGTGCAAGATCCACATCTTCTCCAAGCGGTTTGTCTTTTGCATGAACTCTGAGGATTTCTTCCCTTCCTTTGATATCCGGGCGGCCTACTGCAACCTTACGGTCAAAACGGCCAGGACGAAGAATCGCCGGATCAAGGATATCCACACGGTTGGTAGCCGCCATAACGATAATTCCTTCATTTACACCGAAACCATCCATCTCTACTAGAAGCTGGTTCAGAGTCTGCTCTCTTTCATCATGTCCACCACCCATTCCAGTACCACGTTGTCTGGCAACTGCATCAATCTCATCAATAAAGATGATACATGGTGCATGCTTCTTGCCCTCTTCAAACAGGTCACGTACACGGGATGCGCCGACACCGACAAACATCTCTACAAAATCAGATCCTGAAATAGAGAAAAACGGAACTCCCGCTTCTCCGGCAACTGCTTTTGCAAGAAGTGTCTTACCTGTTCCAGGAGGTCCTACAAGGATCACTCCTTTCGGAATCCTTGCTCCAACATTTGTATATTTCTGTGGAGCTTTCAAAAAATCAACAACCTCGACCAGATCTTCTTTTTCTTCCTGAAGACCTGCCACATTCTGAAATGTAACTTTTTTGTCATCCGGCAGCATCATTCGGGCACGGCTCTTTCCAAAATTCATCATCTTGGCATTACCTCCGCCTCCTGACATCTGACGGTTCATCATAAGAAACAGGAAAATCACCAGCCCACCTGTGAGAAGTACCGGAAAAAATGTTGTCATAAATACACTTTCCTGCGGAACATCTGCCACTTCCGGATGAATGCCGTAGCCTTCCAGAAGCTTCTGTGCGTCTTTAACATCTGTTACATATACTTTTTTCTTCCCTTCACCTTCGATATCCGCAACAACGGAACCGGTAGGCACTTCCCTGTTCTGGTAGATTTTTGCAGAAGAAAGCTTACCATCCTCTGCTGCCTGTTTCATACTTTCCATTGAGTAACTGCTCTGTGATGCTACCTGATTGTTCAGATAAAAGTATCCGGCAACCAACATCACGATCAATACAAGATACAGGCCAATTCTGCCTGACTGTTTATTCACCTGCTGCTGTCTCCTTTCAATCCTGGTTTTCTAATT
>OGRJ01002806.1_pt1 | contig 11922 bp, 9 predicted proteins | sample 1553411 | NCBI WGS metagenome assembly OGRJ01 (sample SAMEA2580084, study PRJEB22360) | human gut metagenome | biome: human gut; feature: human-associated habitat; material: faeces | place: Denmark | collected 2008/2010
GAAAACTGGCACAGTGCTCTGGAGATGAAGCTTTATTTCCAGCGTTTCATCCATCACATTGCAGGACTTCCGGATTTCAGTGCCCTGAAATTCACCAAATATAACCAGTACGAATCCCTGATCCTTCCTATGAAGAAATATCTGGAGGATGCAGGCGTTGACTTCCAGTTCAATACAGAGGTCACAAACGTGATCTTCGATTTCAAAAATGGAAAAAAGATCGCTTCTGCCATTGAGTGCAAAGTCAAAGGCGTAGAGCAGGGCATCCTTCTTACAGAAAACGATCTTGTATTCGTCACAAACGGAAGCTGCACAGAGGGCACTATTTACGGCGACCAGAACCATGCTCCAAACGGAGATGCCGAAGTTCGTACAAGTGGTGTATGGTCCTTGTGGAAAAACATTGCCGCACAGGATCCGTCCTTCGGACATCCGGAAAAATTCTGCTCCGATATCCAGAAAACCAACTGGGAATCCGCTACCATCACCACACTGGATGACCGCATCATCCCGTATATTACCAATATCTGCCAGCGTGATCCCCGCTCCGGCAAGGTTGTTACCGGCGGTATCGTCAGCTGTCAGGATTCCAAATGGCTGTTAAGCTGGACCATCAACCGTCAGGGCCAGTTCAAGGAACAGGATCCGAAGAAGGTCTGCGTATGGGTATACGGACTGTTCACCGATGTTCCTGGTGACTATATCAAGAAACCTATGAGGGACTGCACCGGTAAAGAGATCACTGCTGAGTGGCTGTATCATCTCGGCGTTCCGGTAGAGCAGATCGACGAGATGGCTGAAAACAGTGCCATCTGCGTTCCGACCATGATGCCTTATATCACTGCATTCTTCATGCCACGTACCAAGGGCGACCGCCCGGATGTTATTCCGGATGGCTGCGTGAACTTCGCTTTCCTCGGTCAGTTTGCTGAGACTCCTCGTGATACTGTATTCACCACAGAATATTCCGTGCGTACCGCAATGGAGGCTGTATATGGTCTTCTCGGTGTAGATCGTGGTGTTCCGGAAGTATGGGGAAGTGTTTACGATATCCGTGAGCTTCTTGACAGCAGCGTGAAGCTGATGGATGGAAAATCTCCGCTTGAGATCCAGCTGCCCGGACCACTGAACGCACTGAAAAAACCGCTCCTCAATGTTGTAAAAGGAACGGTTGTGGAGAAGGTGCTTCGTGATCATAATGTTCTGAAAGATTATATGTAAATTTATAGCAAAAGTTCCCGGAAATACCTATTTTCAGTATTTCCGGGAACTTTAATTTATTCTTTATTTTTCTTATTTTCCCAACACTTCATTCATGCTTCCGGAACGAAAGCCCTGGAGATCCAGTGTCACATAGGAAAATCCAAGAGAACGGAATTTCTCCGTGATCTTCTCTCTTGCCTCATTATCTGCAATCTTAAGGATATCCTCAGACGGAACCTCGATCCTGGCCATGGTTCCATGGATACGCACCCGGAACTGATGAAAACCAAGCTCCATGAGAAACTGCTCTGCCTGATCTACCATGCGGAGCTTTTCCTCTGTGATCGTTTCCCCATATACGAATCTGGACGCCAGACATGCAAAAGACGGCTTGTTCCAGGTGGGAAGGTTCATATCTTTCGACAGCTCCCGGATCTCGTCCTTATAAAGTCCAGCCTCCTGAAGCGGACTTCGCACTCCCAGCTCCACAATGGCACGACGCCCAGGGCGGTAGTCTCCAAGATCATCCATATTGGAACCTTCCACGATCATATTGATATTTTTTTCTTTCGCAGCTTCCCAGAGTTTTGTGAAAATACCTTTTTTGCAGATGTAGCAGCGATCCGGCGGATTCTGGCGGAATCCGGGAATCTCGAATTCATTGATCCTGCATACCTCCTGCGGGATATTATTTTCTCTGCAAAAATCCTCTGTTTCCTTCAGCTCTCTTTCTGTAAAGGAGCAGGGACATGCCGTAATGGCTATAGCCTTATCGCCAAGTGTCTCCTGTGCTGCTTTCAGAAGAAATGTGGAATCCACTCCACCGGAAAAAGCTACAGCAACGCTTCCCAGGGAACGAAGGATTTCCTGAAGTTTCTGATATTTTTTTTGAAGGGTGATTCGATCTGTTACTGGCATATATTCTGTCACCTCGCTGCTTATTATATATAGCAGGCAAATGTAATTTTCACGTTACTTACCTGCAGGTACCAAAATTATCATGACCATATTGTAAACGATAGCTATGAAACGTACAAGTGTTTTCTGTCACTCCATTATCACTAATAAATTTACAAGTACTATTTTTATTATAACTTATAAAATCATTATTATTCCAAATTTTTCAGTTATAACTTAAAAACTTAATAATTTTATTTGAATTTTCCAGTATATCTTTGATATACTATATATGGGAGGTGTTTATCATGATTAAGCGTGAAATGTATATGCAACGTATTCGTCCTTTTATCAACACAGATCTTGTAAAAGTTATGACCGGTATCCGACGTTGTGGCAAATCTGTTATGCTTGAGCTTATTAAAGAAGAATTGAAAAATATCGGCATCAGCGATTTACAGTTTTTATCCTTCAATTTTGAAGATATGAGAAATTCCCATTTATGTACAGCCCAGGCTCTTCATGATGAAGTTATACAGCGTACCCGGAATCTTTCCGGTAAAATATATCTTTTTTTTGACGAAATTCAGGAAGTTGAGCATTGGGAAAAATGTATCAATTCTTTCCGCCTGGAGCTGGATTGTGATATCTATATTACCGGTTCAAATGCCTTTTTGCTAAGTTCGGATTTGGCTACGTTATTTACAGGGCGTACTTTTGAAATAAAAGTATATCCGTTTTCCTTTAGTGAGTATATGAAGTACTTTGGCTTGAAAGACCGCTACGACGCTTTGGATAAGTATGTGCTAGAGGGTGGAATGTCTGGTTCCTATCTTTATAAAGATCAGGAAGCAAAGTATGATTATATAGCTGATGTGTTTGATACACTGATAGTGCGTGATATACGCAAAAAATACAAGATAAGAAATACGCAGCTTATGGACAGAATTGTGGATTTCCTTATGGATAATGTGTCGAATCTTTCGTCTGCGCGTAACATTACCAATACTCTGGGAAGCATGCAGGAGAAGATACACCATACGACGGTTGGCAATTATATGCAATACCTGTGCAATGCATTCGCGTTCTACAAGGTTAGGAGATATGATATTAAGGGGAAAAAGTATTTATCGAGCAACGACAAATACTATTTGAGTGACCATACTTTCCGTTATGCAAAGCTTGGGACAAAGAATATGGATTACGGGCGGATACTAGAGAATATCGTGGCGATTGAGTTGTTGCGTAGAGGATATGAGGTATATGTGGGCATATTATATAAGAAGGAAATAGATTTTGTCGCAGTGAAGCGGAGTGAGAAAATCTATATTCAGGTATCTGATAATATCAGTGAAGAGAAGACCTTTGAAAGAGAGGTTGCTCCACTTTTGCAGATTAAAGATGCATACCCTAAGTATGTGATAGCCAGAACCAGGCATGATGAATACCAGTATGAGGGAATCAAGGTTATTGACATTGCGGATTGGTTGTTGGACAAATAAATCTATTAGCCCAAAATGAAAAAAATAAGAAATTGGCTAATAGAACAAAGCGAACCAAATAAAGGATAACGTATAAGGCATTGGTCATAATCGGCTGATGCCTTTTTTGTGCACAATTTTAAACAGATATAAAGTGGTTTATAAGGAAATAATTGAAAATAAATCATATTTTTTTGACCCTTTTTTGCAATCAGCTATTTTTTACTCCAAATAAATGATAGAAGCCAGTAAATAAAGGATGGCAACAGAAAGGAGAAGCTGATATGCAGGAACAGAAGAACTGTACCGGGAAGATTCGAATTTGTATTCACTCCCAAACATGGATCATGGCTCAATATGGTTGAAGGTTTCTTTAGCAAGATGACTCGTCAGATGCTCAGAGGTATCCGTGTTAAATCTAAGGAGGAACTTACTAATCGTATCTACAGATATTTTGCAGAAATAAACGAAGAGCCGATTGTGTTCCATTGAAAATATAATCTCGATGATATTGATGTATCGGAAGAAATCATTGTTGATACACTGCCTGTCAAAAAGTCGAGTTAATTAAAGGATGAAATACTAGAAACCACCTATGTGTTCGTTCATATTTTAAGCCCGCTTAATTGCGGGCTTATTTGCTTTATTCTACAAACACAATCATTACTTTTCATTCCTGTCAATCTGTAAATTATTGTAATATTGCATTGGAGTAACACCATATTCTTTCTTAAATGCTCTAAAAAAATGATTATACCCTCCAAATCCACCAAGCGCATATACCTCACGAATACTTTTCCCCTGCTCTATATAATGGCGGCATAAATCAAGTCTGCTCTTTACAATGTATGAATGAGGTGTCTCACCTGTCATTTTTTTAAACTCTCTTACTATATGATAACGGCTTACATAAAATTCATTTTCCAAGCGCTCCAACGAGATATCTTCTGTCAAATGTTCTCTGATATAAATAAAAATATCATCCATTACAACGTGTTTTTTCTTATTCGTCTTAATCTGTACATCCTCCTGAACAGATGAGCGAAGTGCAAGTACAAGAATCATAGTTAATAGGCTTTTCTCGTATAATGAGCGGGCAAATTTAGGCGGCTCATTATTCATCGAATAGAGCTTTTTGGATATATTCTTTATAAGCATAGCCGATTCACTCTCAGAATGAACAATCTTAACTTGATACGGAACAAAATCAAACGCTTCATCAAGTCTTGTTTCTTCATCTGACAATTTCCTTAAAAGTTCTTCACCTATATAAAGAACATAAACTTCAAGAGGATACTTATTTTTACGATATTCAAGCTTTACTTTATTACCTGGCTTAATAAATATCAAATCCTCCATAGTACATACAATATTATCATCCTCCTGGTGCATATACCCTATCCCACCAGCTATAAATACAATTGTATAGCTCTTCTTTTGCCCAAAGCTTCGCTGGGTACTATCCAATATTTTCAAATATTCCATTTTGTAGCCTTGCTTTTTCATATGTCTATTTTGCACACTTTCCTATTATATTTTTTGTTCATTTTGTCAAAATATACAATATATCAATTTTTCGTAGTTTGCAAGCAATATTTGTATATGGATATCAGCATAACCACAATATAATAAGATTGTAGCTACCAAAACAATATAAATTTGGGAGGTAAATTATCATGAAAGAAACAAGACCTTTTTCCATGAAGGACAAAATTGGTTACACTCTTGGCGATTTGGGATGTTGCTGTACTGAGCAGTTCCGTGCCATGTATCTTGCTATTTTTTATACACTGGTATTAAAAGTTAATCCAGTACACGTAGGAATCCTTATGCTTATTACAAAGTTTTGGGATGCTATAAATGACCCTTTAATTGGTGCACTTGTTGATAGCCACAAAAACAAAGGAAAAGGAAAATTTATTCCTTGGATTAAATTCTTTGCTTTTCCAACTGCAGTACTCTGTATATTAGGATTTGTTAACGTAAGCAATTTCGCTTATGGTGCACGTATTGCTTATATGTTCATTACATATATTGTTTACGAAATTATGTACACATGTGTCAGCGTTCCATTTGGTAGTCTTTCAAGTGTAATGACTGATGATGTTAACCAACGTACTGACCTTTCTCGTTTCAGAAGTCTTGGCGGTACAATTTTTATGACAGTTATCGTTATTGCTGGACCATTATTCTTATATAAAGATAACCAGCCAGTACCTAGCCATTTCCTTATTATGTCAGCAATCTGTGCAGTTATTGGATTAATCTGTCTTATGTTTACATCTCATTGGTGTAAAGAGCGTATTATTACAGAGCCAGTTGTTGAGAAAAAAGAAAAGCTTAACTACTTCCAGGTAATTAAAGATATTACTAAAAACAAAGCATTACTCGGAGTTATGTTATCAAGCTTTATCGGTATTGTTGGAGCAGGTATGGTTAACGGATTAAATACTTATTTATTCCGCGATTATTTTGGAAATGTTGCCATCATGGCAGTTTCAGGTATGTTAAGTGTAATCTGGTCACTTATTGCATTCGTAGGCACAAAATTTGTTGCTAAGAAATTTGGAAAGAAAGAATGGATTATGTACAGTGCAACTTTCTCAGTTGTTGTTTATGCTATTTTATTCTTCTTCCCACTTGAAAATCCTATGCTCTTTATTATCATCAACGGAATCTGCTATCTTGGAGTAAGTGGTTTCCAAGTATTAGTTTGGGCACTTGTAAATGATGCAATTGATTATCAGGAACTTCAGACAGGAAAACGTAATGAAGGAATTGTATATTCAGCATATACATTCTTCCGTAAACTTGCTAATGCTGTATCAGGAAGTATGAGTAGTTTTGCACTTGCAATTGCTGGATTCCAGGTTAATGAAGCTGTCCAGAATGAAGCATTCTCAGGACGTCTTTGGAAAACATATACAGGTTTATATGTTGTAGGATATTTATTAGCTGTTCTGGTATTAAAATTTATCTACCCTCTTACAAAAGAGAAAACAGCTGAAATGTTACAGGATTTAGCTGACAAGCGAAATGCTGCTACTGCAGAATAAAATTAGAAACGGAGGTATTTTAAATTGACAAAACAAGTAGAAATCACAAACCGTGATGGACACATCTTACGCGGAATAGTTAACATTCCAGAAGATGGCACAAGATTTCCTGCTATTGTAAATGTACATGGCTTTACAGGGAATAAAAGCGGTTACAAAAGTATTTATACTCACACAGCCAGATTCTTAGCTGAACATGGATTTGCCAGTGTCCGTTTTGATTTATACGGAAATGGTGAAAGTGATGGTGAATTCGAGGACATGACCTTTACAGGTATCCTACACGATATCGAGGATATTATAAACTGGACTAAAACACAAGATTTTGCCAATCCAGATAAGATTATCTTATCTGGTCAGAGTATGGGAGGATACGCAGCTGCTACTGCCGCTCCTATTGTTAATCCTTATGCTCTCATGCTTATGTGTCCAGGTGCTGGAATGTGGTTTGGATGTAAGGATCGTGCTGAAGCCATGGAAGCTCAGGGAATCACCAAGGCCGATATTGAAGGACTCACTTTCCCAACATCCTTTAATCATGATTTATTTAATTATGAGCCATTCTCGTCAGCAGAAGGATACAACGGACCAGTCCTCCTTATAAGAGGAACTGCAGATGATTTGGTAGATGATGCAACATGCCATAGATATGAGTCACTTTACAATGGAAAATGCAATTATAAAACGATTGAAGGCGCTAACCACAATTTTGCCAGTGCTTTTGCAAGAGCAGAATTAGACAAATTAATGTTAGAGTTTTTAACACCACTTAAATAGTATACTCACTTTGAAAGGAAGTATGAACAATGAAATTATTAGAGCCTATAAAAGTTGGAAATATTGAGTTTAAAAACCGTATTATGTTCCCACCACTTACAACAGGATATGAGGAAAAAGATGGTTCAATTGGAGAACAAAGTTTTCGTTTTTACGAGCGTCTCGCAAAAGGCGGTGTCGGATATATAGTAATTGGAGATGTTGCACCACTTCCAACATTCTCTCCTACACCAAAGCTTTATTCACCTGAGCAGGTTCAAAGCTTCAAAAAACTTGCTGACGCATGTCATGAAAATGGTGCAAAGCTTGGAATTCAGTTATTCCATCCTGACTACAATGTCAAAGCTTTAAACGATATGTTCCATCAGGGCAAAATGCAGGAAGCAAGAGCTAAACTTCACCATGATATGCAGCACTTTGTAAATGAAGTAACTGCAGAAGAACTTGATGAAATAATAAAGCATATGGAAAACTGTGCTATCTTAGCACACGAAGCTGGTGTTGATTGTATTGAAGTACATGGAGACCGTCTTGTTGGTTCTCTCTGCTCTCCTATTTTAAATCATAGAACTGATGAATATGGCGGTGACCTGGCTAATCGTACACGTTTTGCATTAACACTTGTAAAAAGATTAAAAACAATCGTACCTGACATGGTTATCGACTACAAGCTTCCTATAGTTACTCCTCTTGGAGAAAATAGTTTTAGAGGAAAAGGTGGTCTTCCATTTGATGAGGCTTGCATTTTTGCAAAAGAATTAGAAGCTTGCGGTGTTGACACATTACATGTTGCACAGGCTAACCATACAGGAAATATGGGTGATACAATCCCTGCCATGGGAACACAGCCATACGGATTTATGGTTTCTTATTCTAAAAAAATAAAAGAGTTTGTATCTATTCCTGTATCTGTAGTAGGCCGTATCGTTACACCAGAAGCTGCCGAAGCAGTTATTGCAAATGGTTCTGCTGATATCATTGGATTAGGTCGTTCTCTTCTCACAGACCCTGACTTTGCAAACAAATGCGCAGATGGACATTGCTGTAATGTCAGAACATGTATGATGTGCAATAAGGGATGTACAGATAATATTCAGAATCGTGCGTTCTTAAGTTGTGTACTTAATGCTGAAAACGGTTACGAAGCAACACGACATATAACTCCTGCAGCATCATCAAAGAAAATAGCTATTATTGGTGCTGGTATTGCTGGACTTGAAGCTGCACGTGTTGCTGCATTAAGAGGTCATAGTGTAACCATTTTTGAGAAATCACTTCAGATTGGTGGTCAGTTACTTATTGCTAGTGTACCTCCAAGAAAAGAAGAAATGATGAGAAGTATTAATTATTATGCAAATGTACTTCCTGAATTAGATGTTACATTCAGGCTAGGTGAAGAATTCACATCACAGGATTATAATTCATTCGATGAAGTAATTGTGGCAACAGGTGCGAACAACGCAATAATCCCTGTTCCTGGCAAAGATCTTCCAACTGTTACAAGTGCATGGGATGTGCTTGCCAAGAAAGAAATCGTATTCGGTAATGTTTCTGTAATCGGTGGTGGTCTTGTAGGTGTTGAGACAGCTGAATATCTGGCTTCACGTGGATGTAAGGTTACAATTATTGAAATGATGGACCAGATTGCAAAAGAAGAAAGCAACACTGTTCTACCTACTCTAATGAGTGAATTAGAGCATTATAATGTTCAAATAGTAACATCTGCAAAATTATCAGAAATCAAAGATGATTCTGTAGTTGTTGAAAAAACAATAGACGACAATACATCAACAGAAGAAATTGCTTCAGACTTTGTTGTAATGGCTGTTGGTGCAAGAAAGAACCTTCCAGAGCTTTCTGATTGTCCTCTCCCACTTCACTATATTGGTGATTGTGCTGGAGAACGTCCAAGTAATATTGATCATGCTATTAAATCAGCATATGATGTGGCATGTGAAATATAAATTATTAATTACCCCATTACCACAAAATCCATGTTCCAATTTAAGGAACATGGATTTTTATTTAAGCATTGCTCGCTACTTTATCAAGAAGTCTTGCGGAATCTCGCTTTGCTTTTCTTGTTGAGTGAGCGTAAATATTCATTGTGGTACTGACATCAGAGTGTCCTAACAACTCCTGTACATCTTTCGGGGCAGCCCCATTGGAAAGCAGGTTGCTGGTGTAAGTGTGACGTAACTGGTGAAAATGAAACTCCTCAAATCCTTCCAGCTTCTTTGCCACTGATCTGCACACAATGCCGAGTGTACTCGGCAGTTCCAAAGAACCATCCGGTCGCAGGCAGACAAAAGAAATTTCTTTGTAGTCGGCTGGGACTTCCTGTGTTCCGTCAAGATGATAGTATTCATAATATACCCTGTTTTTCACATGCACTTCTTTGTAGTAATTGCGGTGATATAATTCGCCATACTGCATCCGGTTTTTGAGCTGTTCCTTTCTGGCAGCTTTCAGTATTTCAGTCAGAGTATCGCCAAAATCAACAATCCTTACTTTTTTCCGCTTCGTTGGTCCGATAATATTTTTGTGTTTCATGCCGTCGTAGCGGATACTGCGTTTTATAGTGAGACATTGTTCCTCAAGGTTAATGTCCTGCCAGGTAAGACCACAGGTTTCTCCGATACGGAGTCCGGCATAATACGCAATCTGAATCGGCAGAATGGCAGGTGGGTTTTTCTTTTCCAGATACTTGATAAGTCGCTCGTAATCCTCGTGTGAAATCGGCTGTGTGCCTTCTTCCACTTCATCATCGGAAAAGAGGTCAACTTCCTCTGCCTGTCGTTTCAGCTTGATATATTGCATCGGATTGAAACTGATTAGTTGTTTTGGAAATACTGCAAAACGGAAAGACTGCTGTAACACTGCGGAAAAAGAATGGATATAATCTTTGCTGTATCCTTTTCGCACTTTTCCATCTGGAAACTCGCCACCGAATGTAAGCAGGTCGAGAAAACTCTGTAAATGTTCAGCGGTAACTGTTTTTAACTTTCGGCCTGCAATCGGGTGTTTTTTGATACATCGGATTGCACCAAGATAATTTTCCACTGTGCCATTGCTGAGTGTTCCGGTTTTCAGTTCTTCTTCCGCCCACATATCCAGAAGTTCTCCTACCGTAAGGCTGTCTGCTTTTGCGACAAACTTCTTATTTTCATAATCTTCCAGTGCTTTGCGGAGAAGTTTTTCCGTCTCACTTTTACTTTCGGTTCCAGCATATTCTTTCTGAACCATTTTACCGCTTGCGTCCTCTACATAGAAGCGATAGTACCATTTCTTTCCTTTTTTTCTAACAGATCCTTTTGCCATAATCGTATATCTCCTTTCGATATTAGACAATCGGAACTGATGAAATGCTTCGTGCGTGTAAGTATATCATAACTCCGGTTGTCTTACTATACCGATTCGGAATCTTCGTATAAGACTTCTGATAAAAGATTTGCAAGCCTTTGTTCTGCTGTTTTTGGTTTCTTGGAATAGAGCCTTACAACGTCTGCCATCTCATTAAAAGCATTGATGGTGTGAGTGATTTCCCTTAAGAACATAATCTCATTATATTCATCATTCGATTCAAACCCTATTGTTTTGGCAATATCCGTCTGACCAGCATTCCCCTTGAAGTTTTTGCAGGCGAACTGGAAGGAATCCAAAAACAGACCATATTGTTTTAACATCAGCAGTAATAAATCTTTTGAAAAAGCATCTTCTTCTTTGGTAAGGGCAAGCGGTAACTGTTCCAGAATATCTCCCATCGCATCACGAATCTGTAACTCTCTCTTATCCGTAATGTCGGTTTCATATTCATCTGTTTCCCCTTTGAGCCATTCCACAGATACATGGAGTGCTTCCGAAAGACCTTCCAGCACCATTTTTTTCGTATTGTCAATCGAACCATTCTCATAACGCAGGATTGTAGAAGCGGTAACACCCATCTTTTCTGCGACATAAGGCTGTGTCAGATTCAATTCCAGACGGCGCTGTTTTACTCTGCTGCCTATCAGCTTGCGTAGTTCTTTATCTTTCATGCTGACTGCCTCCTTTTTCGGTATGTATGAATTATAGCATTGTTTTTCTGTAATTGCAATATGCAACATAAAAATTATTTTTAATATTTCGTAACGCTTGACAAAAAGATATGAAAAGGATATACTTACATCACAAGAATTGCATAATGCAATTTATAAGGAGGTGATTATATGACGCAAAGAAAAATTGCATTATCCATCGAAGAAGCTGCTGACTATACGGGAATCGGCAGAAACACCTTAAGACAGCTTGTAGAATGGAAGAAACTTCCAGTATTAAAGGTTGGTCGCAAAGTCCTGATTAAAACCGATATTCTGGAAATGTTTATGGAAGCGAATGAAGGTCGTGATTTGAGGGATAGAGGAAATGTAAAAGCCGTAACAAGAACTGCGGCAAATTAAAAAGGCGGCTTCCAAAGAAACCGCCAAAGGTTCTATCAGACCGAAGCCATGATATACCTACACGCAAGA
>OGRJ01002821.1_pt1 | contig 11875 bp, 8 predicted proteins | sample 1553411 | NCBI WGS metagenome assembly OGRJ01 (sample SAMEA2580084, study PRJEB22360) | human gut metagenome | biome: human gut; feature: human-associated habitat; material: faeces | place: Denmark | collected 2008/2010
ATTTCACTTTGTTCCGGCTGCTTTCTAATTATGTTCAGGGAATGGAAATACATCTCGCTGTAACCAATTCCTCACTCACTAAATAGTGTACAATCACTAATTGCGCCGGTTGATTCTCTGATGTCTGCTCGTAAAATTCGTCCAGCAATTCTGCTCCGCTACATTCCCTTGACTGCCAATCCAAGACATACACCGGATAATCTTTGAGTTCTTCTATATTTAACGGAAGGACGGATAATTCCTGTCTGATTACTTCCGGATCGGTTTTCCCTTTTAAATTTTCCAAACTGAAATCTTCCGATAAATCAACCGGTTCAGTCTCTTTATTTGATACTGCTGTAGTCGTTATGGTATTAGGTGTCATCTCCTCGGTAACTTCTGAAGTATTCTGTTCTGTATCATTCTGTTCCGGTCTATTCTGCCCACAGCTTACCATGCTTAACATAATTATTAATAATGCCACACACCTCATCTTTGCTTTGTACATACTTTTTCTGAATCCTCCTCCCACAAGATTTTTCAAAAGCCTTTTACCATACGTATTCCTCCAGCATCCTCTTTATAGAAATACCAATTCTTTCATCCTGTTTCTCACTCTCTGTAAGCGACAATGTCACACTCAATGGATCTTCCAGTTTCTTATTCTTAAAATCAATAAAGTATTTTATTTTTTGATAAATGCTTCTTTCTTCGCAGATGCAGGTGTCGGAAGTTCCGGATTTTCTGTTCCCTTTGGAACAAGTTTAATCTGAAGTGCTTCCAAACGATAAGCATAGCCTTCTGTTCCTGATTTTTCTCCGTTCTTAGCCCATCCAAGCCATCCGAAGTTTTCAGCATGTACTCTGTAATATACATCGTACTTCTCAGCAATATCTCCTGAAAGTTTAATCTGAATTGCCTCTAATCTAAGACTCTTTCCAGTTGTACCTGATAATTCTCCGGTCTTCTTCCAGCTCTTCTCCCATCCGATATTCTCGATATGGGATTTATATTCGATTTTTCCCTCAGAAGCCATTGTTGATGGAAGTTTAATACGGATAGACTCCATACGTTTTGCCTGTCCACTTGTTCCTGCCATTGCTCCATCATATACATAATCTTGTGTTCCAATATCCTGTACATGTGTCTGGTAACCAACAAGTCTTGCTTCCATAGCCTTATCTGTAGAGCCTACTTTTTTAGGTGGTTTTTCACCCTTCGGAACTAACTTAATCCTAATTGCTTCCAGTCGGTAAGCGTATCCTGCTGTTCCGGCCTGTTCACCGTTCTTAGCCCATCCGAGCCATCCAACATTCTGAGCATGTACACAATAGTAGATATCATACTTATCAGCGACTTTACCTGACAGTTTTATTTGGATTGCTTCCAGACGTTTTGCCTTTCCGCTTGTTCCCGAAAGAGCTCCATCTTCTGCCCATTTGCTTTCCCATCCAATATCCTGGATATGTGTACGATATTGAACAGATCCTGATACACCGTCTGGTAATTTAATCTTAATAGCTTCTAATCGTTTACATTCACCAACTGTTCCGGAATCCATTCCATCTTTCTTCCACTTACTCAGGTCAGCCTCATCTTTCGCGTCTACTTCCCATCCATAATCTTGACGGTGAACTTCGTAGTAGATAGAAAGTTTTGTCTTCTTTTCAGCTGTTGCTGTAAATTCTTTACCACTTTCATCTGTATATGTGGCTTTTGCTTTGTAAGTAACCTGACCATCGTTTTCTTCTGGTGTTACTTCTGCCTCTACTTCTTTAGAATGTTTACAACGGCTGCATACAAATGTTGCTTTTGCTGTATATCCCTTCTCTTTGTCAGCTGTCCATTTCCATCCATCTTTCTCGGAAACTTTGTAATCATGACCAAGTGCCGGTACATCTGCAGACTTGCTGTCTTCATATGTTTTACCATCAAATTCTACACTTGCTTTATAAGTAACTTTTCCTGGTTCTGTACAACTTGCACTTTCTGGCTTTTCTTCTACTTTAGCCTCAACAGTCTTCACATGATCTTTATTAGCATCATTTGCACATGTAAAGGTTGCTGTCGCACTCTTGTTATCACCTGCCCAATTCCACACAGGATCACCATATTTATGGCTCAGTTTATCAAGTTTTACTTCTTTCTTGCTTGTAAGAGTACCGATTGTTGCACTTCCATCTGCATTCTTCACTTCTACAGTTGCAATCCAGACCTCTACTCCGTCCTCTTCACAAGTTGCTGCTTTGCTCTGTGAATCGTCTTTCGCAACTACTGGCGTTCCAATCTGTTCAGCTTTTGGCTCATTTCCGCAAACGTCACATTTTACATCTGTTACAGTGACATCATACTTGCCATCTGCATTTTTTTCATCAGACCATTTAAATGTTCCAGCATAAGTATGCTGTCCTTTTTTACCTGGAACAGTTGCTGTTGCTGTGTATTTCACACCAGCATCTGTCTTGCCAGCTTTGGTATAAATGGTTGTTGCTCCATTTTCATCTTCACAACTCCCAACAGTTGTTGTCTTTTTCGGATCAACATCTACGGTTGCTTTTGCATCTAATGTCTTCTCAATGGAATCATAATTTGCTTTGTTACCAGCATCTGTATCTTTGCTAAGCAGACAATCCAATTTGTCTTTCTTTGCGTAGCAGGAATCACATTTCAGATTCTGGAATGTAATCTGAGTATGATCAGCACTCAGTGTAGCGTCCGTTGCTGTATAAGCATGACCCTCTTTTGCATCCTCAGCTGCTGCATTATATTTTGCAAGGCGTTCAGCGTAATCATCCTCTGTACCCATAATTTCACTTAATTTTGATTTTACAGGTTTTGTGATGCAGTCTCCGCACTCTGGGCACACGTAGTTAACACCTGTGTTGAAGTTTTTATTATCATCTTTTGTATAGTATACTTCATTAAACTCAATATAATGATGTTCGTGAGCAGTACCTTTCTGAGTCTTGCGTGTTCCTGCTTTAATCAATCCGCAGTCACTACAACGACTCTCTGTAAATGCATCACGTCCGCATGTTGCAGCTATAGTTATAGGTTTTTCACCAAAATCATGAGAGTCTCCAGTCAAGTTACTCATCTCTGTTGTCTCAACAAAGTTTGCTGACCACATAAACTCATCATTATCATTGGTCGGATTTCCCATAATGCTCTGCAATTTCTTGTAATTTGTATAGTTCGGGTTATAATCTGTCTCTTCAAATTCATATCCCTGGCTTTCATGATCTGAAATATTCTTCTTACCGGAAATGAATCCAAGATTTGTTGCGATAGAAACATATAATGTTCCATCTTCTTTGATTGTTACTCCTGAGATTGGATGATTTTCTACTGTAAATGTAGCATTGTCTTTTTTTGTTACTGTGAATGCCATGCCACCAAACAGCTTTGAAAAATCACGTGTTGCAGATACTGTATTGTATTCTTTTACTGTTGCTACTTCTCCAGTTTTAAGATCATATGACATCAGATCATTGGATACATTGAAATAGAGTTTTCCACTATAGTATGCTGCTGTCAATCCAATAGAAGGATAGATTTTCTGCTCATCCTTGAACTGCTCATACAGTTTTGTAAGCGTTTCATCTTTCTGCATTTTTCCATCTTTCAAAACTGTAACAACATTCTGTTCTTTGCCATCAGCGTCTTTTCCCTTATCGGTAAAGTCAATTAATGTCTCATAATCACTGTCTGCATCTTTATCAGATACAATGTCCTGATCAGTAATCTTATGGCGAACCAACTTATATTCCGTAGTTTTTTTATCACTACTTGAGCCTGAACTAGATCCCATATTTGACATGCTGTCTGCTCGTGCAAACAAATCTGTAGAATCATACAGGTAGTACATGTATGTTCCGTCAGAATATACGTTACTTGCCGCACGGGCTACCCAGGCTTTTTCATAGGACTGGTCTGTTGCTGCCTTTCTGTACAGTGTCCGAAGTCCATCACCAGGTTTTGTCGTATCCATGTTTCCGTCATACAGCTTTCTTGCGCTTGTATCACTGAACAGGAAGAATACATGATTCATATCTCCATCTGTCTCTACACGATCACGGCTCATAACCTCTGTGTATACATCTGTATAACATGCATCCACATAATACCATTTTCCATTTAATCTTACTGCATTCCAGTAGTGATCGGATCCAAAGTCCGGATCTTCCTCACCAAACATAGAAACACTTGACTTAAATGTAATTCTTACAAGGTCTACGGTATATCCAGCATCAATATTAATATTGCCATCTTTATCATAATACAGATCTTTTGCTGTTTTCCAGTTCGTACTATCATCATATCCGGCACTTGGATTCTTCAGATAGACATTTTTATCCAGGCACTGTACCAAATATGCATATGCTTTAGAATATCCAAGACATACAGATTTGCCAAATCCAAAGACTCCAATATGAGAACCTTCCCAGTAATTGACAACACCATCTGTCATCTGAGTTGCAGCCTGCTCTGTCAAAATCGGGATTCCATCATTAGCAGTTGTCTCGTTCGTTCCATCTTGATCCAAATCAAGAACTTTTTCCGTAGCCATCATATTCTGAGTCATCTGCTCTATAGTTACTTTATTGCCGTCATTATTGACATCTACACCTTCATTTTCTGCCTTTTTGATGAAATCATCGGCACCTGCTTTCAGCTGGTCTGCTACTTCGTCACCAAAGTTCGTTCTTGCAAATCCATCTGGATCTGCATCGATATCATCCTTATTTGTTTCTACATAAGCTTCAGCCTTCTTGTTTGCCTCAGCTTTTTCTTCATCAGTCGCGTCACTCTCAGCTTTTCCTAATGCCTGCTGATAAATAATGTTCTGAATTGCCTTCTCATAATAACTCTTTCTAAAACCATCTTTAATGCCGTCAGCAAACTGATCATGGAAAGTCTGAGTAATCTGCTTCTTATACATCTCCTCAAAAATAGGTTTTATATCATTGTAATGTTCTGGCTTTTCCGCTGTAGGAGAATACATTGGCTGCTCATCCGCTGATTTCCCACTATTCATGATATAAGCCATATCAAATGTATTATGATGTGCAAGCCAGTCATTCAATACAAGAAGCTTCTGAGCATCTGTTTTAGCTTTTGAATCTTCAACAGCCTGCAGTGCATCTTTTCTTGCCTGGATGATTTTTTTATCGTAATACTCTACGCCTTTTTCATCACCATACTTAAATGTGAGAATCGTTCCAGTCAGATCATCATAGCTGACCGTTCCATTTCTGACATCATCTACAGATTGTCCGGCAAGTGCCAGCATTTCCCCGAGAACTCCCAGTTTATCATCTTTGCTGTCATTAAAGTCCAAGAAGAATGGTGTCTGTACTCCAAGTAAATCAGCATGTTTTGTCCAGTATTCCTGGTAATCCTGGTACAGTCCTAAAACTGTTTGAATCTGTTCCTCTGACAGACCATTCTTCTTTTCTTCTTCTGCGCATGTAGCGATTGCTTTGTCATCATTTTCGATTCCTTCCTCGCCACCCACAATCTCCAGGTTTTCAAGTTCTTTACGAAGGCCCTTGATTGCCGGATCATTCTCGTCAATCTTAACATCTTTTGTAAGCGCTTCTGCAACTGCTGCATTGGCACCTTGGAACTTGATTGCAGGAATTGTAATAGATGTACCAGCAACGGTAACATCCGCGCCATCTACAACAGGCTGTGCTGCATTGCCAGCCTGCGTCGCTGCATTATCTGTTTTCGTGCTGCTTCATCGTTTTTCTGTGCTGTATCATCTGCTTTGGTCTCATCCTGTTTTGTGTCAGTCTGGTCTGCAGACGCATCTGCTTCATTGTTCACAGTATCCTCTTGTTTTACTTCTTCATTTGCATCCTGCTCTATAGTGGCTTCAGTTTCCTGATCCGGTGCAGCATATACTGTTGACGGAACAACACTGAATACCATCATTGTAGAGAGAAGTAAACTTAAAAGCTTTTTGTTTCTCTTACTCATACTGTTTTTCCTTTCTTTAGCATCATTATTTTTCCATTAAAAATTATGATTTTCTGATTTTTTGCATCACTCCTTTTCCCACTAACAGCTTATTCATACTCCTCCCCTATTTATATGCGTTGCAATTACTCCAGGTCTCTTTGCCCTGTTGCAAAAAGAAAAGCAAACCACATTTTTTAACCCCTCTCCTTTTTACAAAATGTCTCATTCATTACATAATAAATAGTCTTGTGTATCAAATATAATATACCACCTAACAATTCTTTTATCAAGATAAAGTCAACCCTTGCCTCATTATTTCTCATGAGACAAGGGTTTCTTTACTTTCATTATGCTACGGATGATTTTTCTTTTTCTTTCTCAGCAAGGATTGCTGCTGTAAGTTCTTTTCTGTTTGTCTTAAAGTGAAAGAATGGTCTTTCTGTAATCACACGTATTTCAACCGGATATTCATAATCTTCCAGAGCGTCTGCCAGACCTGCTTTCACCTCATCAAGAGTCTTTGTTCCATCAAGAATCACATAGAAGTAAGGAAGGAAGTATTCCTCATGCTCCTGATCCGGCACAAAGCAGAAGAATCCGTCTGCAACTCCTGGAACGCGTACAGCTTTTGTTTCCATTCGCATCATATATAGCTCCCCGCCGCCATAACGTTTCGTTGTTCCACGGCCAAGAATATATACAATTCCATGTTCATTAATATATGCTTTATCTCCTGTATGAAGCCAGCATTTTCCATCCGGATGGTTAATCAGTGTACGCTCTGTCATCTCAGCTCCCATCCAACCGCCATAATGAAGCATCATGGCAGGACCAGTCATGCACAATTCTCCAATTTCTCCATAGCTTAACTCTTCCAGATCATCTGAAAATACACTCATAACTGTGGCAGGCATTGGCATACCTACACAGCCATCTACCAGCGGAAACATTGGATTTGGCAGTGTAAAGTTTGAACATCCTTCGCTCTGTCCATATCCTGCACTTAATGTAGCTGTTACTTTATGTTTATGGAAGAAAGCTTCTACTTCCTGTGTCTTTCTCTCATTCATTGCTTCAGCTCCAGTACCCAGTGTTCTAAGATGGGACATGTCATAATCCTCTGGAATTCTGTCACTCTTCATGAGTATCTCACACAACATAGGAACTAATGCCCAGAAGTTTGGTTTCTGCTCCATAAATGCAATATCAATGTCTTCCAGAGGGCAAAACGGATCCAGTACTACATTCAATCCTGCTGACATCGGGAACAGTGTCATAGATACTGTAACTGCAATCAATGCCGGTGGCAGAATTGGAAGCCACCATTTTTCCTGTACATCTGATGGTGGAATAAAGATGGACATCTGGAATGCCACTGCCACCACATTTGCAGAGGAATGGATGACCAGTTTTGAAATTCCGGTAGATCCACTTGTATATGCTCCAAATACCGGTCTGTCTGGATTTCTTTCAGCCATATAATCTTCATGATAATCTTTTCCTAATTCAAGGAATTCTTTCCATGTAAGATTTCCTTCTGTTGTTTCTGTATTCTTTGAATATCTTGATGCAATTTCTTTCTCTGTATATTCCGGCATTGCATCTTTGTCTGCATAATCATATGGAGAAATCTTGATCATACGTGTCATCGGTGTTGTCGCACGGAATAGTTCTTCATCTTCTTTTGATGTATAGTCCATTACAAATGCTGTATCTGCTTTTGATTTTCTGATTGCAAAGCAAAGCTCTTCCGGGATATCGTCACGACAGATAATAGTTGCCCCGATTCTCTCTGCTGCCATTAATAAAATATAATGTGCAGGAACACTCTGCAAGAATAGTGGAATTCTTCTTCCATCCCCATATCCCAGAACCTTTAATGATCTGGCTGCTTTGTCAACCTCTTTCCAAAGCGTCTTCCATGTAATTTTATTTCCATAATATTCAAACGCAGTTCTATTTTCATCCTGATTTTTATATTTCAGAAATTCCTCGATTGTCATCTTCGGAACTTCTACATTACGCAGCTGTTCCGGATAAAATTGAAGCCACGGCTTATCAATGCTCGGTTTTCCTGTTAATTTCATCTTTGTATTTTCCATCTTTTTCTTCTCCCTGTAATATAGATTCGTTTTAAACTTGTGCTATTGTAGCACGTAAAATATTTCCAAACAATAGATTCAATTGTTTTTGCATATTGCTTCATTTGAATCATTTTTTTCAAGATTTTGTCTTTCTTCAAGATTCGCGTTTTTTCTTGTTTTATTCTTCCAAATAAGCTAAACTTAATACATATAAGAAAAAGGGGTAATAATTATGAAAGAGAAAAATCGTTTCAGTGTTCTTTTAGAACATCTAACATCTATGGCTAATCTAAAAAATTACACAATTGCCAAAGCTGTTCAATACGACGAATCCTATATCAGCAAATGGATCAGCGGCAAACTTCTTCCCGCTGAGAAAAACCATGAAATTATTTTTCAAAATATCAGCGAGTGTATTGTGAATTCTTTGAATCCTGATACAATTCCTATGTTTCTTCAAGAATATCAAGTACGCAATCTTCAGGATTTGCAATTCGCTATTTACGATAACCTGGAATCCGAATATTCCTATGTAAAAGAGCTTCGTTCTTCTACAGGCTCTGAAGTTGCATCAAAGATATCATACTATCCCGAGCTCACTCTGGATCAGTTTATTTTTAAAATGAAACATCCGTCTCTAAGAAAAGTTCAATCTTTGAATATCTATGCCATGGTAGACATTCTAAATATAGATTTGAATTATCAGATGATGATTACTGAATTAAACGGTCTTCACAATGACCGTGGGCTCGTCCTTCCCGGTGTGCATTTTTCATTAATGATAAATCTCGACACTCCAAATTTGAGCAGCACTTATATTACAAGTTTTCTGACAAATGTACTGTCCAATCTTTCTAATATTGATTTTGACCTGTATTGTGGTTCACAGGCACAGAAAAAGCTGGTATTTGCAATTAAAGATATTTATTCTATTTCCGGAATGTTGGTAGATCAGAGTCATTGTCTTTCTGTAACTACAATTGAAGATTCTTCTCTATCAACGGAGCTATATCATAAAATCCGTTTACTTTGTAACAAAGAATCTTTGTTAATTCGAAAAACGACAATTGAAAACATGATTCGGAATCACGAATACGAGCACTCACTTTTTGCTCAGAATTCGTCCAGTATTCTCGGTCATTTTACAGAACATTTTCTTCCAGATGATTTGTACGAAGAATTATTCAATAAATATTCTTCTATTTTTAACAACCTGAAACCTGAAACATTAAAGCGGCTACATACTATCACTGCACAGCTTTTACGCTGCTCAAGTGTAAAAATTATATTATATGCTTCTGTTTTCAATGATTTTATAGTTAGTGGCGAACTGGATTTTTATGGTTTTCGTATCCAACTGACTCCTGAACAGAGACTTCGTTACATTAAGCATGTAGATGAGTTACGTCAAAATAACGAACAACTGGATTTGAAAGTGCTTCCAAATGGGATCTTATCGGACTATCAACACATCCCAAGGCCTACTTTATTCCATTCCCAGGATTTCAGTTATCTGCGTTTTGCGAGAAACACACCTGAATATAATGTCTGTATTCCTAATATAATCATACTGAATCAAATTTTTGATGAATTCTTTACTGAACTTTGGAATTCTGACACTTGTGTTTCAGCAGATTCTCTGATTACTCATTCCATACTATCTATAGAAATACTACAACCAGAAACTTCTAAAAATTAATATCTTAACATATAAAAGAAGATACCAGTCACGTATCTTCTTTTATATGTTGCAATATTCAATTGTTGTAAATCAACAGATCACATATCTAATGCAATTTGTATCATATTATCAAATCCCAGTTGCCGCTCCCTGGCAGATAATTTTTCATCTTTGTATAAATGATCGGAAATTGTAAGCATGCAAAGCGCCTTTTTTCCTGCTCTTGCTGCATTCATATAAAGTGCTGCTGATTCCATCTCCACTGCAAGTACTCCCATCTTGCGCCAACGGTCATTGACCGTCGGATCATCATTATAAAATACATCGGAAGTAAGTACATTTCCGGCACGGACTGTCAGACCTTTCTCTCTTACCGTGTTTACGGCACTTTCCAGTAATTCATAATCCGCAATCGGTGCAAATGTTCCCGGAAGATTATACTGTGCGGCATAATTCGAATCTGTACAGGCACCTACAGCAATGACCACATCCCGAAGATCCACATCATCCTGAAGGGCCCCTGCCGAGCCGATGCGGATAATTTCTTCCACTTCATATTCGTGGTACAGTTCATAAGTATAGATTCCGACTGATGGAACTCCCATACCACCTCCCATAACAGAAATCTTCTCTCCTTTATAAGTTCCCGTGTATCCAAGCATATTTCTTACGGTATTAAAACATACCGCATCTTCCAAAAAATGTTCCGCAATATATTTTGCACGAAGCGGATCTCCCGGCATCAGAACTCGTTTTGCAATCTCTCCTTTTTCTGCTTCATTGTGTGGTGTTCCCATAGCATTATCTCCTCTCTTTTCTGATCAGTATACGAAGTGCTTCTACTGCTGTACGAATCGGTGCCTCTGTATCATGCACGACTGGATTATCCAGTCCTTTCTTTGCCCGCTCCTGGTTCGCCATTGTAAGAAGAACCGTTCCAATCCGTACTTTCCTGTAACTTGCCACAACGAATAGTGCTGCTGATTCCATCTCTGAGGCCAGGCAGCCACACTGAACCCATGCATTCCATTTATTTAACAGTTCATATCCAACAGGCTTCGTCTGTGGTGCATGCTGCCCATAAAAAGAATCTTTACATTCCACCACACCCACATGATAAGGAAATTTCAGATTTTCTGCTGCCTCTACAAGCGCATTCGTGATATGAAAATCCGATACTGCCGGAAACTCAACTGGCGCATATTCTTTGCTTGTTCCTTCCATGCGGACTGCTCCTGTAGCAATGACAAGATCACCACTTTTTACCTCTAACTGCATACCTCCACTTGTTCCCACCCGGATAAATGTATCGGCTCCTACATTTGCCAGTTCTTCCAGTGCGATTGCCGCAGACGGACCTCCAATCCCGGTCGACGTTACACTGACTTTCTCCCCTTCCAGATAGCCGGTATAAGTTGTAAATTCACGACTGTCTGCTACAGGCAGAGCATCTTCAAAATGTTCCGCAATCTTCTGACAGCGCTTTGGATCTCCGGTCAGGATCACATATCTCCCAACATCCCCTTCTTCCAGTTGTACGTGATACTGTCTGTCTTTGTCTTCTGAATAATTAATCATATGACATACCTCCTTCGCATCATTACACATGAAACTTTTTATACATTTCTTCTTTAAATTCTTTTTTTCTAAATAGAAGTAGTCTTATAAAGAATAAAAAGCTTAAGCCCACACAGATAACTGCAAATGCACGGTACAAGATCACACCTGTCGCCATCAGAATCAGAGGCAGTACCATGCTGTAGACCGATGCCATTACATAGTAAATCATATATTCTTTTGGCGGATGTGACTGGATCCTTGCAATCAACTCCATCAATATCTCCACGATCAGGCAGACTAGCGGCAATACCAGATCTACCGACCACCTGTGCCACCCTGTGAAAATATCCCACAAAATACTTCCTATGCTCACAATAAGCAACTGCCACATCGCATTCTTAAGTAAATTATAACGCTTCAGGTATCCGGTTGCAAATGCAAGCCACATACTAAATCCTCCTGCTACCGCAAATATCCACCAGTGTAAATCTGGTGTCAGGACCAGATTTAACATGATGCACAGAACAACTGCTGCAATACAGCAGAAATTAAAAATCTGAAACACTTTCTTTCCTTCATAATTGGGTTTAGCCTCTTTTGGGTA
>OGRJ01002823.1_pt1 | contig 11869 bp, 7 predicted proteins | sample 1553411 | NCBI WGS metagenome assembly OGRJ01 (sample SAMEA2580084, study PRJEB22360) | human gut metagenome | biome: human gut; feature: human-associated habitat; material: faeces | place: Denmark | collected 2008/2010
ATGCCCAAAACATGTCGTCATACATTTGAAAGCAAAAAGCCAGTTTTAGTATAGTTGTTCCACTGCTCCACAAGAACTATAGAATATTTTATGTACTTTTGTCTCAGAATATAAAAAAACTAAATAACTCAAATTAATCAACATGAAACGCTTAATGGCTAATCATAAACAGAAAAAAGCGATCCTGATCGCTCTTGCTGCGCCATTGATGTTTTCTCCTGCCCCTTTAATGGCTGTGACCGGAACCTCCGAGCCTGTAGTAGCTATCGCCCGGCAGGCGCAAACGATCGTCAGTGTGCAGCAGATCAACCCGACTACGGTCGATGTTGTGTTCTCCAACAATCAACGGATGACATTCGATTTCTATGGAGATAATATTTTCCGTATGTTCCAGGACAACAACGGTGGTATCCTTCGTGATCCGGAGGCAAAACCAGAGGCCCGGATTCTCGTAGATACCCCCCGTCGCCCAGTTTCCAAACTGGACATTCAAGACGATAATGGGCAAGTGACCATCACGACCGGAAAAGTCAGACTCCAGTTGGACAAATCGACCGCCCTGCTGAAAGTCACCAATCTCACCACAAACAAAATCGTTTTCGAAGAGACGAAACCCGTGGTTTACGAAAAAGGAGAAACGATCCTAACGCTGAAAGAGAACCCTGATGAATATTTCTACGGCGGCGGTGTGCAGAACGGACGCTTTTCACATAAGGGAAAAGCTATAGCCATCGAAAACCAGAACAGCTGGCCCGATGGCGGCGTGGCTTCTCCCACTCCTTTTTATTGGTCCACAAACGGCTACGGCTTTATGTGGTACACTTTCAAACAGGGGAAATATGATTTCGGCGCCACAGAAAAGAATACGGTAAAACTATCCCACGATACAGACTATCTGGATGTTTTCTATATGATCAATGATAGCCCGGTCGCCCTATTGAACGACTTTTACCAACTGACCGGTAACCCAATACTGCTGCCCAAGTTCGGATTCTATCAGGGACACTTGAACGCTTACAACCGCGACTATTGGGTAGAAGGCGAAAAGGGTATCCTTTTCGAAGACGGCAAGCGCTACAAGGAAAGCCAAAAAAATAATGGAGGTATCAAGGAATCGCTGAATGGAGAAAAGAACAACTACCAGTTCTCTGCTCGCGCCGTGATCGACCGCTACAAGAACCACGATATGCCGTTAGGTTGGTTGCTGCCGAACGACGGTTACGGAGCCGGCTACGGACAGACCGAAACATTGGACGGTAATATCCAAAACTTAAAGAGCCTCACCGATTACGCTCATAAGAACGGTGTCGAAATCGGTCTTTGGACACAATCCGACCTGCATCCGAAAGACAGCATCAGTGCCTTGCTGCAACGCGACATTGTAAAGGAGGTACGAGATGCCGGTGTACGAGTCCTGAAAACAGACGTGGCATGGGTCGGTTGGGGCTACTCGTTCGGTCTGAACGGTGTGGCTGATGTCGGACATATCATGCCGTATTACGGAAACGACGCACGTCCGTTCATCATCTCTCTCGACGGTTGGGCCGGCACGCAGCGTTATGCCGGAGTCTGGTCGGGCGACCAGACAGGCGGACAATGGGAATATATCCGTTTCCACATCCCGACTTATATCGGCTCCGGGCTTTCCGGACAACCGAACATCACATCCGACATGGACGGTATTTTCGGTGGCAAGAACCTCGTGATGAATACCCGCGACTTCCAGTGGAAGACCTGGACGCCGATGGAGCTGAACATGGACGGCTGGGGATCGAATGAGAAATATCCGCATGCCTTAGGCGAACCGGCAACTTCCATCAACCGCTGGTACCTGAAAATGAAATCCTGCCTGATGCCGTATGCTTACAGCATTGCCCGCGAAGCGGTAGACGGCAAGCCGATGATTCGCGCCATGTTCCTTGAAGATCCGAATCCTTACACCTTTGGTAAAGCTACACAATACCAGTTCATGTACGGGCCGTACTTCCTCATCGCGCCGATCTACCAAGAGACGCAAATGGATGACAAGGGAAATGACATCCGTGATGGTATCTACCTGCCTGAAGGCGAATGGTTCGACTATTTCACCGGTGAGAAATATACCGGCGGCTGCGTGGTCAACAACTTCGCTTCTCCACTTTGGAAACTTCCGGTATTCGTAAAAGCCGGTGCGATCATCCCGATGACGAACCCGAACAATAACGTAGGGGAAATCGACAAGAATTTGCGCATATATGAGCTTTACCCGTCCGGATATAGCGAGTTCGTCGAATATGACGATGATGGTATAACGCAGGCTTATCTGAACGGCAAAGGGACAACCACACGGATCGAAATCAAGAACAATGACCCATCAAAAGTCTCAATCACTATCCATCCGACAACAGGCGATTTTGACGGTTTCGTGAAAGACAAGGCAACCGAACTGCGTATCAATCTCTCGGAAATGCCGAAGAAGATCACCGCTAAAGTCGGTTCCTCCAAAGTGAAACTGGTAGCCGCCCGTTCGATGAACGAATACCAGAACGGTACGAATGTCTATTTCTACGATGTTGCCCCGAACCTGAACAAATTCGCCACCAAAGGAAGCGAATTCGAAAAGAAGACAATCACCAAGAACCCTCAGTTGTTAGTAAAACTAGCTCCGACAGACATCAGCATGAACGGAACGGTTATCATCATCGATGGTTACCAATTCGACACGCCCGACACCCACCGCGTTTCTACCGGTTCTTTGGCCGCGCCGATCGCACAGGTGACGGATGGGAACACGGAAGCTTACACACTAAAACCGACTTGGAATAAAGTTCCCGGCGCCGACTTCTATGAAATAGAATTTAACGGCATGCTTTATACGCAGATCAAGAATGCGGAACTGCTGTTCGACAACCTCTCAGCCGAAACAGACTATTCGTTCAAAATTCGCTCAGTCAACAAGGACGGTTATTCAGACTGGTCTACCTTCTCCGTCAAGACCAAATCCAACCCGCTGGAATTTGCTATCAAAGGCATCCGTGGAGAAGTGACAGCCGAAGAACAGGAAGGCTTTGAAATCTCCCGCTTGTTCGACTATGCCGAGTTAGGCGATATGTTCCACACGAAATACCGCAAGAACGCAATGCCGTTCGATATGATCATCGATCTACGCACCATCAACCAACTGGATAAGTTCCATTATCTGTCCCGCCAGGATGGAGGCAACGGAACGATCCTTGCCGGCGACGTGGCCTACAGCATGGATAAGGAAAACTGGACAGCGGTCGACTCGTTCCGCTGGGAACGTAATGGTGACATGAAAGTATTCACTTTCAAGGACCAACCGAAAGCCCGCTACATTAAATTGCATATTACGGAAGGTGTCGGCAACTACGCTTCCGGACGCGAATTATACGTATTCAAGGTTCCGGGCACGGAAAGCTATCTGCCAGGTGACATCAATAACGACAAAAAGATCGACACAAACGACTTGACCTCGTACATGAACTACACAGGGCTACGCCGTGGTGACAGCGATTTCGATTATGTCAGCGCAGGTGATATTAACCGGAACGGTCTGATCGATGCTTACGACATATCGGTCGTGGCAACCCAATTGGAGGACGGCATCGAGAATCCAGGTACGGACCGTGTAGCCGGAACGATCTTCCTTTCCACTCCGAAACAGACGTACAACGCCGGCGAAACAGTCGAAATCACTGTCAAAGGTGACAGTGTCAAAGCTGTCAACGCTTTGAGTTTCGCATTGCCTTACGACCAACAGGATTATGACTTTGTCGGCATCGAACCGGCAAACCTCGGTACGATGGAAAACCTGACATACGACCGCCTGCATACCAGCGGTCAAAAGGCGCTCTATCCTACTTTCGTCAATCTCGGAGACAAACAAGTGCTCGAAGGTTCTGAAGATCTCTTCACCATCAAGCTGAAAACGAAACGCAAAGTTACATTCAACCTGAAAGCAGTCGACGGCATCCTGGTTGATAAGAATCTGAATATGCAGAAGTTCTGAACAATGAATTTCTGATATAAACGAAAGCAGAAAGGCTTCGCCTACCGGACCATTCCGGGGTGAAGCCTTTTTCATTAAGATTATGAATGTTTTCTGCCCCACAGATGTTATCTTTGCAGAAAAAGCGATAGAACCATCGCATGACAAAGCAAACAAATACATTATGTACTCAGATAAAAAAAACATCCTGCAGCTCGTAGCCCTGCTCATCGAGCATAACATCAAGAAAATCGTTTTGTGTCCCGGCAGCCGCAATTCACCTATTGTACATACGATTGCCAATCACCCGTTCTTCTCCTGCTATCCGGTGACAGACGAACGGAGTGCGGCATTCTTCGCGATCGGGCTGGCATTACATGGCGGTAGTCCGGCTGCTGTCTGCTGCACATCGGGCAGTGCATTACTTAATATTCACCCTGCCGTATCGGAAGCCTTCTATCAGCAAGTGCCATTGGTCGTAATCTCAGCAGACCGTCCCGGGGCCTGGATCGGACAAATGGACGGGCAAACGTTTCCTCAACCGGGTGTTTTCGGTTCGCAGGTTAAAAAATCCGTCAACCTGCCGGAGATACATACCGATGAAGACGAATGGTATTGCAATCGTCTTATCAACGAAGCTCTGCTCGAACTGAACCATCATGGGAAAGGACCGGTGCATATCAACGTACCAATCTCGGAACCGTTGTTCCGCTTCACTACGGAGGAATTGCCCAAGGTACGCGTCATCACCCGCTACCAAGGATTAAATGTCTACGACCGTGAATATACTGGGTTGATCGAGCGGCTGAACAACTACAACCGTCGCATGATCGTTGCCGGTCAGATGAACCTGATCTATCTTTTTGAAAAGAAATATTCCAAACTGCTATACAAGCATTTTGCCTGGCTTACCGAGCACACAGGTAACAAGACCATTCCCGGCATCCCGGTAAAGAATTTCGACGCCGCCCTTTACGCCCTGCCAGAAGAAAAATTAGAGAAGATGGTTCCTGACCTGCTGATCACATACGGTGGACATATCGTGTCGAAACGCCTCAAACAATTTCTCCGCAAGCATCCGCCACGCGAACATTGGCATGTTTCGCTTAGCGGAGAAGTAACAGACCTTTACGGTTCCCTGACAACCGTTATCGAGATGGACCCGTTCGAATTTCTCGAAAAAATCGCTTACCTGCTGGAAAACCGGACAACGGAGTTTCCACGCATCTGGGAAAACAACACCCGCGACCTGCCACAACCGGAATTCAGCTATTCGGAAATGGCTGCTATCGGAACATTGATCAAGTCGCTTCCAACACCTGCGGCCTTGCATTTAGGCAACAGTTCAGCCGTACGTTACGCCCAGTTATACACACTCCCAGAAGATGTCGAAGTCTGCTGCAACAGGGGGACGAGCGGCATAGAAGGATCGCTTTCGACTGCCATCGGTTACTCCGTTTGTTCAGACAAACTGAATTTTGTAGTGATCGGCGATTTGAGTTTCTTTTATGATATGAACGCACTTTGGAACAGCAACTTCGGCTGTAACCTACGTATCCTGCTGCTCAATAACGGAGGAGGTGAAATATTCCAAGCACTTCCCGGACTGAAAATGGAGGATAAAACACGCCGTTTCGTGACAGCTACACACAAAACTTCTGCCAAAGGATGGGCCAAAGAAAGAGGATTCTCTTACCTTCCCGTCCATAACGATGAAGAACTGACGAGTGCAATGGCTGTTTTCACCCAGTCCGCCCCCCACAACCAACCAATGTTGATGGAGGTATTCACAGATGCGTCTGAAGATGTACGGCTACTCAAAGAGTATTTCCACCAACTAAAAAAATAAGAACATAACTCATAATTTATAATTCTAAATTCATCTTATGGAAACAAAAAGAGAATGGACAACCATCAAAGAATATGAAGAAATCCTGTTCGATTTCTATAACGGAATTGCCCGCATCACTATCAACCGCGAACGCTATCGCAACGCTTTCACTCCGACAACGACGACGGAGATGAGCGATGCTCTCTATATCTGCCGTGAACGACCGGATATCAATGTTGTCGTGCTGACAGGAGCCGGAGACACGGCTTTCTGTGCTGGAGGTGATATGCATGTGAAAGGTCACGGCGGCTACATCGGTAAAGATGGTGTGGCACGGTTAAATGTACTCGATGTACAAAAGCAAATCCGCTCGATTCCAAAACCGGTGATCGCTGCCGTAAACGGTTTTGCAATCGGTGGCGGGCATGTGTTGCATGTGGTCTGCGACCTGACGATTGCTTCTGAAAACGCAATATTCGGACAGACGGGTCCTCGTGTGGGGAGTTTCGACGCAGGTTTCGGTTCATCCTATTTAGCTCGCATCGTCGGCCAAAAGAAAGCACGTGAAATTTGGTTTCTTTGCCGCAAATACAATGCACAGGAAGCACTCGACATGGGTCTCGTGAACAAGGTCGTACCTTTGGATAAGCTTGAAGACGAATATGTCGGATGGGCCGAAGAAATGATGTTGCTCAGCCCGCTTGCCCTCCGTATGATCAAGGCAGGCCTCAACGCCGAGCTAGACGGTCAAGCCGGAATCCAAGAGTTGGCTGGCGATGCCACCATGCTCTACTACATGACCGACGAAGCCCAGGAAGGTGGCAAAGCTTTCCTTGAAAAACGCCGCCCCCGTTTCGAAGATTATCCGAAATTCCCATAATCCAAAGTCACAATGGCTATGCACTATCACATAGAGATCCGCCCTAAGACCTTGTACTTCAAAAAGCCGGCAGGGACTTCGCGCGGGACCTACACGGAGAGGAAGAGTTGGTATATCTACCTCACCGCAGAAGAAATACCCGGCCGCCAAGGAATAGGCGAATGCGCTCCTCTGCCTAAACTGAGTTGCGACGACGTGCCTGGATATGAAGAAGTTTTGGCCAAGGCTTGCCAAAACTTCACCCGCACAGGCAGAATCGACGTGGACGGACTGCGCGATTATCCATCTATCCTGTTCGGTCTGGAGACTGCTTTCCGCCACTTTGAAGCCGGCTCCTTTGCCTTGTGGAACACTCCTTTCTCGCATGGCGAGGTGGGTATTCCTATCAACGGACTGATCTGGATGGGAAGCTATGAAGAGATGTTGGGACAAGTGACAGACAAGATAGAATCCGGCTTTCGTTGCATCAAGCTGAAAATCGGAGCGATCGACTTCGATAAAGAATTAGAAATCCTTCGTATCATCCGCAAACAATTTTCATCTGATGAAATCGAACTGCGTGTTGATGCCAACGGTGCTTTCTCGCCGAACGAAGCCATGAGAAAACTGAACTGTCTGGCAAAACTGGACCTGCACTCGATCGAACAACCGATCCGTGCAGGACAGTGGGAAGACATGGCTCTGTTAGCTGCTTCTTCTCCAGTTCCCATCGCCCTCGACGAAGAACTCATTGGCTACAACACACCGGAAAAGAAGAAAGAAATGCTTTCCTTCATTAATCCGCAATATATCATCTTGAAACCGTCTCTTCACGGAGGCCTATATGGTTGTAGCGAATGGATCAAGGAAGCTCAGGATCGGCAGATCGGCTGGTGGATCACTTCTGCATTGGAATCGAATGTCGGCCTGAACGCCATCGCTCAATGGTGCGCAACTTTCGACAATCCGCTTCCGCAAGGGTTAGGAACAGGTGGCCTCTTCACCAACAACATTGACTTGCCGTTGTCAATTAACAACGGACAATTAATAATTGACAATGGACAACAAACAATTGATAAGTAAGAAACATCCCGATAATTGTCAATTGTCAACAGTCAATTGCCAATTATCCGAATTCATTTCCGATTGGAAGTCTGCCTCTCCTTACTTGGAAGTACAAACTTCCGGTTCGACCGGTACACCCAAACGAATCATGGTCCGCAAGGAACAGATGGTAAATAGTGCCCGCCTCACCTGCGATTATTTAGGGTTGCGGCAGGGGGATAAAGCCCTCCTTTGTATGCCACTCCGATACATTGCCGGAAAGATGATGGTCGTACGGTCACTCGTGGCAGGGTTAGATTTGGTCATACGTGAACCTTCCGGGCATCCGATGGCAGACATCGACATGCCACTCCGATTCGCAGCCATGATTCCGTTACAAGTATACAATACGCTACAGATTCCGGAAGAACGAGAGCGCCTCTGCCAAATCGATATCCTAATCATCTATCGACCATGAACTGGAAGCACGGATACAAGAATTGCCTATCTGCGTTTACTCCACCTACGGAATGACAGAAACACTTTCGCATATCGCCCTCCGACGGTTGAACGGACCGGATGCATCTCCTTATTACACGCCTTTCCCGTCTGTCAAGCTATCACTCTCGACTGACGACACACTGATAATAGACGCTCCACTCGTCACCGACGAAACACTTGTCACTAACGATGTCGCCGAACTGCTCCCAGACGGCCGTTTCCGCATCTTAGGGAGGAAAGACAACATCATCAACAGCGGAGGCATAAAAATACAAACGGAGATTGTGGAAGAAATCTTGCGCCCCATCATTCCTACCAATTTTGCCATAACATCCGTTCCAGATCCAAAGTTCGGAGAGGCTATGATTTTATTGATCACCACAGGAAATGACCACTTCCCGAGTAAAAAGACAGCCTCTTCCCTTATTGGAGAACAATCTCTCTCATTACCTGAAAACAATCTCTTTTCCGAGCTGGAAGAAATGATATTTGGAATATTACCCAAATACCAACGTCCGAAGCACATTCTCCAGATTGAATCAATTCCTCTTACCGGTAGCGGAAAGATCGATCGGGCGGCATGCCGGAAATTGGCAATGGAAAGATATACAGGATAAATTAATTCGGGCATCAATTATTTAGTAATAAACATACAAAAACACTATATTTTATGAAGTATTTATCAATCTTCGCCTCCGTCCTTCTCGCCACGGCGTCCGCCTACGGACAAAGTGGGGAAAGTTGCCGGACGGCATCCGATCCGACTCTACAAAAGCCGGAATTATACGCAGGTTATGACTGTGTAAACCTACTCGACAGCACCGCTGTGACCGTGCAGCCTACCGGCTCCGGTTCTTTCACGGTCTGCAAAATCGTCAAAGTTATGAACACGCGCGGGGCCGTCGCCAATCGCATCCTCAAATACGATTACGATCCGCTGACGGCACATGCAGAGTTTCATCGTGTCACCATCTACAAAGCCAATGGCGACGTAATCAACCTCGATATCACCCAACAGCAGGATTATGCCGCTCCTGCCCGCGCCATCTATTGGGGAGCACGGCAGATCATGATGGAAATAGGCCGTCTCGATCCGGGCGATATCATCGATTATCAGATCAACAAAAAAGGTTTCACCTATGCCCTGTTGACTGGCGGTATAGGCAACGACGAATCCCGTTTCATCCCGCCCATGCGCGGACAATTCTATGATATCGTCCCCTTCTGGACAACCGAGCCAACTGTCCGCAAGGTATATAAGGTAAACATCCCGATGGAGAAAGAAATGCAGTTCCAGTTCTATCAAGGAGAATGCACCTCTTCCATGCGTTACGAGGACGGTCGGAAAGCTTATACGTTCGTCAGCACAGACATCATGCCGACCCGACGCGAACCGAATATGGTCGACCTGTTCGACGCCGCACCGAAACTGATGATGTCCAGCACACCACGCTGGCAAGACAAATCCCTTTGGTTTAACAAAGTGAACGAAGACTACGGCAGTTTCAGTGCCATTCCCGAAGCCCAGAAGAAAGTAGACGAATTGATCCAGGGCAAAAAGACGGAGATGGAAAAGATCGCCGTCCTCACCCACTGGGTTGCCGACAATATCCGTTACTCCGGTATCTCGATGGGCAAAGGCGAAGGCTACACGCTGCATAATCTGAAGATGAACTACACGGACCGTTGTGGTGTCTGTAAAGATATTGCCGGTACCCTGATCGCTTTCCTGCGTATGGCAGGCTTCGAAGCCTATCCAGCCATGATAATGGCCGGTAGCCGCGTGGAAAGCATCCCGGCCGACCACTTCAACCACTGTGTCGCCGTTGTGAAACTTTCCAGCGGAACCTATATGCCGCTCGATCCTACCTGGGTCCCCTTCTGCCGCGAACTGTGGAGCAGTGCCGAACAACAGCAAAACTATTTACCGGGAGTTCCCGAAGGTTCCGATCTCTGTCTCACGCCGGTTTCCGCACCGGAAAACCATTATGTCCGCATAAAAGCCAACAACCGCTTGGATGCCAAAGGTACACTGACAGGACAGTTCACGATCACAGCCGAAGGACAGTCGGACAGCAATATCCGCCGTATCTTCACCACCGGCTGGCAGTCGCAATGGCAGGCCGCATTGGAAAGCCAACTTCTTGCCGTATCACCTAAAGCTCGTCTTATCAGCGTGGACTATGGCAAAGACCCGAAGAACTACCAGGCTGCACCGATCAAAATGACATTCCGTTATGAAATACCAGGTTATGCCCTTTCAGGAGAAAGAGAAATGCTGTTAAAGCCGATGGTGATGAATAACCTTTATAACCAAGTAAAAAGTTACCTGCGCATCAACACCGACCTCGAAGAACGTCGGTATGGTTTCAAGGATGCCTGCTCACGTCTGGTCGAACTGGACGAAACGATCCAACTCCCCACAGGTTATAAGCTAGCGGGTAATGGAAAAGAAGACAGTGTGCAAAGTTCTGCCGCCGACTTCGAAGGTTCCCTCCGCCAGGACGGTAACAAAGTGGTGTTGCACCAAAAGCTAGCGCTGAAGAAACGCGTGTACGAGGCAGGCGACTGGAATGGTTTCCGTAACGCCGTGAATGCACATAAATCATTCGGGGATTATATCGTCATAAAACGATAAGGTCTTCCCTCTTCATAAATCACAAATTATAAATCATAAATCAAATGATACGAAACAAACATAAGTTCGCCTTCCTTCTTTGTATGCTACTAATGACTACGACAGTTTTTGGAGCATCGGAAGCCGAATACAAGAAATTAGCAAAGACCTGGACACTCAATGCCGACGGCAGCCAAGAGTTCCGCTATGACATGGAACTGACACTTTTCACCCACACGGCCATGAACGGCACATACGGAGAAAGCTTCATCGTGTACAATCCGCAATACCAGGAACTGAAGATCAACTCGTCTTACACCAAACAAAAAGACGGCACAATCATCAAGACACCGGACAATGCTTTCGTGGAAGTCCTTCCCCGCAACGCGGCTGATGCTCCGGCTTACAACCACCTGAAAGAAATGGTTGTCGTCCACACAGGCCTAGAACTGGGAGCAACTATCTATCTCGACTACACAGTCACATCCAAACCAGGCTATCTGCCGGAGGTAGACATTTTCGAAGAACTGCTCCAATCCTCTCCCGTCAAAGAATACACACTGACGATCGTGATACCCGAAGCCAAAGAACTTGCCTACACACTGACAAACAATCCGGCAAAAGCATCTGTCAAACGATCCGGTGGAACCTGTACGACAAGCTGGACATTACGTAACCTGCCAGCATCTTCCCGCGCTCCGTTCGTCTATGTCAAGAACGGCGACGTTCCTTTTCTCGCCGCCACGACTTACGCATCCGAAGGAGAAGCATTGGCAACCCTACTCAAACAGTTCAATCCGTCCGGCGATCCACAACTCACGACTCTGGCTGAGAGCCTGACCGAAGGGGAAAAAAAGGACGAAGACAAACTGGAAGCTATCCTCGAATACACGACCAACCACATTGCCAACAACGGGCTGACATTGGATCAGACCGGCTATCGCCTCCGCCCTGCCGATGCCGTCATGAGCACAGCGTACGGAACTGAAGTCGAAAAAGCCAATTTGCTCGCAGGCTTGTTGGATGGGG
>OGRJ01002824.1_pt1 | contig 11868 bp, 7 predicted proteins | sample 1553411 | NCBI WGS metagenome assembly OGRJ01 (sample SAMEA2580084, study PRJEB22360) | human gut metagenome | biome: human gut; feature: human-associated habitat; material: faeces | place: Denmark | collected 2008/2010
AAAATGTCCTACACTGTCTGCATAATTGGAAAATCCTCCGGTTCCTGCAGAGCCAAACGCATGGATCAGACTGTCGAACAGATTCATTCCTCCAAACATAAGAAGAATGACCAGGATCATTGTCAATCCAAAATAAATTCCATACAGAATTCTTGCTGTCGTTTTGGTCTTTGGAACAAGCTTATCTTTCTCCGGTCCCGGAACTTCTGCACGCATCAGATACATGGAATTCTTCTTGTCCAGATTCGTCAGCATCAGAACAAAGACAAGCACTCCCATACCTCCAATCCAGTGAGTGAAACTTCGCCAGAACAGCATACACTGTGGTAATGCTTCTACATCTCTTAAGATGGACGATCCAGTTGTTGTAAATCCAGATACAGTCTCAAAAAATGCATCTACAAAATTCGGAATACTTCCGGACAATGTAAATGGAAGTGCTCCGAATAAGGACCATGTAATCCAGGCACTGGCAACAACAACCATACCTTCCTTTCCATAAATCACCTGTCCCTCCGGTCTCTTTCTTCCGGCTATTACAAAAATGCAAGTCAGAATCACTGCCGGTATCACAAATGTCAGGGCTTCTTTTTCTTCCCCATATAATATTCCTACAAATGCCGGAAGAAGCAAGAGCAATGCTTCTACCCCCAACATTCTGCCCAGAATATAACGTACCATTTTTCCATTCATATCTTATGACTCCCTATGCAAGTATATCTTTAAAATCATTGATCGTGTGCTCTTTCGCGATCACAATAACACTATCACCGACTTCCAGATGATCGTCACCATTCGGAATGATAATTCTTCTGTGGCGTCCGATACATGCAATCAGGTTATTCGGCTTAGTAGGCAGATCTTTTAACGGAGTATTTGTGAAATCACATTCTTTGTTAATGATGTATTCCTGTGCTACAATCTTGCCATTCAGCAGTCGGTACATCGTCTCAATATTGGCACTGCTGTAAGAATTCATTCTTGCCTTAACGTAAGCAAGAATTGCATCTGCTGTCGCACTCTTGGCAGAAACCGTACTCTCAATTCCAAGGCTCTCTACCATCTGTGCCCTTGTATCTGCATTGACCTTCGCAACAATTTTCTTGATCCCTCTTGTCTTTGCAAAAAGTGCCATCATAATATTCTCTTCATCCATGCCGGTCAGGGCAACAATGGCATTGGCATTCTCAAGGCCTTCTTCAATCAAAAGCTCCTGATCCGTCGCATCTCCATGAATAATCGTTGCCTTCGGAAGTAATTCACACAATTCCTCACATCTTGCCTGATTCTGCTCGATGATCTTCACCTGCATGCCAGCCTGTTGCAACTGAACTGCAAGATAAAAACATACATGACCGCCACCACAGATCATAACCTTCTTCACTTTCTCTTCCTTATGTCCAAGTGCACGGAAGAACGATTTCAGATTCTGATGTGATGCGACCACATGCATACGGTCTCCCTTTTCAATTACAAAATTACCATCCGGAATATAGACCTGCTCACCACGCTTGATGGCGCATACAAGAATCTGGAATTCATATTTCTTGTTAATCTCTGCCAGTGATAATCCCACGATCGGGCTTGTCTCAGAAATCGGGAACTCTACCAGTTCCACTCTTCCTTTCATGAATGATTCGACTTTATTCGCCTCTGGGAAAAGCAACATTCTTGATATCTCATTAGCTGCTGCCAGCTCTGGATTGACCGCCATACTAAGATGCAGGTCTTCCTTCAACAATTCCATCTGGCGATAATAAAGAGGATTTCTCACCCTTGCAATGGTATGCTTGGCACCAAGTCGCTTTGCCAGAAGACAACTAATCATATTCATCTCATCTGTAGATGTACATGCAATCACAATGTCTGCATGCGGCACATCCGCCTGTTTTAAAACTTCTGCATCCGCACCATTTCCATTAATACAGAAAATGTCCAGATTGTTCAAAGCTGCTTTCAGCTTCCCGGCATTTTGGTCAATCAGGGTAATGTCATAATCTTCTTCTGACAACTGTGTTGTCAGCTTATGACCTACCTTTCCATCGCCGATAATCACTATTTTCATTTCTTATCCCTCGTTATATTCTTCTTTATATTTTCACTGAATGCCTGAAAATTACTATTTATAAAACTGCATATAGGTATAGAGATTATAGCACTTTTAATCACAGAAAAAAAGCCCTAAACGGGCTTTTCTCCTGTTAAAACTTTAATTAACTTTTTCTTATCTTTCTATTCTTCAGCGGCTCTTTTTGCAATTTCTGCTTCTTGTACTTCTGAAGGTGCCTGTTCATAACGTGCAAATGTATATTCATAAGTTCCTCGTCCACCTGTCATAGAGCGTAATGTCGTGCAGTATCCGAATAATCCTGTCATCGGGACATCTGCTTCTACGATCTGATTTCCCGCGCCAACCGGCGTCATACCAAGCACACGGCCACGTCTCTTGTTAAGATCTCCCATTACATCTCCGGTGTACTCATCCGGAACTGTTACTTTCACAGATACGATTGGCTCAAGAAGTACTGGAGATGCCTCCATAAATCCTTTCTTAAATGCCTGGATCGTAGCAGTCTTAAATGCCATCTCAGAAGAGTCTACCGGGTGGTAAGATCCATCGTAAAGTGTAGCTTTGACACCAACAACCGGGTATCCTGCAAGAGGACCTTTCACTACAGATTCCTGAAGTCCTTTTTCTACTGCCGGGAAATAGTTCTTCGGAACTGCTCCTCCTACAACTTCTTCATCAAATTCATAAGGTATTTCCAGGTCTCCTGACGGAGCAAAGCGCATCTTCACATGTCCGTACTGTCCATGTCCACCGGATTGTTTTTTATATTTGCTGTCTACATCAGACTGTTTGCGGATTGTCTCACGGAATGCAACCTTCGGAGTCTCCAGTGTTACTTCGCATTTGTAACGGTCTAATAACTTGCTGACTGCAATCTCCAGATGCTGATCTCCAATACCATAAAGAAGTGCCTGACGATTCTCGCTGTCATTGACTACCTTAAGTGTTACATCTTCTGCCATCATTTTCTGAAGTGCCTGAGATACTTTATCTTCATCGCCTTTATTCTTTGTTACATATTTCATATATGTATAAGGTTTTGAATATTCTGTCTTACCATAAAGAACCGGTGTTGTCTTTGTGGACAATGTATCCCCTGTTCTTGTTGCGGTCAGTTTTGCGATAGCACCGATATCTCCTGCAAACAGCTCACTGACTTCCACAGGTTTGTTACCGAACATCGTGTAAATCTTACCAAGCTTCTCATCTGTATCTGTATCTGCATTATAAAGTGTATCGTCACCTTTTAATACACCGGAGCAAACTTTAATAAATGAATATTTTCCAATAAACGGATCAACCATTGTCTTAAATACATAAGCTGATTTGGCTCTTGCGAAATCATAATTTGCTTCATAAATCTCATTTGTCTTGCGATTGATACCTGCACATTCTCTCCAGTCCGGACTTGGGAAGAATCTTACAATATCGGACAGAAGATTGGCGACGCCCTGTGCCTGGATATTAGATCCCATAGCCACTGGGACAATACTTCCTTCCATAACCTCTGTTCTCATGGCAGAACGGATTTCTTCTACCGAGAACTCATCTCCTGCAAAATAGCGCTCCATATATTCGTCACTAATCTCTGCGACTGCTTCCAGAAGCTTCTCACGGTACATCTCCAGGTTCGGTTTACAGTAATCTGGAATCTCACATTCCTCTCTCTGTCCAAGACCTGTATAACGGCGTCCTGCATTCTTGATGACATTGACATATCCGACCAGTTTCTCATTCTCACGGATTGGCTGGAAATGTGGTGCAATGACTTTACCAAACTTATCTGTCAGATCCTGAACGACCTGTCTGAAGCTGGCATCATCCACATCCATCTCTGTTACATATACCATTCTTGGAAGATTGTACTTGTCACAAAGTGCCCAGGCTTTTTCTGTTCCGACCTCTACACCTGCTTTACCGGATACGACAATAACTGCAGCATCTGCTGCACTGACTGCCTCTTCCACTTCTCCTACAAAATCAAAATATCCCGGAGTATCTAACACATTGATCTTTGCCTTTTCCCATTCGATTGGTGTCAGGGTAGTGCTAAGAGAAAATCCACGTTTCTGTTCTTCCTTATCAAAATCACTGATCGTATTCTTGTCCGTTACTTTTCCCATACGATTCGTTGCGCCTGATACATACGCCATGGCCTCAACAAGACTTGTCTTACCACTGCCCCCGTGCCCTAACAGGACAACATTTCTGATCTCGTCCGTTCTGTAAACTTTCATATTGGTTGCCTCCTTATATTATGTAGTAATTCTCAAGAATTCTTTATAATACTTCTTCCTGATATCCCATGTGTATATTGTACTAAACAAATCGAATTATTACAACTATTTTGTGCAAATATTATATGAAATATTGATTAATTTTCTAACTTTTGCTATGTACAAACATTTTTGCCTTAAAATTCAGTTTTTGCTTTGTTGCTTTAAAGTAACAAAGCATTGACAAATCATAAGTAAGCAAGTTACAATAATTGACAGACATATTTTTTGTCTTATGAAACACCAGGAGGTTTTACTATGAAAGAAAAGGTCGGCTTTATCGGTCTCGGACTCATCGGTGGTTCTCTTGCAAAAGCAATTCGAACCTACTTTCCGGATTACGAAATCGTAGCCTTTGATAAAAATAAAGAAGCTCTGGCACTCGCTACCCAGGAATCCGTCATTGATGTTGCGGCAACTACTATTGATGATAATTTTCGCAACTGTTCCTACATATTTTTATGCGCACCGGTTGCTTTTAATGTAGCATATCTGAAGCAGTTGACAGAATATCTGAACGACGCTTGTATTCTGACCGATGTAGGCAGTGTAAAAACTAATATTCATAAGGAAGTTATTAAGCTTGGCATTGAGAAATATTTCATCGGAGGACACCCGATGGCTGGCTCTGAAAAAAGCGGTTATGCCAATTCCAAAGCAATGATTCTGGAAAATGCTTATTTTGTTCTGACTCCTTCAAAAGAAGTATCTCAGGAAAAAATAGATAAATATGAGCAGCTTGTCTCTACGATCCATGCACTTCCAATTATTCTGGACTACAAAGAACATGACTATATTACAGGCACTATCAGTCATCTGCCGCATATCATTGCTGCAACGCTGGTCAATTACGTAAAGGACAGCGATACAAAAAGCGAGTTGATGAAACGTCTGGCTGCCGGAGGATTTAAAGATATCACACGTATTGCCTCCTCCTCACCGACCATGTGGCAACACATTTGTCTAAAGAATAAAGACAACATTTCACAGATTCTTGCTTCTTATATTAAATATCTGGAAGAAGTAAAGAGCATGATTGATTCCGGAGATGGGCAGGCAATCTATGACTGGTTTGATTCCTCCAGAATATACCGGAATTCACTTCCAGGGGCATCGTCTGGTCCGATTAAAAAGGCATTTGAAGTATACTGTGATATTATTGACGAAGCTGGTGGAATTGCAGCCATTGCAACAATCCTCGCTTCGAATGGTCTCAGTATCAAGAATATAGGAATTGTGCACAACAGAGAATTTGAAGAAGGGGTTCTGCGTATAGAATTCTACGATGAGTCTTCCTCTAAGAAGGCCGCAGAGTTACTGCAGAAATTCAGGTATATTGTATATGAGCGATAGAATTATCTGCCCATGCAAAGGATTGCATGGCGAAATTATGATTCCGGGAGACAAGTCCATCTCCCACCGTTCCATTATGTTAGGTGCACTTGCACTTGGCACAACAGAAATCACTAACTTTTTAGAAGGTGCTGACTGCCTGTCTACTATCGGCTGTTTCCAGTCTATGGGGATTCAAATTGACCGTACTCCAGAGAAAATAATTGTTCACGGAAAAGGCATGCACGGTCTGGCCGCACCAAAAGATATTTTAAATGTAGGAAACAGTGGCACAACAACTCGCCTGATGTCTGGTATTTTGTCTGCCCAGGACTTTACAAGCGTAATGTCCGGTGATGCATCTTTGAACTCCCGGCCAATGGGTCGTGTTATTACACCTCTCACTCAGATGGGAGCACATATCACAAGTGTAAACGGTGATCTGTGTGCTCCGTTAAAAATAGAGCCAGGTACGCTGCATGGAATCGATTACACTTCACCGGTAGCTTCCGCACAGGTCAAATCTGCCATACTTCTTGCAGGACTTTATGCAGATGGCGAGACTTCTGTTACAGAACCGGCTTTGTCCAGAAATCACACAGAACTGATGCTGAAAAGCTTTGGTGCTGATATCACTTCCACAGTCAACCCTGACGGTACTGCCACAGCACATGTAAAACCATGTCAGGAACTATACGGTCAGTCTATCTGCGTACCGGGAGACATCTCCTCCGCTGCTTACTTTATTGCAGCCGGACTTTTAACTTTGGATTCTGAGCTGCTTGTAAAAAATGTAGGAATTAACAAAACCCGCGCAGGCTTTTTAGAAGTGTGCAGAAATATGGGCGCTGACATTACTCTGGTCAACGAATCACTTGAGGGAGGTGAACCTCGCGCGGATATTCTTGTCCGTACAAGTAAACTGCATGGCACAACGATAGAAGGTGCATTGATTCCGACGCTCATTGACGAAATTCCAATGATTGCCGTCATGGCAGCCTACGCCGAAGGTACCACTATCATCAAAGATGCGACCGAATTAAAAGTTAAAGAAACAAATCGAATCGACACGACAACAGAGGCTTTAAGATCCATGGGCGCTGACATAACCCCGACTGACGATGGAATGATCATTCAAGGTGGACGTACTCTTCACGGTGCAAAGATCAACAGTTATCTGGATCACCGGATTGCCATGGCCTTTGCAATTGCAGCACTTAGTGCCGATGGAGATACCATCATACACGACAGCCAGTGCGTTGATGTATCTTACCCTGAATTTTTCGAGATTCTGGACGGATGCCGATAAAAGCGGCATCGTAAAACGCAATTTGACACGTAGTGCTTTTGCATTTCACTACGTGTCAAATTAATTCAGCTGATCTACAGACCCATTAAATGCTGTTTTAATATCCTGGTCTTATCTCTGGCAATTGGCAGGATCTTATCTTCATATCCCCGCATGCGCAAACTGAAGCTGTTACTTCCCCATGGGAATACTTCCCGCACTTTATCGAGATTTATAATAATACTTTTGTGAATCCTGAAAAACTGTTCCGGATCCAGCTTCTTTTCATATTCTCCGATAGATTTGTTTTCGCAGTATTCCCCTTCTGTTGTGTAAATCTTGCAGCCTCGGTTATATGTCTCAATGTAAATAATATCTTCCACATTTTCAATAATAGTTCTTCCGTCACTGTTGATTGCCAGGCGGCGGATGGGTGCCTGTTTTCCCTGGCTTTGTGAATCTGCATGCTGTACATTTTCTTCTTTCCCGCCAACTTTACACCTATCCAACACTTTTTGAATTCGCTTCTGGTCAAAGGGCTTCATTACATAATCCTCTACCCCCAATTCAAATGCCTCAACTGCATATTCGGAATAAGCTGTCACAAATATGATTTTTGCCTGTGGCTGCATATTGTGAATTGCATTTACAAGTACGGTGCCTGATATATCTCCCAGGTTAATGTCGAGAAAGAACAGTTCATACTTTCCGTCTCCTGCAAGCTGTAATGCTGCTGCACCGCTGTCTCCTTCTACTATTTCTGCCTCTTTTAGTAATTCCTGAATCTGATGCCTCAGTTCACTTCTTGCCGGTCTTTCATCATCTACGATTGCTATCCTCATGCTTCCTTCACCCCTTTATAAAAGTATAACTTCACAGTACTTCCCTTAGGTGTACTCTGAATCTGAAGTCCACGTTCCTCTCCATATACACTCTTCATACGCTTATGTACATTCTGAAGCCCGATGCTGCTTCCTACCGGTTCATCTTTTGCTATTTTTTCCAGTACTTCTTCTGGAAATCCTTTCCCATGATCTGAAATTTCTACCCGGTATGCATCTGCTTCCTCAGTAATTCCAATATAGACATAACGGCATCCGGTCCGGTCAATTCCATATCGCACTGCATTTTCTACAAGTGGCTGTAAGATCAACGTTGGAACCAGAATTTCCATTTTCTCTGGCACATCATAAGTCACCTGGAGCTTCTCCTCAAATCTTGCCTTCTCAATCTGAAGGTAATCTTTGACATGTTCCAATTCTTCTCTTAGCGGAACCATATATGCATCATAATTTAGATTATAACGAAAATAATCTGCCAGTGTAAGCAGAAGTTCCCTCGCTTCCTCCGGATTTTCCCTGCATACCCACGATATTGTATTCAATGCATTAAATAAAAAATGTGGATTCACCTGAAACTGCAATGCCTTAAATTCGGCTTGTGCAAGCAAATTCTTCTGCTGTTCCAGTTCTAATACCGCAAGCTGTGAAGATCCAAGCGTCATCAGATGCTGTAACAACTCTATTTCACTTTGTCTGTCCATCCACTGACGTTTCATCCATACCGTCAGACTTCCGACTGACTGATTCTTCACCCGAAATGGCACCGAACTGATTGAGTAATCCTGCGCTGTATGGATCCATTTTTTCTCTCCAGTCTGTGCTTCGTATTTGACAAGTTTTCCTTCTTCCATTGCCTGTCTGCAGATTTCCGGAATTGGATCTCCATACTTTGCCTGATAGAAAATTGCCTGTTCATCTTTCGCTTTGCACTGCCACTGTATAACCTTTTCCCGGTCTGTAAACAAAATGCCGGACCACTGCGTTTCCTTCAAGATAATATCGGATAGTTTCTTCATATTTTCTGCTTTATTCAACCCGCCATCTTGCAAAAGTGGAAGACATTTTTGGGAAAGTACAGACATCTTCTGGATCTGTCTGGAGCTTTCCAGATCCTGAAAAATAAATACCCCGTTAAAATTGGAAATAAATACAATCATTCCGATCGCATTCATAATAATCATTGGAAGTGCAGCATCTACAATTGTATCTACTGCTACTTCCAGTGATACTGTCATGCGAAGCAGGGATGCCATGTCACAGATTTCTGCAAAACATGCCAGCAGGAACAGATCCGTATATTTCCACTTGCCTCTTTGAAAATAAGGGTAGAATCCTGCTCCCAAAAGTCCGAACAAAATTGTAGCAAATGCAGAACCCCTTGCAAATACTCTCGGTGTCGAGAAGATAAGTACATATATTGCTCCTATGGCTGAAGAATATAATCCCACTAACGGTCCTCCAAGAAGTCCTGCAGACATTGCACCAATGACTCTTGTATTCAAACTGTAAGATGTAATCTTCACTCCGATGCAGGTCGATAAAATAATCAGGCCTGCGAAAATCATTGATAATATCAGATCTCCTTTCAACCCTCTTTTTTCCTGCAGAATCAATTTTTGCACTGTCTGGATCCTGGATAAAAGATTCGCTATAATCGCAAGCAATGCGATATTTACAATCAATGCATATACGATATCTTTGATTGACACGTATCCTTCCTCCTGTCTGTCCTTTACAATACTTTTCACAAATTATATCATGAAACTTTAGAAACAAAAACCCCCGACATATCGAAGTATGCCGGAGGTCTTTGTTATTTATGAATGATGTTTTTAGCGAAACGGCTAATTATATGGCTGCCTCTTAGTAAGTAACAGTCTTCTTTTCATCGTATACATCACGGTCAAGCTCACCAAGCTTGCTTGCTACAAGCAGACCGATCATAACGTCTATGTCTACGTTCATCAGTGTACGGAACATTCCGGCAAACCAGTCAATACCAATCAGTACTGCAATACTTTCAAGTGGCAGACCAAGTGATGTTGCAAGGAATGTATATACGATAACGGATCCGCCTGGTACAGAGATCGTACCAAGACACATCAGGCAGGAAAGAAGGATTGCCATTCCCATCTGATATGGTGTCATCTGAATTCCCGTGGACTGAGCCATGAAGAAGATTGCTGCTACATAACACTGAGCTGCACCACAACTGTTCATGGACATCGTAATCGGTCCTGTGAAATCAGCGACTTTACGGCTGATACCGAATTTTGTAACTTCATCTTCCATCTTAGTTGGAAGGCAGATAGCTCCGGAAGTTGTTGTAACTGCCATCATAGACATTTTAGCAAACTTCTTAGGCATCTTGAAAATATTTACCTTTGTTACTGCTGCTGTAAATGGTCCAAATAACAGGAACTGAATAGCATCACCAATCAGAAGTACAAGTAAGAACTTGAGCATCGGGATGATTACCTTAAATCCTGTAGTTCCGGCAACGTTAGCTAACAGACAGAAGATACCAATTGGAGCAACGTTCATAACAATTTTGATGATGTTTGTAATAACACCGTTAATTCCCTGTACCCACTCGATAATGTTACGGTTACCACTCTCTTTTGCGTAAGCGCCCATAGCAACTCCAAAGAAAAGAGAGAATACGATACATGGAACCATGGAACCTTCAGCCATGGAATTAATGATGTTTGTTGGAACAAATCCAAGAATCGTATCCTGAATAGATCCTGTCTCAACAGATGAATTTGCTACATCTGCTGCACTTGCGATTTCAACTCCGATACCTGGCTGTAACAACATAGACAATGCTACGCCTAAACCAGCGGAAATAACTGTGAAGATAATGATCCATTTGAATGTATGGAATCCCATCTTACCAACATCTTGTCCATCGCCGCCACCAACTGCGGAAGCAACAGCAGACATAACAAGCAATACCACTGACATCTGGATCAGTCTGATAAAGATATCTCCGATAAACTTCAGGTTAGAAGCCCACTCGCCGACCAGTGCTCCAAACACGATACCACCTGCTGTAGCGATCAGTATCTGAGTTGTCAGAGATATTGAAAAACGCTTTTTATTTTCCATTTGTGAAACCCACTTTCTCATTCTTAGATTATCCGGTGCTTCTTAGATTTCATCTGCACTGAATATACCTTTTTCTCTGTTAATTATTAAAATGTGACTTTATTCAATGGGACGGCCGTGCCATATGTTTGACTATATTCTATATTTTTCACAGAACAAGTCAATAGATTCTGTTTCAAGTGTGGTTTATTATGCTTAAACGGTTGTTTTTTCGTTTTATCAGTAGCAAATTTTAATAGTTAAATTTCCCGTCATTTTTTTCTTCTAAGGCTTTGATCATATGATAGGTATATTCACAATATGGAACCGGAATTTCAAACTCTTTTCCCATACGCATCATCTCACCTGCGAAAATATCAATCTCTGTGTGTCTTCCTGCATCCAGATCCTGCAAAGTTGAGAACCTCGCCTCTTTCACGGTTCCGTGAAAGAGAAGTAAACGTTCCGGAAGCCGCACACCTTTTTTTGCTGCCACCTGAACCACTTCCTGCCATAGTCCAGTTGCAACAGCCCGCACGTGTTCGCTATCTTTATATGCGCCAAAACCTACGCCAAGAATTGCCTGTGGAAGATTCTGGGAAACATTACTCACATATTTCAGCCACAGATCAGTCATAATATCCGGCACAAAATTAGCTCTTACAGAAGTTCCTTCAAAAAGATCTAACACTGCCTGTACACGTTCTGTCGGCTCCGTATGATCCTTCTCTCCAAAGAATACTCCTGCAATCCGGTCAAAATGGAGTTCCATATGATTGCCGTCACGGACAGCATCAATCCGCATCAGAGAATATAACATATGCTCCATACCAATTTCATTTCCAATAATCTCCTCGCTGGTCACGCCATTTAAAAGACTTAAGACAATCGTATTCTCACCCACAAGTGCGCAGATATCATCCATAATCTCAGGAAGTGCAGTCTGCTTCGTCGCAACCAATACCAAAT
>OGRJ01002827.1_pt1 | contig 11854 bp, 6 predicted proteins | sample 1553411 | NCBI WGS metagenome assembly OGRJ01 (sample SAMEA2580084, study PRJEB22360) | human gut metagenome | biome: human gut; feature: human-associated habitat; material: faeces | place: Denmark | collected 2008/2010
TACTACCCGAGGAACAATCACTGATATAGACGGCAAATTCTCGCTTAAAGGCGTCTCCCCCAATTCTATCCTCACAGTGTCCTACATTGGATATAAGACAGAAACCGTCAACCTCAATGGAAAGAAAGTCCTCCAGATAATACTAAAGGAAGACTCAGAAATGCTGAATGAAGTCGTAGTAGTGGGTTACGGTACCCAGAAAAAAGTAAATATGTCAGGAGCCGTAGACGCGGTATCTTCTAAAGTACTAGAAAACCGTTCGCTATCCAATGCTGGGCTCGGTTTGCAAGGAGCTGTACCCAACCTCAACATTACAGTCACGGATGGTAATGCCAATTCCTCGCCGAAATATAATATTCGCGGTATTGGTTCTATCAACAGTGATTCGGCCGAACCCTTGATTCTAGTAGACAACATTCCCGTCACAGCCGACGAGTTCTCCCGTATGAATGCTAACGACATCGAAAACGTATCTGTACTGAAAGACGCTTCATCAGCAGCTATCTACGGTGCACGTGCTGCATTCGGCGTAATTCTAGTCACTACCAAATCTGCAAAATCGGAGAAAATCAGCGTAGCTGTCAATGCTTATTACTCAACACGTAAAATCACACGCCTGCCCGAACATGTGACCGATCCATATCAAGTAATGACCATCCAGAATCAAGCACGTACGTACAGTTTCTACACAGAAGAACAAATGGCGGAAGCCCAAAAGCGCGTTAACGACCCGTCGCTACCAGCAGTCATAGTAGACCCGAGCGACCCGAACAAATGGGCTTACTACGGACAGACAGACTGGATGGACGAAACCTACAAAAATGCAGCACCTTCCTACACTGTCAATTTCAACATTGCCCAGCGTACCAAAAAAGCTGGCTATTACCTTTCTGGCGAATACTACCGACAAGATGGTATGTTCAAGAAAGGTAACGACATCTACGACCGTTACAATATGCGTGCTAAAGTAGATTTCCAACTCACCAACTGGCTGAACATCAGCAATAATACATCGTTTGCATTCCGCAAATACGACAAACCTAACATCGATATGGAAAGTTTCTTCCACGAGGTGAACCGCAAAAGTACGCTCGACGTAGTAAGAAACCCGGACGGAACATATACCAAATCTGGAGGTGCCATACTGGGACTGCTAGAGAATGGAGGACGTTCCGTCAACGACCGACGTGACTTTTCCACCACGTTTGCCGCTACCATCGACCTGTTGAAGGATGTATGGCAAATCAAAGCAGACGCCACCTTCCGCCGCGACAGCGAACGTACACGTAGAGCATCTTTGCCCTACTCCTACAAGCAAGGACCAGAAATGGCACTGGAACAGAACACAACTACAAGCTCTGCCCGTAACGACTCGCAGTTCTACGATAACAATGTATTCAATATATATACTGATTTCCACAAGACTTTTGCCGGCCAACACTTTGTACAAGCAATGGTAGGTTTTAACCAAGAAAACACACGTACCAACAGCTACTGGTCGAGCAGAGATCAACTAATCAGTACCTCTTTCCCAACTATCGAGCTTGCCACCGGTACTGTCAAAACCAGCGAAAGTATTACTGACTGGTCTGTTCGCGGAGCCTTCTTCCGCCTGAACTATGTATTTGACAATCGCTACATCGTTGAGTTTAACGGCAGGTACGACGGTTCCTCCCCCTTCCCGAAGAACGACCGTTACAGCTTTTTCCCTTCTGTTTCTGCCGCATGGAACGTTTCACAAGAAAAGTTCATGGAAAATCTGAAAAACAAAATAGGACTGAACACAATGAAATTGCGTGGTTCTTACGGTAGCTTAGGTAATCAGAACGTAGGTGCATACGCCTTCTCTCCACAGATGAAAGCAGAAGAAAGCAAATGGATTCTGGACGGAAAAAAACCACTTCAGGTTATCATGCCAGGTATCGTATCCAGCTCACTGACTTGGGAACAGGTGCGTACTATCAATGGTGGTATCGACTTAGGCTTCCTCAACAATCGTCTGACAGCTGGTTTTGATTACTACGTACGCTACACCGAAGGCATGCTGACCAAAGGAAAATCCCTTCCCAGTGTATTAGGTACTAGCGAACCGAAAGAAAACGCTGCTGACCTGAAAACCCGTGGTTGGGAACTTTCATTGGCATGGAGAGACCAGTTCAACTTAGCAGATTCACCCTTCAGCTATGGCGTACGTTTCATCATCTCGGACAGCCGCTCATTCATCACCAAGTTCGATAACTACGTTTGGGACACGGACAAGAACGGTAACAAAATTCGTACCTCCATTTGGACAAACGACAATCATTATGTAGGTAAAGAATTGGGTGAAATCTGGGGATTAACTACTGAAGGATTCTTCCAGAACGAAGAAGAACTTGCTAACCATGCTGACCAGACCAAAGTAGGTGAAGATGATATGGGCTACAAGTTCTACGTAGGTGACCTGAAGTTCAAAGATATCAACGGTGACAAAGAAATCAGTAACGGCAAAGGAACTCTCGCCGATCCGGGCGACTTCAAAAAAATCGGTAACAGTTCCATACGCCTCCCCTATAGCATTGACATGGATGCCAATTGGAAAGGATTTGACCTACGCATCTTCTTGCAAGGCGTAGGCAAAAGAGACTGGTACGCTGGTGGCGGTAACCACTATTTCTGGGGTATTTATGCCCAACCTTGGACTAACGTACAGAAAGGTAACCTCGATCACTGGACACCCGAAAACCGCAATGCCTACTTCCCTCGTGTGAAGCCTTATATTGCAGAAAGTACCGGTTCCGAGCTTGCTTGCCCGCAGACCAAATACCTACAAGACGCTTCCTACCTACGTCTGAAGAATGTAACCTTTGGCTACACACTACCCAAAACATGGACTAGCAAAGTAGGTATCGAACGCGTACGCTTCTACTTCAGCGGTGAAAACCTGTGCGAGTTACAACATCTGAAAGCCAACCTCGACCCGGAAGCCTTGGATTCAAGCAGCAAAACCTACCCGTTGCAGCGTTCCTTCACATTTGGTGTTAACTTGAATTTCTAAATCTGTAAACAATAACAATATGAAAACATTAAAATATATTCTTTCAGCGAGCATTAGCCTGGTATTTCTCACAGCCTGCAACGACAGCTTTCTGGAAAAGTATCCGGAAACCGAACTGAATGAAGAAGCCTTCTTCCAAACTCCGGAAGACATGGCAATCTACCTGAACAACTCCTATAAAGATTTGCCATACGGATCGGACGACCTCTATTCCGACAATATCGGTGGTTATACAGCAAGCCACGAAGTATACAGTATGCTGCATGGAACCATCAACGAAAATACCGTAGGCGGCTGGAGTAAAGACGAAGATAAAGACTGGTACAACTTGCGCAAAGCCAATGTATTGCTAGTAAATGCACATAAGGTGAAAGGTGAACAGACAGATATCGACCACTACATCGGCGTAGCACGTTTCTTTCGTGCCAATTTCTATTTCAAAATGCTAAAAAGATACGGTGCCGCTCCTTGGTACGATCATCCATTGAGTACAAATGATCCTGATCTATACAAAGGAATGGACAGTCGCGAACTGATAGCCGATAAAATCATGGAAGACTTGGAATTTGCAGCCAAGAACATCAAAGCCATTGAAAGCCGTACCTACATTAACAAATGGGCAGCCTACAGCCTGCTGGCACGATTTGCTTTGCATGAAGGCACCTTCCGTAAGTACCATACAGAACTGAATTTGACAAATACCGCCAATAATTTTCTCGAAAAAGCCGTATGGGCAACCGGAGAAATCATGAAAGCCGGATTTGAAATCACCGGAAAAGGAGCAGAAGGTTATCGAGCCCTCTTCACAGGTGACCTGAAAGGTAACAAGGAAATCATCCTCTATGCCGACTACGACCGCACATTAGGACGCGGTAGTAACACCCCCTCAGTTGTAGATTGGATGTGGCACCTAAGCCGCAGTTTAGCAGACAGTTACCTCAAGCTAAACGGTTCCCCCGCCACCTCCGACCCTAATTACGCGACAAAGACCTACAATGAAATGTTTGACGATAGAGACCCTCGTATGGCAGAAACTATCATGCCGGCAGGTTTCATCAAAGCCAATGAATCCCTGCCTACCGTAGCCAAACTGGATTACGGATACTTGCCTCAGTTGAAATATTACCCTCGTACAGCGGAACTGAACAGTGGATATGATGCAGGCTACAATGACATCGTTATTTTCAGATATGCAGAAACACTACTCATTAACGCGGAAGCAAAAGCAGAACTGGGTACAATCAAACAGGAAGACTTGAATGCAACAGTCAACCTATTGAGAAAGCGTGTAGGCATGCCAGATTTAAAACTCGATGTAGCCACTGACCCAAAACTCACAGTCCAATATCCTGCCGTAACCGGTACACTGGCCAATGTAATTCTAGAAATACGCCGCGAACGCCGTGTAGAACTGGCCTGCGAAGGTCTTCGTTATGATGATTTGATGAGATGGAAAGCCGGCAAATTGCTCGAAGGTCCTGCCGAAGGTGTGTATATTCCTGCATTCGGAGCTTACGACGTCACTGGTGATGGTGAGAACGACATTGCCATACTAGAATCTCCCGACAAAACAGCCGGACTAACCGAAGATGAACTGTCAAAATTGCAAAAGACTTATTACCTGGTAGATAAAGACGGCAAAAAGGGAAACATCTATCTGAGTGAAGGTAACAAAGGAAACATCCGTTTCACAATTGACCAAGGCAATCCACCCAGATTCGATGAAACAAAGTATTACTATTTTCCTATTCCGTTCAGCGAAATACAGCTTAACCCGAATTTGGAACAACCTTCGGGCTGGCGATAAGTAATTCTCCACAATTTTCAAATTATAGGCACAGATTGCATAGATTTCAGTTCTTTCATTTTATCAGAGCTGTAAAATCTATGAAATCTGTGCCTGAATTTTGAAGATTATCATGTATCTTTTTTAACTTTAACGATGTGTAACATAGTGCTAAAAATGCCTAAACCTCAAAGAAGAACAATAGCAGAGATATGTTTTCCCCTTGAATGTCTATTAGACGGATTCTTCTCTCGAAATATAACATTGTGCAGATAAAAGAAATATTCAAATATACTCCGGCTTTCTCATTTTATTTCTTATAAGTAAAGTACTATTTTGTCAATTATTAAAGATATAGTACAAAATCAAGGTAACATAAGAAGAATACCGGAGATTTCAACATAGTATCAGAATGAGCTAAAATAATATTTGTTTCCTTGCTTCTTTCCCCCTACCTTTGCAGCAAAGAAGATACAATATATAAATCGATTCAAAATAATAATATGAAATTACACACTACCGACCTTCTTATCATATGCGCCTATCTTATCGCTATGATTGTCATCGGTCTCATTCTTAAAAAACGGGCAGCCCAGAATATGGACTCCTACTTCTTAGGTGGAAAATCATTGCCTTTCTATATGTTGGGATTATCCAACGCCTCCGGAATGTTCGATATTACGGGCACAATGCTTATGGTATACTGGGCATTCGCTTATGGTTTCAAAAGTCTTTGGATTCCCTGGTTATGGCCGGTGTTCAACCAGATATTCCTAATGGTTTACTTATCCGTGTGGCTGCGCCGTTCGAACGTTCTCACCGGTGCCGAATGGATTAAAACCCGTTTTGGAAAAGGGAAAGGTTCTACTCTTTCACATACGATTGTTATCGTATTCGCATTACTTAGCGTACTCGGTTTTTTAAGTTATGGGTTCATAGGTATTGGTAAATTTATGGAGATATTCATCCCTTGGGAAGTAGTATCTCCATTTATTCCTTTCAATGTTCCTGCAGAATATGTTCCTCATGTATATGGTATTTTCTTTACTACCATCGCCACATTCTATGTGATGCTCGGCGGAATGCTGAGTATCGTATGGACAGATGTCGTTCAGTTTCTGATAATGACCGTGGCAGGCATCGTTATTGTCGTCATTGGTATGCAGATGGTGGCACCGGACATGATTCACTCATTTGTTCCTGCCGGCTGGGATTCGCCCTTCTTCGGCTGGACACTTGATATCGACTGGAGCAGCCGGATGAATCTCCTTACCGAGCGAATGGCCAACGAGCCTTACAGTCTGATAAGCATATTTGTTATGATGGCGTTGCTGAAAGGAATCTTTATGAGCATGGCAGGTCCCGCTCCTAACTATGATATGCAGAAGATTCTGTCCTGCAAGTCTCCGAAAGAAGCGGCAATGATGAGTGGTTCTGTATCTGTGGTGTTATTAATCCCCCGCTACCTGATGATTATGGGATTCGCATTGCTGGCTATTTACTTCTTCAAGGAAGACGGCGGAATGACACAAATGGAAGTTACACGAACGGACTTTGAGACGATTCTTCCTCACTTGATTACCCGTTATGTACCTTCCGGATTAGCCGGTCTGTTATTGGCGGGACTACTGGCAGCGTTCATGTCTACTTTCGCTTCAACGGTGAATGCGGCTCCTGCATATATCGTGAATGACATTTATCTGAAATACATCAATCCGAAAGCGAGTGTAAAAACGCAGATACGCAGTAGTTATGTGATTTCTGTTGCAGTGGTAGTGGTCAGCACCGTTATCGGATTCTTTCTGAAAGATATTAATGAAATCTTCCAATGGATTGTAGGCGCACTCTTTGGTGGATACATCGCAGCCAACGTACTCAAATGGCATTGGTGGCGTTTCAACGGCGAAGGCTATTTCTGGGGAATGACTGCCGGAGTAATAGCGGCAATCGTCATGAAATTCACTGTTCCCGACGCATGGGTATTGTATTTCTTCCCCGTTCTGTTCGGGGTTTCCCTGATAGGATGTATCGCCGGAACGTATAGCGCACCTCCGACTAACGAAGAGACACTGATCAACTTCTACACCCGTGTCCGCCCATGGGGCTGGTGGAAACCGGTAGAAGAAAAAGCATTGGCGCGTTATCCTCATATCCAGCCGAACAAGAACTTCAAAAGGGATGCTTTCAACGTAGCAATCGGTATCATCTGGCAATGTGCGCTTACTATCATTCCGATGTATCTCGTTGTCCGTGAGCAACTGGGGCTCTGGAGCTCTATCGCTTTGCTTTTAGTCACCACACTCATACTAAGGAAGACTTGGTACAAACCTTTGTGCAAAGAAGAAGCACGTTACAATGAAGAAATGAAACAAGTGAAATAAAAAGAAATAATTAGCTTAACACACTAAAAACCGGAGGACTGACCATGAAAAGATTATCTGTTATCCTAGTATCATTTTTACTATATCTGCCACTAAGCGCTCAATTTAAAGGAACAGTCTATGTCGACACCGACCAATCAGGACTATTTAATAAAGGTGATAAACCGCTGGCGGGAGTTATGAACTATAATACGAAAACTGACTACGGTTAACGATAATTAGCATAAATATGCAATTATCTCATTCACGGAAGCTCGTCGGGGCTGACTGCGTAGCCCCTTGCCGCATGGCGTTCCCTCCGCAGGAGCTATTATGGCTTTTCAGACTTGAATCCATCGACATATGGCTTTTCTTGAGAGACTACCGCAAAGGCTTGCCTTACGAGTTTGTTGGCGACTGCAACAACCGCCACTTTTCCCGGCTTGCCGTTAGAACGCAATCGGTCAAAACATTCCTTGCATTCGGCATTGCATCGCAGAGATGCCATGGCAGCTATATAAAGCTGACCACGTAAGGAAGAATCACCGTTGCGATTGATGTGACCTTTGACATTGACTGACGTACCGGATTGTTGGTAAGTAGGAGATAAGCCCAAGTATCGGGTGAGTTGCTTGGCATTATCAAAGTACGTGAAGCCTCCCGTAGCCATTATCAAGGCTGCCGCCAGCGTGACACCGATACCTTTGATAGAGATGAGCAAGTCCATCTGTTTCTTGTACTCGCATTGTGCCAAAACCGCCAGTTCCTCCTCCAAGTTCTTGACTTGCTTTTCAAGGAAAGCGATTGTCTTTTCAATAGCTTTCTTGCACTTGGGGTCGAAGAAGGGAAGTGCTTCCATGGAACCTTTCAAGTTACGGGTGGCTATAAGTTGCTTCTTGAGTTGACGTATGACTGTCCGTTTCTGCTTCAAGGTGAGAATGGCATCGCTACGAAGCCTATAAGGGGCAGGCTGCATCTTCTCTCCGTAAAGAGCTATCAGACGTGCATCCGTTTCATCCGTCTTGGTGACGGAAAGCATCACACGGGCGAAATTCTTTATCTTGAGAGGATTCTCCAAACTGACAGTGATTCCCACTTGCGAAAGAAGATAGACGAGCAGGGAACTGTAATTGCCGGTTGCTTCCAGCACGCAATGATGCTCACTGGCTGACAAGGTTTGAATGAACTCATGAACGCCTTTGGTAGTGTTCTTGAATGTTTTGGTCTTGCTGCTCTTGGCAGAAGAATAAGCAACTACGAAAGTCGCCTTGCTGACATCAATTCCAACGTAGGTCATAGTCTTAATGATTTATTGAACGACAACATCTGTACATCGTGAGCCATCATTGCGAATACGGGGTCGAAAGCCCATTGAACTATCCGGTTTCTGATGTAAAAGTGTGGGGACGAAACATAACTCACGGCCTTTATGACCAAGGAAACATCGGTCTTATTCCACACTTTGATGTTGAAACTTTATGCAAATATATAACGATTAAAAATTATACAATGGTAACAGACGGCTTGAACGTAGTAAAAACAGATAAGAAAGGTCGGTTCTCTTTACCCGGATTCGATAAAACAAGATTTATCAGCATTACAACTCCCGCCGGATTTGAAACGGAGCAATTCTATCTTTCCACCAAAGAGAATAGAAAAAGCTACGACTTTATCTTAACTGAAAGTGAACGGACAAAAGCCAGGGAACATTCTTTCGTTCAAATCACCGATACCGAAGTGACCGGTGGAATGGGACGTTGGGTAACTGACCTTCAGCAATATGTAAAGAATGAAAAGCCCGCTTTCCTGATTCATACCGGAGACATCTGTTACGAACCGGGGCTGACAATGCATAACCAAATAGTGAACGCACAGACAATGGATTGCCCCGTTTACTACTGCATCGGCAATCACGACTTAGTGAAAGGTAGCTATGGCGAAGAGCTTTATGAATCTCTCTATGGTCCGACGTGGTACTCATTTGATATGGGTAACGTTCATTATGTAGTCACCCCAATCGACCACGGAGACCACCCGACTAATTATACTCAAAAAGATGTATACAACTGGCTGAAGAATGACCTTGCCATGATGAAGAAAGAACAGGCATTGATCCTCTTCAACCATGACCTGTTTACCGCAAGTGACACATTCGTATTCAAAGCCGATAAAGAGCATACACTTGACCTACGTGCTTTCAATACAAAAGCCCAAATCTACGGACACATGCACTACAACTATGTCCGCAATCAAAACGGAATCTATACAATCTGTACCAGTACATTGGATAAAGGCGGTATCGACCATTCTCCTTCTTCTTTCAGAGAAATAAAAGTAGACGGCAATGACAATATCACAACGCAACTACGGTATACCTTCATCGAGCCGCAGATTGCCATAGTCTCCCCGATGAACAATCAAATTTCCGCAGCTACCGGAGACCGGCTTCCTGTTTCTGTCAATACCTATCATGCACAGGCTAAAACATCACACGTCTCCTACATCCTAAGCGATATAGAGAATAATCAGGAGATAGCCAAAGGCAACCTTATCTCCCTCACCGACTGGAACTGGAGCAGAGACATTCAAATGCCTGCGAATGAAAACGGAAGAAAGCTACAACTCACAGTAACTTCATTCTTTAATGACGGCAAGAAAGCAACCGCCACCAGCCGATTCACTTATCAAAAAGACTTCAAGCCGGCTACAATCCCGGGCGAGGACTGGAATACCCTGCTTCAAAATGCCGCACACTCCGGAGGAATCAATAATTCTCAAATCAAGCTCCCCCTGCAACTGCAATGGACAGCCAACACAGGCAGCAACATCTTCATGGCTTCCCCTATTATCGCCGGACAGAAAGTATTTATCGCTACCACCGATGACAATATACCACTGAACACATTTGTCTGTGCATTCGATTTCAATTCCGGCAAACTGTTATGGAAATTCCGCACGGCAAACTCGGTGAAGAACACAATCGCCTATGAAAACGGAATTGTAATAGCACAGGACGCTGCCTGCAATCTGTACGCTTTGGATGCAGAATCCGGAAAATTACTCTGGAAACAATATATCAAACTGAACAGCTATCCTTACTTAACGGAAGGAATAACAATAGATAAAGGAGTAGTCTACGCCGGAATTGGTGCCGGACTATCCGCCTATGACTTAAAGACAGGACAAACAATATGGATTAACAAGGACTGGAGACAACGGGAAGGTGCTACTACAACGCTAACTGTTGCCGGAAATGTATTAGTCAGCGGAACTCAATGGGGAGGATTATACGGTAACGACATTCACACCGGAAAACAACTCTGGAAACTCTCCGATAACGGACTTCGTAACCGGGGAGCCTCTCCGGTCTATAAAGACGGGAAATTATGGATCATCTCCTCCAAAAGCTTCTTCGTCATAGAACCACAAACCGGAAAAGTACTCCAACAGAAAGAATTGTCAGCCAACCTAGACGTAACATCCACACCACTTATTACCGAACAGGAAATTATCTTCGGTACTGCCGACCGCGGAGTTTTCGCACTGGACAAAGCTACGCTTTTCAATAAATGGAGAGCAGAGACTTTGCCTTCGCTGGTATACACAGCTCCTTATTCTACCACTCCGCAAGCCGGAGTAGAAACAAGCCCAGTGGCATCACAAGGAGTTATTTACATCGGAGCTTCCGATGGTTATCTATATGCTATCGACCGGACAACGGGAATTATAAAAGACAAATATAATCTCGGAGCACCGATATTCTCAACCGTAGCCGTATCAGGAAACCAGATGATTGTCTGTGACTTTGCAGGAAATGTTTATTGCTTTATATCAAAATAAACTTATTCCTCATTATCGTAATGTATAAACCCAATCGGTCGTCGATGCTTTGATTTCAGAGATTCCGTTTTTTCTTTATCGGCCAATTCTGATAAAGCCAGATAAATACTATCCAATTCCTTCCGGGTATCTTCACTGAGGTCGTTTATGGCTTCCAAAGTCTCCTCGCCGATTTGGTTAATCATTGCGAATGCTTTACTTCCTTGACTTTCCAGTTCTTGTATGCGCTGTCTCAGTTCGTCTATTTCTTGATTCTTGGTATCACTGGCCAAGACATATTGACGAATACTGACAAAGGCACGCATAATATTAATATTGACCTTAATAGCAACTGTTGAATGCAGAACGCTTGAAAGCATGGCTACCCCCTGTTCCGTAAACGCAAATGGAGTGTAAGCACTAAAATTATATTGGGGGATCCCAATTTGGGATACCCTACTGGACAACAAGCAGTTAGCCTCTTCATTTGTCAATTCAAACATGAAATCATCTGGAAAACGTTCCATATTACGTCTCACAGCACGCTTCAATAACCGTGTTTCTGTTCCATAGAGTTCCGCCAAATCAAAATCAAGCATTACCTTCTGTCCCCGAATCTCATATATCTTATTCTGAATAATTTGTAGTTCCATGATATGTGTTATAGTATTTCGAACAAAGGTAGCCCTAAATTCAGTTTAAACAACTACTAATTGCTTTTTATTTTCCAAAACCGACCTGCCTCTCACACAGTTTTTGCCACCCTCTGCGTTGTACTTTGAAGATTATCACGTATCTTTGCTTCCTCAATCATAAATACGAGATATGGCTATTACAATCAAGAAAGTCTCT
>OGRJ01002829.1_pt1 | contig 11848 bp, 7 predicted proteins | sample 1553411 | NCBI WGS metagenome assembly OGRJ01 (sample SAMEA2580084, study PRJEB22360) | human gut metagenome | biome: human gut; feature: human-associated habitat; material: faeces | place: Denmark | collected 2008/2010
CCTTGTGCGTGTCTTAGTCCTTTGATAGGTAATAATTTCGTTTTCGGCGGTAGGAGCATTATAGAAATCAGCACTATTCATGCCCATCATCGCAAATGATAAGATAAATAGGTCTTTCGCTAAATTGAAAACAGGCTGACCTCCATTGCGAGCATTTTGTTTATACGGAAGATCTATTATTTGCTGCACTTGGTCTATAGACAATGTTCGATGCTCACTTTTGGGAACTGGTGCGATTTTGTATTTTGAGAACGGGGAAAATGGGATGCGTATGATTCCTCTGTCCTCGTCATTATATTCATTTTTAGCGAGGTTGTGTAGTGTTTTGATTTGTGATGTGTAAAGAGATATGCTCCGTTTACCTTTAGGCTTATCAGTAGGTTTTGATCCACCATCGCGACACCCCTTAAAAGAAGGTTCGTTTTTCAGAAACTTCTCAAACGCCCTCATAAAAGATGCTGTAATAAGGTTTATGTCGAGTTCTTCTTTTCCGATAAACCTGACAAGCGCATTTATGGCTATCCGATAGTTCTTTGCCGTACCCAACCTTCCATCTTGCTCAAGATCATCCGCTATTTTTCGTCCATAGGAAATGAAATTCAGACTGAAATTCTTTTCCTCTGTAGTCAAGTACTCCACAATTCGATCAACATCCCAGTGTTCTGCTTCAACACCTGCGGATGTCAATTTTTTCTTAAATCCTAATATCATCTCTTCCATTAGGTCGATTACGGCTTGATTCTTGATCTTGATTTTTTCTTTTCCGTTGTCTTTCTTTTTTATAATATCTGAAGCTGATACATTGTGGCTGGTCTTGATGTATTTGGACTTGCCTTTCTGTGTAATACGGATTTTTACGTTATATGTACCATCTTCTTTCCGTTGATGCGGGAGTACCAAAAATTTGAATGTAGCCATAATCGTGCGCTGTAAAACATTTGTAAAAAAAATAGTACACAAAAGTACGTCAAAAAGATATTTTATATGTACGTGTTTGGATTATTTAATTAGCTGAAAGATTTTAATTGTATAATTAAATGACTGGCTATTAGTAGATTATTGATGTTTTGTTCGCGTGAAAATACGGTGTATTAGCTAATAATTGAACAATAACTTTTACTTTTCATTGTTGTGTATATTCTGTCTTATGCCCACAAAAGTATAAAAAAATGAATAGACAATGTCATGGCTCCGCTTATTTTTCATTTGATAAAAAAGGACCTGTTTCGTTGAAGTTTGGATACTTTTTCTGAAACAGGTCCTATGGAATAGGTAAAAGGTCCGGTTTAGAAGGTTTTTGGCTTTTATGGATAAAAAATGTTTTCTTATTCTCTACCGCCGCCTAAAGCTTGATAAAGGTTGATCACGCTTTGTATCTCGGTGAACCGGTTAGCTGTTTGTGACAGCTGTGCACTCAACAAGGACTGGCGGGCGGTCAGCACTTCCAGATAGGTCGTCGTACCATGTTCCATCAGCAACGAGGTGCTTTCCAATGCTTTTTCCAAGGATTGGATTTGCTTTTCGAACAAAAGGGTCTTGGCCTTGCTTGTCTGGCAGGCGACTAAAGCGTCGTTGACTTCGCTGCCGGCATTCAGCAAGGCTTGCTGGAAAGACAGGCTTGCTTCTTCCTGCTGTGCTTTGGCGATGCGGTATTGGGCCATGATCTGTCCTTTATTGAACAATGGTTGTGTGAGTGAGCCGACTGCCGAAGCCAGGAATTTGCCTGGATTGACGATCATACTCCCTGCCGAGTTGGTCCATCCGGCACTTCCACTCAGTACGATGGAAGGATAGAAAGCGGCACGAGCCTGGTTGGTTGCGTAAAATGCTTGTTCCAGCGAACGTTCGGCAGCACGTACATCGGGACGGTTCGATAACATTTGCATAGGTACGCCGACTGCTACGTCTTCCGGGAGCCGCTGGTCGGCCAGCTTTCCACGTTCGTAGCGGCGCGGTGTCTCAGCGAGCAATAGGGCGAGACTATTTTCGACTTGGTTGATCTGCTCTTTCAAGTCAAGAATGGAAGTCTGTACGCTGTAGTAAGCCGCTTCCATTTGGGAAGTGGCCGCCTCGTTGGCTAATCCGGCATCCATCAATGCACGGGTAGAAGCCACCGTCTCTTTCCAGGCTTCTTCTGTCTGTTGCGAAATGGCTAACTGTTCATCTAACATCAACAATGTATAGTATACGTTGGCGATCCCGGCGATCAACTGGGTACGCACAGCCTGCTGGTAGTCCTTGCTTTGGGCATACAGTGCTTTGGCCTGTTGCTTGGCATTGCGCAGACGTCCGAAGATGTCCAGTTCCCAACTGGCTGTGACTGGCAGCGTGTATGTCTTTGTCGCTTTCCCACCGTCGAAACTGCTGATCGTTCCTTGCGGGGAAGGAAGGAAAGCAAGTTTTGCCGACATTAACGCCGCTTCCGCTTCCTCGATCTGCAATTGGGCGGACCGGAGATCGGTGTTGTTTTGTAACCCTTGTTCGATAAGAGCCTGTAACTGCGGGTCCGTAAAAAGTTCCCGCCAGTTCACATTACCGAAGTTGGTCGTATCATCGACAGCCACCTCTTCTCCGTACAGGTTGTCCGGAGTCGTCTCGGCCGGTTGATATTTGGTGTATATGCCGCAACTGCTCAACAGGGCGGTTGCGGTTGTTAATACGATTATTTTCTTCATACCTTATTTATTTTCATTGTTTAAACCGTCACGTTCGGTTTGGCTCTTTTGCTTTTCCAACGCAACTTGCATATCGGTTTCAACTTCCATCGGCGGACGGATTTTTTCTTGCATGTATTCGAAAATGATGTAGAATACCGGCACGACGAACAGTAATGCCAATGTCCCGACTGCCATACCGCCGACAACACCTGTTCCTAATGAACTGTTACCGTTGGCTCCGGCTCCGGATGCGAACATAAGCGGAAGCATACCGAAGATCATCGTAAGTACGGTCATCAAAATCGGACGTAAACGGGCTTGTGCGGCCGAATAAGCCGATTCGACGATCCCCATCCCTTTACGACGGCGTTCGATGGCGAACTCAGTAATCAAAATTGCCGTCTTGGCCAAAAGTCCGATCAACATGATTACACCGGTCTGCAAGTAGATGTTATTTTCCAATCCAAACAGTTTGGCAAACAGGAATGAACCCATCAAACCGAACGGAACAGACAGGATAACGGCCCAGGGCACAAGAAAACTTTCGTACAGACAAGCCAGAATCAAGTAGATAAGCAAGATACAGACCGCATAGATAAAGAGTGTCTGCGAGCCTCCCGTATTGGCCTCTTCACGTGCCATACCGCCATATTCGTACCCGTATCCTGTCGGCAGCATTTGGGCAGCCACTTCCTCGATGGCCTGTTGTACTTCACCCGTGGAATATCCCGGTGCCGGGTTCACATTGACCGTGATACAGCTAAAGAGGTTGAAACGATTGGATACTTCAGGTCCGAGTACCCGTTTCAGGGTTACGAACTGGCTGAGCGGAGCCATTTCCGTCCCGTTGCGGACGAACATGTTGTTCAGGGCTTGTTCGTCAAGACGATATTCAGGTGAGGCTTGTGACATCACACGGTATACTTTCCCGAATTGGTTGTAGTTGGAAACGTATGCACCACCACAATAGCTACCCAATACGTCGAGAACCGTCGAAGGTGAAATGCCTGCCCGTTTACATTTGGCTGCATCCACATCGACCGATATCTGCGGGAAGTTCATTGCATAAGAAGTATAAGCCATTGCAACTTCTGGGCGCTGGTTTAAAGCTCCGATATACTGCATGGCGTTGCCGTAGAAAGTGCTCATATCTCCACCTGTACGGTCCTGCAAGTTCAACTCGATAGAGTTACCCAGACCGTAGCCCGGAATCATACCCGGCTGGAAGCAGAATATCTGCGCTTCTTTGATTTGGGCGAATTGTGCGTTTAGGCGGGCTACTACTGCGTCGGAAACATGTTCGGCCCCTTTTCTTTCATCCCAGTTTTTCAAACGGATGATTGCCATACCGTAGGAAGTACCTTGACCAGCCAGGAAGCCGTAGCCAGCTACGCGGGCGTAGTGTTCTACTTCGGGCGTGTTCTTCAGGATATTCTCTACTTTGTCCAGCACCTTGCCCGTTTCTTCTAATGTGCTACCCGGAGCAATGGCCACGTTTGCCATGATGGTCCCTTGGTCTTCTTGCGGGACAAGACCTGTTTTGGTATTGCTGATAAGCCATCCCAGCAGAATAATGGATGCGATCGTTCCGGCCCATACCATCCAGCGGTGGTGAATAAAGAACATGACGCCTTTTTTGTATTTGCCCAACACGGCATTGAAAGAGGCATTGTAGGCTGCACGTACACGTCCGTTGAAACTTTTGGCACTCTTGTTTCCATCGCTCGGGCGCATCATCATAGCACACAAGGCGGGGCAGAGCGTCAATGCACAGATCATGGAAAGACCTACGGAGGTTGCCATCGTCACACCGAATTGTGTGTAGAAAATACCAGAAGTACCGCCCATGAAAGTTACCGGTATGAACACGGCCATGAACACACAGGTACAAGAGATAACGGCCATCGTCACGTCACCCATCGCATCTTTCGTTGCTTGATAGGACGAGGTGTAACCCGCATCGAATTTCGCCTGTACGGCTTCTACCACTACGATCGCGTCATCCACTACCGTACCGATGGCAAGCACCAGGGCAAACAGGGTCAGAATGTTGATCGTGAATCCGGCTGCGGTCAGACAGGCGAATGTACCGATCAACGAAACGATGATTGAAATAGACGGGATCAAGGTACTCTTGAAGTCTTGCAGGAAGAAATACACCACGAGGATTACGAGGATGATCGCCACGATCAGTGTTTCGACTACATTATAAATAGAAGCAAATAAGAAGTCGTTGGAGCTCATCATCGTGATGAATTCCATACCTGTAGGCAATTCTTCTTTCATCTTTTCCAATTCGGCGGCAATACGTTCGTTGACTTCCGTAGCATTGGAACCGGCTACCTGGTAAATCATGAATGTCACGGCTGGTTTGCCGTCCATTTGGCTGTCGAAACCGTAACTCAATGTTCCCAACTCAACCTTAGCGACATCTTTCAGGCGTAAGACAGAACCGTCTTCCTGAGCACGGACGACGATATTCTGGAATTCTTCTACGCTCTTCAAGCGTCCACGATATTTCATCGTATATTGGAAAACGTTTTTCGAGTTTTCACCCAGCGAACCGGTCGGAGCCTCGATATTCTGTTCTCCTAATACAGCAGTCACATCCGATGGAACCAAGCCGTATTGGGCCATTCGTTCGGGGTTCAGCCAGATACGCATACTATAGGTATCACCCAACTCCATTACGTCACCTACGCCTTCGATACGTTTGATACGTGGGATGACGTTGATGTCGAGGTAGTTTCCGAGAAAGGTCTTGTCAAATCGTCCGTCAGTGCTGACAAGTGCGTCGATCTGCAGGAAGCTGGTCTGTCGTTTTTGAGTGCTGACACCGATACGGGTTACTTCAGCAGGCAATAAACCCTGTGCCTTCGTTACACGATTCTGTACGTTGACGGCTGCCATATCGGGGTTTGTCCCTTGTTTGAAATATACCTCGATCGTTGCCGAACCGGCATTGGTTGCTGTTGAAGTCATGTACATCATGTTTTCCACACCATTGATGCTTTCTTCCAGTGGCATGATAACACTGTTCATCACCGCATTGGCATCCGCTCCGGTATAGGTTGCCGATACGTGGACCGTAGGCGGCGCAATGTCAGGATATTGCTCGACCGGCAAGGTAAAGAGCGAAATTAGTCCGATCGCCAAAATAAGAATGGAGATGGAGATGGCCATAACAGGCCGTTTGATAAATATATTTCCTTTCATACTTCGATCCTTTATTTAACTTGCGTTCCTTCGCGTACTAACCCGGCTCCTTCGGATACGATTTCTTCGCCAACCTTCAATCCGTCAAGTACGATATATTCGCGACCGTCGTTGATTTCAGCTACAGTAATCAATGTGGAAACAGCTTTCCCATCCACCACTTTATAGACAAGCGTCTTGTCCTGCAAACGGACTGTTGCACCTTGAGGAATTACGATACAGTCTTTATAAGTTTGCGGTATGAGCACATTGCCGGAGGCTCCGCTATGAAGCAGGCGGGATTCGTTAGGGAATACGGCACGTACGCCGACTGTCCCGGTCTTCCGATCGATCACTCCGCTGATCGATTCGATCTTTCCTTTTTGTTCGTAAATGGACTGGTCATTCAGTTTCAACGACACTTCCGGCATGTTTTTCAACGCTTCGTCCATGCTTTTGTACTGGCGGCTCATAGCCAGTAATTGATTTTCGGTCATGGAGAAGTAAACATACATGTTCGAATTGTCGGAAACAGTTGTCAACGGTTGGGGAATACTGGCGCTGACCAATGCTCCGGCACGGTAAGGCAACATACCGACAACTCCGTCGGACGGACTTTTGACTTCCGTATAAGACAGGTTGTTGCGGGCGTTCACTTCTTGTGCTTCCGCCTGCGCCAGTTGTGCTTTGGCCGTCAGATAGCTGTTTTCGCTTGTTTTCAGGTTGAAAGCGGAAACGACTTTTTTCGCAAATAATTCTTTAGTACTGTTGTAGTTCAGTTCGGCTGTAGCTAAAGCTGCTTTTGCCACTTCCACATTTGCCTGGGCTGTCTTTAAAGCAGCTTTGTAAGGAACTTGGTCTATAACAAAAAGTAATTGTCCTTTCCGTACGACCTCTCCTTCGGTTACACAAAGCCTTTCGATCGTTCCCGATACTTGCGGATAAATGTCTATATCCTGGCGACCGCGGATCGTGGCCGAATAAGGGGTTGTCAGCTCTTTGTTTGCCGTAGAAACTTTCATCGTCGCGTAAGATGCTTTCATCTGTGCATCCGGTGCATGTTTGCAGGATGCCATCCACATAGTCGTACAGCCGATAACTGCCATCAGCCGTATCCATTTTGCATTTGCTCTTGTCATATTCGTTTTATTCATTAAAAATGACGCAAATGTACCTTAAAAAGAGCGGTTTTATTTGTCTGAATGTCTATATAAATCTTCCATATTTATACAGTATAGATATTTTAAGAAAAGAATGATTGAAAAAAAACAAATAACTATAACTTATTGCCGTGTATTATGTAAATAGGGCGTTTGGAGGAGGAAGACAGGTTTATGGGGAAGATAAATTTCACGAGAGAGGGGTGGTGTGCACACCACCCTCTTCTCTATTTTTATTGCAGATATTCTGCCAGTTTGGTCGGCAAGTAGAATGTATTGTTTTTGTCAACGTATACGATTACCGAATTCAGGCGGATTTCTTCCCGGCCTTTCTTTCCGATCGTCACGATGTTGCTGAACGGCGTGATGTTGATCTGCTTCCTTTTGTTTTTTACGACCAGTGAAGGAGAACCTTTCTCGTCTTTAGCCGGAACGATTTCACATTTGAAATCTTTGAATACTTCCGTGTGAGGAGCGAAGTTTCCGGCTGTCAGTTCTTCCAGCGTGTCGTGTGTCATGCCGAACAGGGCACAGAGATAATGATTCAGTTCGATATTCGTGTGCATACCGAGAGGTAAGCTTGTACGGTCGGGATGGTAAGCTGCAAGGAACACCTCTTCGCCTGTGTGGCCGCCGGTTGTGAAACCGAAACAGGTTCTGGAGGTAAGCAGCTTGGACATGAAAGTCGTCAGCGAACTGCTGTATAAAGAGCTTTTGCCTTCGATCGAGCGTTCATTTTCCGGGATCGGGCTGTTTTTGTAATTCTTGCAATGGTTCAAGGCATCCAGTTCTTCAGGTGTCAGTTCGAAGCCGGCATATTCCCGGAAGACGTTTTGCACTTCGGAATTCGGTACACTGTTCACTTTCTTGGCAAAGCCTTCGGCTGTCAATTTATACAAAGAAAGCTGATGGAACAACTGGTCCTTGCTCAGTTTATCGTAACCTTTACAGTCGGCACGGCCGATACTGATACCGCTGTTGCCATGATCGGGAACGATCACTACGGCAGTCTCGCCATTCTGACGGGCAAATTCGAGGGCAGCACCGCAAGCACGGTCGAAAGCTAACATATCCGTGGCCATGCCGACCGGATCGTTCGCGTGGGCAGCCCAGTCGACCTTGCTGCCTTCCACCATTAGGAAGAAACCGTTCGGGTTTTGGGATAACTTTTCGATTGCCTTGCGTGTCATCTCTTCCAAGGATGGCTGTTGGCTCGGATCTCGGTCGATGTCGTAAGCCATTTCCCGATCTCCGAACAAAGCCCACATATTGTTGCCTTTGTAATTACGCATACCGTCGATGTCATTCTTGAAAATACCGTATCCGTTACCTTTCAGGTAGGCTTCGCTCTCTTCGGGAAGCAGGCTGGCGCCGCCACCGATCACGACGTTCAGGTCGTTGTGAGCCATCTGCGGAGCGATCCATTCATATTTGCCACGGTTGTAGCTGTGGGCGGAGCAGTCGGCCGGTGTTGCATGCGGGAATTCGCAGGTGAAAACCAGTCCCGTTGATTTGCCCTGTTTTATTTTGGCAGCTTCCAGGACGGTTGTCAGTGGTTGGAAAGCGCGTGCCGGATCGGTCGGGTAGATATCGTTGTCACCGTCGTTCTCAGGATAAGTGGAAACGTAGCCTGTACGGCTGGGTTGTCCTGTCATGTAGCAGGAAGTTGTAGGAGCAGAGTCGCCGATCGGGGCATTTGAAGAATGCGTACGGACTGTTCCGCAGAGATACGGGTCGATGTTCAATTTCGGTTTGTCGGGGTTGGTATACCATTGCAGCCAACGCGCCATAGAGACTGTAGCCAGTGATGTCCCGTCCGGGATTAGAAGAATGACATTCTTCACCGGCTTTACGTTTTCTACATCTTGTGCCTTTACCGGCATGAAGATGACAGACAGTAACAGGAGAAGTGAGATTGTTTTTTTCATTATGATTTATGATTTATGATTTATGATTTATGATTTATTTGTCTAATTGTATGATATCTTCTGTGAAGTGCGTGATCTTCTCCAGTCCGGTTTCCGTAACCAGGAAACTATTTTCGATGCCGACGGCGCCGATACCCGGTATCACATATTTCGGTTCGAGTGCAAATACCATGTTCGGTTCCAGCATGTCTTTCGAGCGGGGCGTAAGTACCGGCAGCTCGTTTATCTGGATGCCGATGCCGTGCCCTACGAATTTGGCTTGTTGCTTGGTCCCCATGAAGTATGCGCCGAGTCTCTGGCTTTCGGTGATCTTGGCGGCTATCTCGTAGAGTTCGGCACAAGGTGTGCCCGGCCGGGCGATATTCTCGATCTCGCTTTCGATAAGGAGGGCTGTCTGATGTGCCCGGTAAGCAAGCTCGGTCAGGTGGCCGACGGAGAACACACGTGTCATATCCGTCATATAAGCCGTATAATTTCCTGCCATGTCTACCATGATGGCTGTCCCTTCTTTCAGAGGCGTTCCGTTTGCACCTAACGGGCAGGAAGCGTCGATACCACTACCACCTAAGGCAAAGTCGAAAGGCGAGGGGACTTCGGCGTTTTCTCCCGCCAGGATACTTCCCATAAAGATATCCATATTAGCTCCGAAGGCGCGGAACAGTCCGATGGAACCGTTCTTGCGCATCCGTTTTTCTATTTCATACTGGAATTCGAGATCAGTCATTCCGGGGCGGAAACATTCGGGAATTTCGGCATATGTCTTGGTGTGGCGTTCGGCCGAGATGCGGAACATTTCGATCTCGTACGGTGTCTTTATCCGGCGCAGTTCACGCATCATTGCGGTTGCGTTTCCGGTCTCTTTCGGATTGAAGATCTTTTGCAGACGTATATAGTCGTTGTATGTCAGTTCGTCGGCTTCGAGCAGAAGCTTTTCCGGCATTTCCAGTCCGTAGAACGCGAAGAGCTCGGCCATCTGTTCCGGTTTGCGAATGTATTCGACATGATCGCCTGCCAGTCCGTTCGGCCGTTTCACGAAGAACCACGGAGCACCTTCCGCAGGAAGATAGAAATAGCCGCTATAGATACGTCCGGTTGTGTAATACAGATTTACATCCACGGTAAGCAGGCATCCGTCGGCATTTATCTTCCGCATCGCCTGTTGTATGCGATCCCATTTCAGCTTAAGATCGCCGGTCAATTCTTTTTGTATCATTTCCAACACTTATTTTTATCCGGCATCAAAGATATTAAATTAATGCCGGGATTGGAATGATTAGGGATATTAAATCTTGATTAAATTTAGAATTGTTCGAGTACTTGTATCCGCTTTTCAATGGGTGGATGAGTGGCGAAAAGTCCGCTTAAACCGTTCAGTGCGCTTTTGGCCTGTTGGCCCGGATGCTGGATGAAAAGCTGGGCTACGTCTTCTCGTTTGACGGCTTCGATGTCGGGATCGGCCGATATTTTCCGCAGTGCGCTGGCGAGGGCGAGCGGATTCTTGGTCATCTCGGCAGCTCCGGCGTCGGCCAGGTATTCCCGTTTGCGCGAGATGGCGAAACGCATCAGCATGGAGAAGAAATAACCGATGGCTGCAACAACCATGACTAAGACGATGATGATCGCAGTGTTGTTTTTCTCGTCTCTCCTGCGGCTCATCGACGAGTAGTAGACGGAACGCATGGCCATCTGTGCGAGCATGGCAAAGATGCCGACAAAGACAATCGATACGATCATCAGGCGCACATCTTTGTTGCGGATATGCGACAGCTCGTGTGCAATGACCGCTTCCAGTTCTTGGTCGTCCAACTTGTCGATGATCCCCCGCGAGAGGCTGACGGTGTAAGTCCTTTCGTTGATGCCGCTTGCAAAAGCGTTCAGCGAATCGTCGTTGATGATATTGATCTTGGGCATTTTCATTCCCTGGCTCATGCACAGGTTTTCCACTAAGTTGTATACCCTTTTGTTTTCCATTCTCGACAAAGGTTCGGAACCGGTTGCCGAGTTGATGATGCTTGTATTGGCAAAATAGGCGATGATGAACCATATGAGTACGCCACCCAACACGTATGGCGCCAAATGGATGAACATCCCGGTGGAATATTCAAGCAGTTCGGCCCCCGTCAGGCCGTCGTCGTTCATCGCCAGCAGGTGGAGCAGGTAGCAGAACGCAAAAAGCAATCCCATTACCAGGCAGGGAAACAAGCAAAGCAGGAGCAAGGAACGGAAATTGTTCCTGCTCTGTTGGGTTTGTATACCGACGTATTGCATCCTTAGAACTTGATTTTAGGTGCTTCTTCGAGTGTTGCGCGTTGTTCGCCCAGGTCGAACATCACTTCCTTCTTGAAACCGAACATACCGGCGATCAGGTTGGACGGGAATGTCTCGACTGCGTTGTTCAACTCTTTCGTGGCCGAATTGAAATAACGGCGTACGGCGGCCAGTTTGTTTTCCAGGTCGGAAATTTCTTCCTGCAACTGCAAAAAGTTCTGGTTGGCTTTCAGATCGGGATAGGCTTCGAGCGTAATCTTCAGTCCGGCAAGAGCGGAAGTCAGGGCGTTTTCGGCCATGATCTTGTCGTCGATCGTTTTGGCGCTGATCGCTCCGTTACGGGCGTTAATGACGCGTTCCAGGGTCTCTTTCTCGTGTGAGGCATAGCCTTTGACCGTTTCGACCAACTGTGGGATAAGGTCATGGCGTTGTTTGAGCTGTACGTCGATGTCGGCAAATGCGTTCTCGCGGTTGTTGCGCAATTTCACTAACGAATTATACAAAGAAACGATCCAGATTGCCAGGATCACGATCACTGCTATTAAAATGATTACTGTCATTGTCTTTATTTTTTTAGGTTAGGAGTGCAAAGTTACTACAAAAAAGTGAAATGCGGAAAGATATAGTGATAGAATTGAGT
>OGRJ01002839.1_pt1 | contig 11806 bp, 10 predicted proteins | sample 1553411 | NCBI WGS metagenome assembly OGRJ01 (sample SAMEA2580084, study PRJEB22360) | human gut metagenome | biome: human gut; feature: human-associated habitat; material: faeces | place: Denmark | collected 2008/2010
GGCGGTCTTCTCCGAGATCTTCTACGACAAGGGCTGGACGGCCTGGGTGGACGGCGTCGAGACACCCTATTTCCGTGCCGATTACCTGCTGCGCGCCCTGGAACTTCCGGCCGGCGATCATACGGTCGAGTGGCGGTTCCGTGCGCCGCACTGGGGAGCGGTCGAGGGGGTGACGGGGCTTTGCTCGGCGGCGATCCTGCTCCTGATCGCCGGACTGGCCGCTGCGGAGTGGTATAAACGAAAAAAGCGATGAAAGACAACAAGCGACTCAAACGGCGCGTGCGCAACTCCTACATCGTCTCGACGGTGAGCATGGCGCTGGTGCTGTTCCTGCTCGGTTCGGTGGGGTATCTGATGACGGCCGCGCTGCGTGTGGCGCGGACGCTTCAAGAGAGCGTGACGGTGACCGTCGAATTGGCGGACGGGGTGGATTCGCTGCGGCGCGGCGAGATCGAACGCCGCCTGCGCGGCGACGAGATGGTGCGCGACATCGAGTTCGTCTCGAAGCAGACGAAGATCGGCGACGCGGAGTTCCGCCACATGTTCGAAAACGAGATCGAGGAGGTGCTCGGCGAAAACCCGCTCAACGACAGTTTCGAGGTGCACCTCTCGGCCGAGTCGGCCGACTCGGTGCGGCTCGACGCCTTCATGGCCAAGGCCGGCGGGATGCGGGGCGTGGAGCGTGCGACCTGCCCGCTGCCGATGATCCGGCGGATGCACGCCACGGTGAACAAGATCCAGCTGGTGCTGGCGGTCTTCGCTGCGGCGTTGCTGGCCATTTCGCTGATTCTGCTGAGCAATACGATCCGGCTTTCGATCTACTCGAAGCGTTACCTCATCAATACGATGAAGCTGGTCGGCGCGACCAAGTGGTTCATCATGCGGCCCTTTCTGGCCAGCAGCGTCTGGCAGGGGCTGGCGGCAGGGGCCGGCGCTTCGGCGCTGTTCGGCGTAGCGCTCTACGGGTTGAGCGCGGCCCTGCCCGAACTGACGACGCTCGCGGCGATGACCAAGGCGATGATCATCGTGGGGAGCATGATGGCCGGCGGCGTGGCGCTCGCGCTGCTTTTTACGGCCGTATCGGTCAACCGGTTCGTCGACATGAGGTCGGACAAGATACACTTGTATTGAGGGGTCGGACGTTTGAGCAGAAATGGGTTCGGTATCCGGTTTCGTACGGGTGCAGTCACGGTCCGCGGCCGTGTTTCCGGATTTTACCCTCTCCTGAATTTCCTCCTCGGAGGGGACTTCGGGGAGTTCGTTCCGCAGGTCTGCCCCTTCGGCTGCGGTCGGCCGGCGGGAACAAGGACCGTTTTGTCGGGCTGCCGCCCGTGTAGAGGAAATTGATAAACAGACGATACGCAATGAAAAAATTCAATGAAATCGGCGATCCCAACGACGCCAAGATGCCGCTCTCGGCGAAAAATTACGTGCTGCTGCTCGTCGGGGCGGCGGTCATTCTGCTGGGGATGATCCTCATGTCGGGCGGCGGCAGCGACTCGCCCGACGAGTTCAACTACGCCATGTTTTCGTGGCGGCGCATCACGCTGGCGCCGATTCTGGTCATCGGCGGTTTCGCATTCGAAATTTACGCCATCCTCAAACGCTGGTAGAAGATGGATACGATAGAGGCCATTATCTTGGGCATCGTGCAGGGGCTTACCGAGTTCCTGCCCGTGTCGAGCAGCGGGCACCTGCAAATCGCCAAGGCGCTCATGGGGGTAGAGATCGAACAGAACCTGCTCTTCGACGTGACATTGCACGCCGCTACGGTACTCAGCACGATCGTCGTGCTGTGGAGCGAGGTGGCGCGCCTGTTGCGGGGGCTCTTCTCGCGGCGGTTCAACGAGGAGCAGGCCTACGTGCTGAAACTCCTGCTGTCGATGATTCCGATCGGGATCGTCGGCTTCACGCTCAAAGACCGGCTCGACGCCCTTTTGGAGTCGCCGGCGATCCTGCTCGTGGTGGGGTGTATGCTGCTGGTGACGGCGGCGCTGCTCGCTTTCGCCTACTACGCCAAGCCCCGGCAGAAGGCGCAGCTCTCCTACCGCGACGCCTTCCTGATCGGTGTGGCGCAGGCCGTGGCGGCGCTGCCCGGCCTGTCGCGTTCGGGATCGACGATCGCTACGGGGCTGCTGCTGGGCAACCGCAAGCAGACGGTGGCGCAGTTCTCCTTCCTGATGGTGCTGGCCCCGATCCTGGGCGAAACCTTCTTGGAATTGATGAAGGGCAACCTCGGCGCGCAGGCGATCGGCTCGGCGCCGCTGGCGGCCGGTTTCGTCGCGGCCTTCGTCGTGGGGTGTCTGGCCTGCAAGTTCATGATCGAGATCGTCAAACGCGGCAAACTCGTCTGGTTCGCGCTTTACTGCGCGGCGGCGGGTACGGTGTCGATCCTCTCCTATGTGCTGTAAGACGATGGAAAGTACCGATTTGCAGCGGGTGAACTTCGAGGAGGGCTATGTCGCCGTGATCGACAAGCCCTACCGTTGGAGTTCGACCGACGTGGTGCGCAAGGTGAAGTTCGAGTTGCGCAAGGCGGGTTACCGCAGGATCAAGGTCGGCCATGCCGGTACGCTCGACCCGCTGGCCACGGGCGTTCTGCTGGTCTGCATCGGACGGGCGACCAAGCAGGTCGACGCCTTGCAGGCCGAGCGGAAGGAGTACATAGCCGGCGTGCGGCTGGGTGCCACGACCCCCAGCTTCGACTGCGAACACACGGTCGACCGGACCTTCCCGACGGACCACATCACGCGACCGGAGGTCGAACGGGCGCTCGCCTCGCTCGTGGGCGAGCGGTTGCAGACGCCGCCGCTCTATTCGGCCAAGAAGATCGAGGGGACGCGCGCCTACGAGTTCGCCCGTGCCGGCGAGCAGGTCGAGATGCGGCAGTCGCTCGTCACGATCTACGACATCGAGCTGCTGGAATGCCGTCTGCCGGAGCTGACGATCCGCGTGCGCTGTTCGAAGGGAACCTATATCCGCTCGCTTGCGCGCGAGATCGGCGAAGCGCTGTCGAGCGGCGCCTATCTCACCTCGCTGCGTCGCACGTGCAGCGGTACGCACGACGTCGAAGCGGCATGGCAATTGGATGATTTTCTGAAAAAGTTGAGGGGAGAGTGAAACAAAATAGTTTTTCCGACGTATATACCTTGATTGTTTTGTGTTTTCTGCGATAGAGAAACAGATCCGGCCGGTGCGGGCGCAAGACCGCTTTCGGACTGTGCCGGGCGTGGAAAACGAAGGGTCAAATTCAACTTTCCGACAATGAAATTATCACAGTACGGGTACGAGTTCAAGCCGGAGATGCTGGCCAAGTACCCTGCCGAGAACCGCGACGAAGCGCGTCTGATGGTGGTGAACCGTGCCAAGGGCACGATCGAGCATCGTATCTTCAAGGATATCATCGACTATTTCGACGAGGGCGACCTGTTCGTCTTCAACGACACGAAGGTCTTTCCGGCCCGTTTGTACGGCAACAAGGAGAAGACCGGCGCCGAGATCGAAATCTTCCTGCTGCGCGAGTTGAACCGCGAACTGCGTCTGTGGGACGTGCTGGTCGATCCGGCGCGTAAGATCCGCATCGGCAACAAGCTCTACTTCGGCGACGACGACCTGATGGTGGCCGAGGTGATCGACAACACCACTTCGCGCGGCCGCACGCTGCGCTTCCTGTTCGACGGCGATTACGACGAATTCAAGACGGCGCTCTTCAAACTGGGCGAGACGCCCCTTCCGCGCTGGGTGCGCGAGAAGGTCGAACCGGAGGACAGCGAACGCTACCAGACGATCTTCGCCGCGAAGGAGGGGGCCGTGGTGGCTCCCACGGCGGGGATGCACTTCTCGAAACACCTGATGAAGCGCATGGAGATCCGCGGTGTCGAACGCGCTTTCCTGACGCTTCACGCCGGTCTGGGGAATTTCCGCACGGTGGACGTCGAGGATCTGTCGAAGCACAAGATGGACTCCGAACAGTACATCGTCGACGATGCGACGGCCGCCTCCGTCAACCGCGCCAAACGGAACGGCCGCAAGGTCGTTTCGATCGGGACGACGGTCATGCGGACGCTCGAAACGGTCGTTTCGACCAACGGTACGATCAATGCGGGGGAGGGCTGGACCAACAAGTTCATCTTCTCGCCCTACGAGTTCACGGTGGCCGACGCGATGGTCTCCAACTTTCACCTGCCCTATTCGACGCAGTTGATGATGGTGGCCGCTTTCGGCGGATACGACTGCGTGATGAACGCCTACAAGATCGCGCGCGAGGAGGGTTACCGCTTCGGCACCTACGGCGACGCGATGCTGCTCCTTTGAGGCTGCGGGAGTGTGGATTTCCGGCCCTGCGCGGTTTTTCGGAAAATTTTCACTACCTTTGTAAAATAAACTCACATTGGCGATGGCAGGAAAGATATTATACGTTTGTCAGGAGATTTTCCCCTACCTTCCGGAGTCCGAGCAGTCCGCGCTGTGCCGGCAGCTGGTGCAGGCGATGCAGGAGCGGGGAAACGAGATCCGGACGTTCATGCCGCGTTACGGTTGCATCAACGAACGGAGGAACCAGCTTCACGAGGTGATCCGGCTTTCGGGCATGAACCTGATCATCGACGATAACGACCATCAGCTCATCATCAAGGTGGCGTCGATCCCGACCGCCCGCGTGCAGATCTACTTCATCGACAACGACGACTATTTCGCGCGCAAGGCGGTGCTTTCCGACGATGCGGGGTGGTTCGCCGACAACGACGAGCGCGCCATCTTCTTCGCGCGCGGCGTGCTCGAAACGGTCAAGAAACTGCGCTGGAACCCGTCCGTCGTGCATTGCCACGGCTGGTTCTCGGCCGTCGTTCCGATCTACCTCAAACACATGTTCGCCGACGATCCCGTCTTCCGCGACGTGAAGATCGCCGTGTCGCTCTACGACGACGCCTTCCCCGGCGAACTCGACGCCGGTTTCCGCGCCAAGGTGGAACACGAAGGCGTGCAGGACGAAAATCTGAAAATTCTCGACAATTCGTCATACCAAAACCTCATGCGTTTCGTTATGGACTATGCCGACGGCATCGTGCTCGCTTCGGAAGGGGTCGATGCCGCCCTGGCGGAGTATGCCCGCCGCAGCGGCAAGCCGGTATTGGAGTATCAGGCGCCGGAGGCGGAGGGATTCGATAATTATAATAAGTTCTATGAAGAATTATAGAGGCGTTCGCAAGTGGCTCAACGCCGTTTTGGTGCTGGGCGTGGCGGGAATGCTGACTTTTGCCGGCTGTACGGAGGTCGACGATACGCTGGGGTACGAACTCGTGCCCGGCAACCAGCAGATGGAGATGCGCCTGCACAGCATCCGCAAAGGCTTCGAAGCCCGGATGTTCATGAGCGACTCCGTCAAGTCGTCCAACCTCTCCTACGGCTATTTCGGTACGACCAAGAGCGACACCTTCGGCATACGCAAGGCCGGGTTCATGACCCAGTATTTGTGGGCGTCGATCTCCGACCGCAAGAACTGGTACGGCTACCGGCCGATCTTCGATTCGCTGCAACTGCTCCTGAGCGTCTCCTCGTATGCGGGCGACACGCTCCAGCCGCAGCGCTTCGGCGTCTACCGGATTCTCAACAACGACTATTTGAAGGACAACGACGGCAACGGCGACGGCACGACCGATACGACCTTCTTCACGAGTTTCAATCCCGTGGAGGCGGGCTGCGTCGACGAGAACGACCCGCTGTTCACCTTCACCTTCCCCGACGGGACGACGACGGGGCCCGCCACGACGGCCGTCACGCTGGAGCCGACGGCGGCGGGGCTGGACTACGTCAAGGAGCTGATGATGCAGGAGGGCAAATACAAGAACGACTCGACGGTCTATACCAACGATTCGCTGTGGGTGAACTACTTCTGCGGCCTGGCCATTCTGCCGCTCGATTTCAACGGCACCACGGGCGCGACCTTCGCCACCACGCTTGCCGAGTCGGGCATGATGCTCTACGGGCGTAACCGCGATTCGGTCGATGCGACGCTGATCCGCGATACGTTGCAGACGCTCTTCTATTTCTACGACGAATACGCGACCACCTACGGCAACGTGTCGGTCAACACTGTCGAGCGCACCAACACGCGCTATATCGATTACGACGCGATTGTCGAGAAGCCCGGCGGCGGAACCGTCGAGCCGCAGCAGCCCTTCGAACTGGGCTATGTTGAGGGAATGGGCGGCGCGCTCGTCGAGCTGACGCTTACCGACGAGTTCCTCTCCGTGCTGGGCGAGTTGCAGGCCGAGCAGGAGGACGAGGGGTACCGGACGGTAGCGATCAACCAGGCGTTGCTCTCGATCTACGTGGACGGCGTGACCGACGGCGGCTGGGAGCAGGGATTCTCGCAGAAGGTGATCGAACGTTTCGACGCGTCGATCAGCCGGCTGGGCCTCTACACCGATTTCAAGACGCTGACGCCCGTGTCCGACTACGCCTACGATTACGAACAGCAGTACGAGGTGACGCTTCCCTACGGCGGTTATCTGAACCGCAGCCTGGGATGCTACACGCTCAATATTTCGAGCCATATACAACGCCTGTGGCGGGCGTATCAGGAGGCGCCGATCGATCCCGAAACGGGCGAGCGGCAGTACACCGAGGCCCAGAAGCGGATGATGACGCTCTATCTGGCGCCGGGGGCCACCGATCTGTTCACCTTCAACCGCATCGCGTTGCAGGGCGGGATCAAGGCCGGCGAGAACGCCCCGATCCACATGGAGTTGACCTATACGCTGATAAAATAGAGACGGCATTTACACATTGCTTTTTGCGAACCTAAGTTGCGATACTTAGGTTTTCGCATGTATAAACGATTTACGATGCAGGAAAATTTAGTTATCGTCGAGTCGCCGGCCAAGGCCAAGACGATCGAGAAGTTCTTGGGTAAGGATTTCATGGTCAAGTCGAGCTTCGGCCATATTCGCGACCTCTCGAAAAAGGATCTGGGAATCAATCTCGCCGACGGGTTCGCGCCGGTCTACGAGATCCCGAAGGATAAACGCAAGGTCGTGGACGAACTCACGCGCGCCGCGAAGGACCGGACCGTGTGGCTCGCCTCCGATGAAGACCGCGAAGGAGAGGCCATCGCATGGCACCTGACCGAAGTGTTGGGTCTCCCGGTCGAGGGGACGAAGCGGATCGTCTTCCACGAAATTACGAAGCGGGCCATTTTGGAGGCTATCGAGAACCCGCGGACGGTCGACATGAATCTGGTCAACGCCCAGCAGGCGCGCCGCGTGCTGGATCGTCTGGTCGGTTTCGAGCTGTCGCCCGTGCTATGGAAGAAGGTGCGGCCGTCGCTGTCGGCGGGCCGCGTGCAGAGCGTTGCCGTGCGGCTGCTCGTCGAGCGCGAACGCGAGATCATCGCCTTCCGGTCGACCCCCTATTTCCGCGTCGTGGCGCAGTTCCATGCCGCCGGGGACAAGGATCGGACGCTCTTCAAGGCCGAGCTGCCGACGCGCTTCGAATCGCGCGAGGAGGCCGAGGCGTTCCTCCGCAGCTGCGTCGGCGCGACCTTCACGGTGGCCAAGGTCGAGGAGAAGCCCGTGCAGCGCTATCCCGCGCCGCCCTTCACGACCTCCACGTTGCAGCAGGAGGCGGGGCGCAAGCTGGGGATGTCGGTTTCGCAGACCATGTCCGTCGCGCAGCACCTCTACGAGCAGGGTCTTATCACCTACATGCGTACCGACTCGGTGAACCTCTCGACGCTGGCGCTGGCGCAGTGCAAGGAGCAGATCACGAATCTCTACGGCGAGAAGTATTCGTCGTACCATAACTACAAGACCAAGACCAAGGGGGCTCAGGAGGCGCACGAGGCGATCCGCCCGTCGTATATCGAGCGGCAGGCGATCGAGGGTACGCCGGCCGAAAAGCGGCTCTACGACCTGATCTGGAAGCGCACGGTCGCCTCGCAGATGGTCTGCGCCGAATTGGACCGCACGACCATCACCATCGACATGTCGGGCAGTTCGAACCAGTTCGTCGCACAGGGCGAGGTGGTCCGTTTCGACGGCTTCCTGCGCCTCTACTCCGAATCCACGGACGACGACCAGGCCGCCGAAAGCGGCGAAGGGCTGCTCCCCAAAATGGCACAGGGCGACGAACTGCTTTCGACGCAGATCACCGCCACGGAACGCTTCACGCAGGCCCCGGCACGTTACAACGAAGCCTCGCTGGTCAAGCGCCTCGAAGAGCTGGGCATCGGCCGTCCTTCGACCTACGCCCCGACCATCACCACGATCATCAACCGCGGTTACGTGGTCAAACAGAACAAGGACGGCCAGAAACGCGGCTACGTCCAGCTCATGCTCACGGGCGACAAACTCACCTCGAAGAACCTCACGGAGAACTTCGGCAAGGAGAAGAACCGCCTTTCGCCCACGGACATCGGCATGGTCGTGAACGACTACCTCGAAACGCAGTTCAAGCCCATCATGGACTACAATTTCACAGCCAACGTCGAGAAGGAGTTCGACCGCGTGGCCGACGGCGACATCACTTGGGACACGATGATCCACGACTTCTACGGGCCCTTCCACCAGATGGTCGATACGGCCATCGGCACGCAGACCGACAAGAAGAGTCAGGCCCGCATTCTGGGCAACGATCCCAAAACCGGACATGTCGTCAAGGCCCGCATCGGCCGCTACGGCCCGATGGTCGAGATCGAAGGCAACGAAGGCGAAAAGGGACGCTTCGCGTCGCTCAAGAAGGGCCAGCTGATCGAGTCGATCACGCTCGAAGAGGCGCTGGAGCTTTTCGCCCTGCCCCGCGACCTGGGACAGCTGGACGGCGAGGAGCTGATGGTCGGCATCGGCAAGTACGGTCCCTACGTGCGCTACGGAAAGTCGTTCGCGTCGCTGGCCAAGACCGACGACCCCTACACGATCGGCTACGACCGCGCCGTTGAGATCGTCCGCGCACACCAGGCGGCCGCGGCCGCGGCCAACACGCCGCTGAAGAGTTTCCCCGAGGATGCCGACATGCTCGTCAAGACCGGCCGCTACGGACCCTACATCGCCTACAAGGGCAAGAACCACCGCCTGCCGAAGGGAGCGAAGCCCGAGGAACTCACCCTCGACGACTGTCTGAAGATCGTCGCAGGATCGAAAAAGTAACCGCCCCGGACAAAAGGGGAAGGGCCGGCCGCAAAACAGGAAAACCTTCCCCGGAACAAAAAGGTCTGACTGCAAAACAGAAAAACTGTACCGAGATAAAAAGGTCTGACTGCAAAACGGAAAACCCTCCCCGGAACAAAAGGGTCTGACAGCGAAACGGAAAACCGTACCGGGACTGCGAAACGACCCGCAAGAAAGCAAACACCGAAAACCGAACGATTGATGAAAAAACCGATTCTCGCCGCACTTGCGCTCTGCTACGCACTCGGAGCCGCGGCACAAACGCCCGACACGGCCGCCCCGGAAGGCTACCGTTTCACCGACGTCAAAATCCTGCCCGTCACCCCGGTCAAGGACCAGAGCCGCAGCGGAACCTGCTGGTGTTACTCGACCCTCTCGTTCCTCGAAAGCGAAATCCTCCGCGCCGGAGGTCCCGAACTGGACCTTTCGGAGATGTGGATCGTGCGCAACATCTACTTCGAAAAGGCCGTGAAATACGTCCGCCTGCACGGCTCGCTGAACCTCGCCGTCGGCGGACAGGCCCACGACGTGCTGCACGGCATAGAGGCGTACGGCATCGTCCCCGAGGAGGTCTATCCGGGACTGAACTACGGCTACGACAAACCCAATTTCGATGAGATCGACGCCGTGATCAAGGCCTACGCCGACGCGGTGATCAAGGCCGGCGGGAAGCGCAGCGACAGCCGCCTCACGACGGCCTGGCAGGCCGGGCTGAACGGCATCCTCGACGCTTATTTCGGCCCGATGCCCGGGAAGTTCACCTACCGGGGCAGGGAGTACACCCCGGCGTCGTTCGCCGCGTCGCTGCCGATCGACCTCGGCGACTACATCGAATTCACCTCGTTCACCCACCACCCCTTCTACACGGAGTTCGCCATGGAGGTCCCCGACAACTGGAACTGGGACAAGGTATGGAACGTGCCCCTGGACGAGTTCATGCAGATCATCGACAACTCGCTGGAGAAGGGTTACACGATCTCCTGAGGAACCGACGTGAGCGAGAAGGGGTTCAGCCGCACCAAAGGTCTGGGCATCGTCCCTGAAGCCGACCTCGAAGGCATGCAGGGAACCGAAGCCGAGAAGTGGGGCAAACTCACCCAGAAGGAGAAGGACGAGGCGCTCTACAAGTTCGACAAACCCGGCAGGGAGCGCACCGTCACGCAGGAGCTTCGCCAAAAGGGCTACGACAACTACGAGACCACCGACGACCACGGCATGCAGATCGTGGGCACGGCCACCGACCAGAACGGAACGCCCTACTACAAGGTCAAGAACTCGTGGAACACGACAGGTCCCTACGACGGCTACTGGTATTTCTCGCGCCCGTTCGTCGCCTACAAGACGATGACCGTGCTGGTCAACAAAAACGCCGTTCCGAAGGCGATTCTCAAGAAAATTGGCGTCAAATAGACCGACGATCCCCGCAACGACAAAACAGCTCGGCTTTTGCAAGCCGGGCTGTTCGTTTATCGAAGTTTAAGTTTTTAAGTCTACCGAAAGGGAGATTTTACATCTCGCGCAGTTTGATGCTCTCTCCCAACATGATCAGGGCGGTACGGAACCACTCGTTAATCCTTGCTTTCATACTAAATAATTTTAATTAATTCTTAAAATATTTTATCATCTAAGATGCGACAAAGGTAATGCCCGGAAAACAAACTTCCAAACATTTTTATTAATATTTTTTAAGAATTATGTAAATTTTTTGAATAACAATTACTCCTCGATTTCCAGTCCCAGAAGACGCGCCAGCTCCGAAGCCTGCAGCGCACTGACTTTCAAACCTTTCAGCTCGAACGATCCGGTATCGCCTACCCGGATTCCGCGAATATCCGAATCGACGAACGAAAGCCCCTTCAACCGTGTCCGACTGAATTCCGCCATCGTAAGGTCGCAGAGCGAGAACTCCACACGTTCGAACCGGCATTCGTCGAATCCGACGCTGCGCATCGTTCCGCCGGCAAAACGGACGCCCCGGAATTTTCCCAGCGTAAAATTGGCGAATTCCATCTTGCAGCGTTCGAAAACGACATGCTGCCACGTCCCCTCCGAAAGGTTGGCGCCGACCAGCTTGCACTCCACGAATTCGACCCGCTGGAAACTGCATCCCGACAAATCGGCGTTCGAGAGATCGCAGTTTCGGAACGTGACGTCCGTAAAATGAGAACCCTGCAACACGGGCGCCGGGAAAATGCAACCCGCAAACACCGACGACTGCACCCAGAAATGCTCGCGCATCAGCGGGGGCAGGGGCACGCTGCGGAAAACCGCATCGGACACCTCCTCTGCGGTCTGCAGCAGAGCGGCGTCGGTCTGTTCAACCGGATTCGGCGAAGGTACGGGGCGTGTAATTTCCATGCAGTTCAATAATGATCCGACATCATCGGGTCCGGCAAATTTCCGATCCGGCAACCGGGCCTATCGGGCAATCAGCGTGTCCGGCAATCATCGGGCCGGACAGCAAACGGATCCCACAGCCGGACAAGTCCCACAGTCGGACGGGCCGGCACCGGTCCCTGCAAAGATAGAAATTTATCTCCGTATCGGGAAACCCCGAACGCCCTGAATGTGTCCATTTTGAACATTGGCGAAAAATTGCTATCTTTAAACCGCTTTCAACCTCACTTTTAATGGAAAAGGGA